>Ga0081534_100581_pt1 | contig 11396 bp, 10 predicted proteins | sample MonGeyMetagenome_FD_71019 | JGI IMG/M metagenome (GOLD analysis project Ga0081534, IMG submission 71019) | Hypoxic/sulfidic aquatic microbial communities from Monarch Geyser, Yellowstone National Park, USA - MG (SPAdes) v1 (version 2) | ecosystem: Environmental > Aquatic > Thermal springs > Hot...
ATCGGTGTTCTCACATATTGGTCCAACGATATCCACGGTTACGACCTCATCATCACCATCGCCGCATTTGATTATTTCATGGTATGCGCCATAGAGCATGGGCCTCAATAACACGTTCATGCCGACATCAACGCCGACGTACGTCTTATTGCCCTTTCTCTTGACCTCGGTAACCTTCGTTAGTAGGTAACCAGCATCACCAACAATAAATCTACCGGGTTCGATCCAAAGTTCTCCATGAAAGAAATTCCTTAGGTTTATCAGGGCATTTAAATCCAAGGGTTTCTCGCCTGGCTTATACGGTATCCCGAAACCACCACCCATGTCAAAATACCTAATATTAATACCAACCTCGCTTTCAATGAAGTTGGCGGCGTCCCTGAGCAATTCCGCAATTTTAAGGAAATAACCTGGATCTAGCACGTTGCTCCCCATCATGGCGTGAATACCGAACTCCGTAACGCCTACCTGCTTTGCTAGTCGGTAGGCTTCTACAGCATCATTTAGAAACATCCCAAATTTACTTTCCTCACCTGCTAAGGTAACGCCTGGGTGAAAACCAACCCCATAACCTAGGTCGATCCTGAAAAACACAAGTTCAGGTTTATAACCAAGGGATAGAGCCCTCTCGAAGGTTCTCCTAGAGTCGAAGTTGAGGGTTACGCCAGCATCAATGCCGTACTTAATATCATCATTAGATAAGTAGGCACCCGTGTATAGGACATCGCTTGGCTTAAACCCGGACTTTAACGCGAGGAAGATTTCGCCAGGCGATGCCACATCAGCGCCAGAGCCTAGCTTTCTTAGGAACGTGAGTATGGCTATGTTTGAATTAGCCTTTATGGAGTAGAGAACCTTTGCGCCCAGGGCTTCCTTAATTGCCCTATAATTCTTCTCAATCTTACCTAAATCATAAACTAGTAACGGTGTTCCAAATTTGTCGGCCAAATCAATAAGGTCTACACCATCACCAACCATGCACTCACTCATATTAATGACAAGCCAGGATTATACCCCTATAAATATTGCGAAGCGCCTCATTGTGTTGCCTTAATTATTTTTACGCCAAGTACTTCCTGGAAGAATTTCATTGCCTCAGCCTTCGTAACCCTCTGTTTCCTGCCAACATCGTGCCTAGCCCTCCTCCTATACATAACCCTAAGTCCAGGTCTTGCTAATACCGTAACCACATTCATACCCCAAACACCAACCGCTGGATCGTACTTAGTACCTGGTATCATTATGTGCTCCCTAATTCCAAAGGCCACGTTGCCCCAATCATCAAATGCGCTCTCCCTAAGTGTGAAGTCAACCGTGGCGAGGGCTTTGAGCAGGAACCAGACAGCCTTATTCCTCCTTAGTGTCACGGCAACACCTATGGGTTCGCCCCTCCTGATATTCCAATCCTTAATTGACCTCTTAGCCAACCTATAGCTTGGCTTTTGCTGTGTTAATTCCTCAAGAACCTTGGCAGCCCTTTCCAGGGGTTCACCGCTCTGCCCAACACCTATGTTAACCACAACCTTCTCAATCCTAATGATCCTCATTGGATGGTCCGTTGGTAATACGAATCTCCTCCAATCCACCTGGTCCGGCGTTAATGACTTTAAATCAACCTGTGCTAGGTCTATGACAGGCATCGATCTCATGCAATACCTTGAGTGTTAATAAAGCTTATGTCCCCACCCATGATTGATGTAGGACCACTGCATTGCTAATAATAGGTAATGTTAGTTATGAGGATTTTGTGGAATACATATACATAAATATTGATATATATGGTCTGTACTTTACTAACAAAAGCCCTATTAAGGCTTTGGCTACACGAGACATGATGTCGAGCAAAACACCATTCGAACCAATTGACTGGGCAAAACCAAGAAAGGCACACATAAAGCTACTCCTAATATCTGGCGCGGGTTTCTTCGCTGATGCATATGACCTATTTGCAATATCAATAGCCCTAGTCTTCCTTAAGCAGGTTTGGTCATTGACATCCGCGGAAATAAGCCTAATAGCTTCGGCAGCACTGTTTGGTGCAACTATAGGGCCCTTCATATTCGGCAGGATAGGCGACATCTTTGGCCGTAAGTACATCTATGGCGTGGAGGCAGCCCTATTGACGGCTGGAGCTGTGATATCTGCCTTCTCAATAAACCCAACAATGCTTTGGATAACCAGGTTCATACTTGGCCTCGGCGTTGGTGGTGATTACCCAATCAGTGCAACGATAATGAGTGAGTACTCACCCGTAAAAAGCCGCGGCTTATTTGTGGCCGGAGTTTTCTCAATGCAGGGTTGGGGTATTGCAACCGCAGCCATATTAGGGTTATCCCTCCTACACCTGAACGTAAACCCAGACCTTGCCTGGAGAATCATACTTGGCGCCGGTGCAATATTCCCAGCCCTAGTCATTTACTTTAGGCGTAGGGTTCATGAAACACCTAGGTTTGAGTACTTCGTTAGGAGGAATATTGAGGGTGTTAAGAAGGCGATGAAGGATGTTTTGAAAACCGAGGTTAATGTGGACACGGAAGTTAATGCTAATGGCAATACTACATTAACCAAGTACATAGCTGCAATATTGGGCACGGCAATATCCTGGTTTGCCATTGACGTACTCTTCTATGGAATCAACGTATTTGGACCCTTCGTAACCGCAGCCATAGGTCTTGCCAAGAACCCACTGGCTAGTATTTATGTGCAATTGTACGCCGCCTTGGCATTCCTAGTCCCTGGCTATTACGTGGCCGCATTCCTAGTGGATAAGATGGGTAGAAAGGCTATGCAAATAATGGGCTTCTCCATGATTGCTACAGTATACTTAATAGTAGCACTAATGCTTAGGAATAGTATTATAATACCCATGGCCATATTAGCACTCTACGGCATTGCCCAATTCTTCACGAATGTTGGGCCCAACGTAACAACCTTCATAATGCCAACTGAGGTCTTCCCAACAAGGTACAGGACCACGGGGCATGGTATTGCCGCAGGCAGTGGGAAGCTTGGCGCCGCATTGGCTACGTTCCTCATACCAATCTACTTCCCAATAACAAGCAATGCCTTAAACGCGGCTGCGAGGTTTGCAATAATGTCAAACCTATTGTTAGTACTCGTAGCCTTTGCAGTGATCGGAATAGTATTTACATTATTAATAAAGGAGCCCAAGGGAAAGCCGCTTGAGTTATCCTCAGGGGAAATAAATTATTAAAATTTAGGAAACCCTCTTTACCTCGATAGGCTAAAATTTAATGTTTAGTATACTAATTAGTATATTGATGTTGCTCATTCATGATATTAATATCAGCTATACCCAGCTATTAATGTTGAGGCTTATTCTTTATGCAAATCATAATATAGGCCAAAGTTCAATCCTGAAACTATATACTCAACTTAATAGTGATGGGATTGGCATTAGCATTGCCACCTTTTACAGAAGGCTTAATGAGTTGATTAAGGGAGGATTCGTAGGGAGAGGTGCCAGGGGTAAGTACTTTGTTACGAACAAGGGCTTATTATTTAATACTAGGTCTATACTTACTTTCATTGTTTACCAATGGAGCCATTGATAAGGAGACATATAGGTTGGCGCTTATGGAGTTAAAGAAGGTGTGGAATTTAGTTGAGTTTAGCGATGAAGAGGTTGAGGCTTACCTTAGACTATTGTTTTTAGTCGGCAAAGATTATGGGCTTGATTACTTAAATACCATGAATATCGTGTCCTCGCTGGGCTATCCAAAGTCTGTGCTGCTCCTGCTGCCTGATAAAGTAGGCGGTGCCAGGTTCATTATGGATGATATAATTGAGCATGTGGGTCATGATAAGGAGGGCTTGGTTAAGTCTGCGGAGAGGGTCATTGCGAAGGCTATTATTGAGTACTTTCCAGGAATTACATTACCGGATGGGTGTAGGGCCGTTATAATGCCTCGCGGCAATGGCGCAGGGAACATGAAGATTAAGGTCTTGGCGGTTAATTGCAAGTTGATGGGTTATACGCTTAGGCCAGGTTGTCCATTTATGCGCGATCTTCTTTATTCAAAATTGAACGTTAATTTCTCAAGTATTTGATAAGAAAGATATTGAATGTTTGTAAAGGGATGCTGTGGAGTTATCATGAACTGTATAATAATATCCTTATACTCTGAAAATAGCAAGTTAGATGTATGGGTGAGGAGAGGGCGGCTAAGTATGATGCCCAATTAAGAAGGGACCTGAGCTTCTGGGATATAGCGTACCTGGAGATAGGCTCCATGATCGGTAGTGGTTGGATGTTTGCGCCACTGCTTGCGGCATCTGTGGTGGGGGTCAGCATCAATACTATCCTGGTTAATAGCTGGCATACTCGTGTACTTCATAGCCGAGTCATACACGGAGGTGGCTAGTATGTTCCCCAGATCAGGTGGTTTGGTTAGATTTCCACAGTACACCCACGGACTTTTCGCATCATTCTGGATTGCGTGGACGACGCTGGTTTACGTTGTTGCCGTGGCGTCTGCCGAGGCCCTAGCCACGACCACGTACCTGACCGCCTTAGTCCCTGGGTTATTAATTCCAGGGACCATGGAGATAAGTCCGCTGGGCTACCTAGTCGCTGCTGCGCTCCTTATATTCTATTTCCTGCTTAATTGGTTTGGTGTGCATATAATGGGCAAGACAAACACTGCCGTTGGTTGGTATAAGTTGTTAATACCAACATTCACAATAATACTGCTATTCGCATTCTTACTCCACCCGGTGAATTACTCAGGCTTGCCTGGTGGTTTTGCGCCGTACGGCATGGCCGCGATCTTCATGGCAATACCCACAACTGGAATAGCATTTGCATACCTAGGCTTTAGGCAGAGCGTTGAATTCTCAGGTGAGGTTAAGAGACCTAGGGAGATAGCCATAGGTGCCGTACTCGGCTTTACACTGGTGGTTATAATATACATCCTGCTTGAAACGGCCTTCGTGGGCGCCGTGAACTGGAGCAAGGTCAGTGTACCACCCGGTGATTGGCAGGGCTTATCGAAATCAATACTAAGCAGAGGGCCCCTCTATCAGTTACTCACGTTATCTGGGATTGCCGTACTCACGGTATTTGCTGTGCTGTTTATAATCGATGCTGTGTTATCCCCCTCAGGGACTGGGTGGATCTATACTGGTGGCACCGCCAGATCGTTATACGGTATGGCCGCTAATGGGCAATTACCTGAGTGGTTCATGTACCTTAACAGGTACAGGGTGCCCAAGTGGGGTACAATAGCCGCGTTAATCGTTGGTTTTCTATTCTTATACAAATTCCCAGCCTGGAGTTTAATTGTCGGATTCATCACAAGTGCTGGGTACTTCACGTTCCTGGTCTCCGGGCCGCTGCCTCTCGCACTGAGGAAAATGGCTCCCGATGCACCTAGGTACTATAGAGTGCCTGTGATCTCCGTATTCTCCGCCCTGGCCACAATATCCGTGTACTTAATAATTTATTGGTCAACATTTGACACACTTTGGGGTGTTGTGGTTGCGATATTGCTCGGCCTACCCCTCTTCTACATGTACGTAATGCCGAGTAGGTTTGGTGTGAGTAGGAGTAAGGGCTTTGTGGCAGGCATTCTTTACTGGATAGTGTTGTTATTAAGTACGTACTTCCTACTCTACGAACCCATCGTTGTCCCCTATGAGAAATCAGGCGGCCTACCGCTGGCCCCCAGCTATGTGCTGTACTTCACGGCTTTCTGGTTAATTACGTTAGCTATGGTTGTTGGTTTGACACTATGGCTGTCGGCTGGCCTGGGTGAGGAGCAGAGGAACCACATCAGGGCTGGTTGGTGGATAGTTGCCGTGATATTCACAGTACTACCCCTATCATTCTTCGGCCAATTTGGCGTATTCAAGACGCCTATCATACCGTTCCCATGGGACACGATAATAGCGATACTCATAGGTCTCGCAATACACATATGGGGAGCCAGGAGCGCATTCATGACTGAGGACCTAAAAACCGCTCTACAACGTACCAGGCAGGAAAAGGTATAAGTGTTAAATTAATGGCGTAAATCTTCAAAATCACCACTACTCATACCTAAGTGTTTGGGCTACTTATCAATAAGCACATGAATGCCCTTACTGAGGACATTAGCGTGGAGGCTTATGGGGGTTACGATGCTTACTGTGTCCGGGGTTTAAAGTATTGAATGTGGAAACCTTATTAAAAAGCCGGTTAACCCTAGGGTTGATGACGAGGCGCGTGAGGTAGGATTTAATGACGGCTTCCAATTACTGACCATCAACAAGCTAACCTTAATTACGCCACAAGCCTTAACCTTACCTTTAAGCACTGCATCCTTACTGGCTCACCTCCTCGAATTCGTATTCACCGTGGTGCTTAACCAGTGTTATGCCGTATGCCTTAGCCGCATTAAGGAGTCTCCCTAGGCTTTTCCCTCCATTGAGTACGCCACTATTGGTATTATCAACTTGCCCCCTGGCGCCCTCTCCCTATATCTATCGACCTTCCTTGCCAGGTCCCTAATATCCCTAGACCTCAACGTTGTCTTTATCTCTATCAACAGTACCTTATCCTCAGTCTCCACGAAGCCATCAAACTCAGCCTCGCTATCAAGTCTAAGCCTCCTTATCCTATCCACGGTTATGTCATACCTCTCCCTCACCCAGCCCGGCAGGTAGTGCCTTATGTTCTGTTCCACAAGCTTGCCCACGGTTCTCGACAATCCGCCTAGATCCCTCGATATGCCCCTAACAGTCCTTGCCAAGTCCTCATGGTTTTTCCTTAATTCGCGTATCTCCTCCCATATCCTGTGGTTCTCCTCCCACAATTTACGCACCTCCTCCCTAAGATCCTCAATCGACTTAGTTAGCTTATTCACCGATTCTATTAATTGGTTAAGTGATGCATTCACGTTTATGATGCTGAGTAGCCTCATAACCTCAATCCTAAAGCCCTCATCCTCCCTAAGCAACCTCAACAACTCATCCTTAAGGTTACTCACTAATGCCTTAACCGGGCCAGGCTTTAAATGTCTATGTTTCTCTACTCAATGGCTTGGATGTACGTTGGTGTACATTTCAACATGGCTGAGGTCTAGCTCCTTCCTCAGCCTTGTGAGTTCTTACTTTTCGTTTATTATAATCTTCATTGTACAGTGACCTATGGTGCCTGTGTTTGGTTGGCGAAAGTGATTTAAGTAATTGGGGTGATACCTAGTATCGGGGGTGATACTTGCTATTTTCCGCGGAGCCTAAGGATTCCATTAAGGATTTGTTTGATAGGAGGGTGGAGGTGGAGAGGTTTAAGGATGCGCTGAATCAGAGAATGGTACTTGTGCTTGGGGTTAGGAGGGTGGGCAAATCGAGTCTTGTCCTTTCAACCCTTAATTCACTGAACGTGAACTACATTTTCATTGATGTGAGGAGGATTTACGATAACGTGGCTAAGAAGGTTCAGGCTGAGAGACTCTATGAGGAACTTTACTTAGGCTTACTCAGGTTGAGTAGGAGGGAGCGGGTTAGGGATGTCCTGGCTAGGTCAGGTATTTCACTTGAGTATCCCATTAAGGTTAAGTTACCTGTGGAGGAGATTAGGAGTAACATTTTAAGGATACTTGATGGCTTAAATGAGTTAGGTAGGGTCATAATAGTCTTCGATGAGGCGCAGTACCTAAGGTACTTAACAATTGGGTTAAGGCCGATACTGGCCCACGTGTACGATTACATGAGGGGGATCACCATGGTCTTCACGGGTAGTGAGGTGGGGCTCCTCTACGATTTCATAGGGGTAGAGGACCCTGGATCAGAATTATACGGTAGGTATTATGAAAGCATAGAGCTGAGGCCATTCAGTGTTGAGGAGTCTAAGGAATTCCTAAGGGCTGGTTTTAAGGAATTGGGGGTTAGCGTTGAGGAGTATGTCATAGATAGGGCGGTTTCTGAACTTGACGGTATAGTGGGCTGGCTTGTATACTTTGGGAGGTTATACGTTGAAAAGGGCATGGATGCGTTAGATGAGGTGAAGGCCCTAGGCGTCAGGATGGTGAAGAGGGAGTTGGATGAGGTCTTCGCAAGGAGCCCCTACTATAGATACATTATGAAGGCAATAGCCACACTGGGTAAGGCCAGGTGGAGGAACATTATGGATTACGTAATGGCGCAGACGGGTAGAAGGCTAACCAACGCCACAATCTCAAGGGACTTAAAGAACCTAGTCAAGATGGGGTTCATTGAGAGGCAGGGTGATGAGTACAGGATCATCGACCCAATGGTGAGGTACGCCATGTTAGGGGAGTATTAGTGAAATACGTGAATTAATAAACGTATTTATCGGTCATGAAGCTGGCTATTACTTGCCCCAAATCCTCAGCCTTGTTAATCGGCATGCTGCATGCCGTATGTGCGCATACGAAGGCTAGGCTCTCACCCCTCCTCTGTTTCCTTACCATGCCCAATATGGCCTCATCCTTAATTAGGTCTAGGACCTCATCACCAGGTATTGGGATGACTAATTTACCTGGGCGATAGGTCTTTAGCGCAGTTTGCCATAGCGCCTTAAACTGCTCATCATCGCCAATAACGACCACTGTGGGTGGATTTGCGAAGTACCAGTCAAGGTTTATGAAGTAGGATGCTGCTGATGTGCCGCTACTTAATGCCGATTGATAAAGCGCCTTAATACCCCTATCGAAGGCCCCCTTGAATTCATCTAGGCCAGTCACCTTATGGAGGTAGTACATGCCCATTAAGGCAAGTGCGTTTGGGCTCCAGTTAGGCGTGTCATGTATTGGCTTTACTCTAATGCTGGTTAACCCAATGTCCTCGCTTAGGTAAGTGTCGTAGAAGCCGCCATCACTAGCCTCAAATTTACCCAAAATATCGTGACCAAGTCTCAGGGAGAATTCAAGGTATTTACGGCTGCCCGTATGGCTGTATGCCATAAGGGCGCCCAGCAGTGTGTATGCGTAGTCATCGAGGTAACCTGGAAGGTTGAGGGCATTGCATCTATAAGTCCTATGTAGTTCGCCGTTAATGTAAAGCTTATCCATTATGAAGTCTATCGTCTTGAGTGCGTGACCTAGGGTATCGAGTCCCAGGTAGTCGTAGGCCGCCATATCGGCCATAGCCGCTGCGGCGGATCAACCAGCATATATCGTGGTATCTACCTTAGGCGCCTTCCTCCTGTTTCTCGCCTCCCTCAGCTTCTTAACGGCGTTATCCAAGAGAGCCCTAGCCTCTTCCTCATTAATACCAATGTGTCTTGCAGCGTCTTTGAGGGGCATGGCGATGTGCAATACAGCCTTTTCCCCATGTTGAAATCTAAACACACCGTAATACCAATAAACCAACTGATACTCCTCAGGTGTTAATGCACTCCTTAGCTCATCAATGCTCCACCTATAGTATCCACCCTCATCTCCTGGATCAACATCAGCGTCTTGGCTTGAGTAGTATCCGCCCTCAGGGTTCCTTAACTCACTATTTAAGTACTGTGCAATCCCAGTGCCTATGGCCTTAACCTCGCCATTACTAGTCATCGCGTAAGCCTCCGCATAGTTAATGAGCAACTCTGCGTTGTCAATTAATAGCTTCTCGAAGTGGGGTATCATCCATTCCTGGTCCACGGAGTACCTATGGAAGCCTCCACCGATTTGGTCGTAGACACCCCCACTACCCATGCTTACTAATGTCCTGGTCACCACGTTGATCAACGCCCTACCCTCATAGAAACCCCTTTGGAGTAATAGTGCGTGGAATGTTGGTTGTGGAAATTTAGGAGCTATTCCGAAACCGCCGTACTCTTTATCGTACATATCCAGGATACCGGCAATAATACCCCCTATTGCTGAGGGATCAGGCTCATTACCCCTAGTAATAGCACCGCCCTGAATTCCTGAAGACACCGCCCTCCTAACCTCCCTAGCTATTTCATCAACCTGTTCTCTCTTATTCCTATAGGCGTCTAATACCGCGTTAAGTACTCTAACCATGCCAGGTAAACCAGCCTTATCCCTGGGCGGGAAGTAGGTGCCGGTGAATATGACGTCTCCCGTGGGTGTTAGGAAAACTGTCAGTGGCCAACCACCCTGTCCGGATACGAGCAAGGCCGCTTCCTGATACCTCCTATCTATATCTGGTCTCTCATCCCTATCCACCTTAATAGGTATGAAATTCTCATTAATTATCTTGGCTACCTCAGCATCTCCATAGGTCTCCTCATCCATCACATGGCACCAGTGACACCACGAGGCACCTATGTCAAGGAGCACTGGCTTATCCTCACGCCCAGCAACCTCAAAGGCCTCTCTGCACCATCCCCACCACTTAACCGGGCTTTTCAATGCCTCGAGTACAAATGGCGATCTACTTCGCATTATACAATCCAACCTCGGGTCTGAAACATCCACAGTATTATGGGTCGCCAGCATTTATAAACCATGTATCCATAACTAAAGATAATTAGCAGTTAAGGGTAGGTATATCTCAGATGATATGAATTTTAATGACTGTGCTTTTCACGGTGGATTTATGGTAAAAATGAAGCAATATTTTTGAGATTTTTATTACGCTTTAAAGATTTAACCTAGTTACGATTCCTGACCCTTCTTAATGGGTACACCAACCATATTTCCCCATTCAGCCCAGGACCCATCGTAAACCCTCACGGATGGGTAACCCAGTAGGTACTTAAGCACAAACCAGGTGTGTGATGCCCTCTCAGCGATCCTGCAGTACGTAATGACCTCCTTGTCGGGTGTGACGCCGTACTGCTCATACAGTCTCCTTAACTCGTTAACCGGCTTAAACTCGCTTGTGTCCTGATTAACGGCTAGGCTCCATGGTATGTTTAAGGCGCCTGGTATGTGACCACCCACCTGGGCATGTTCATTGGGATACTCAGGTGGTGCTGTTATCTCGCCAGTGTACTCCTTAGGCGACCTCGCGTCGACGAGCACCAAAGCCTTACCCACCTCACCCTTATTCAGCCTCTGCAGTATCTCCCAAGAGTAAACCCTGTGCCCACCCCAATCAACCCTCTTCACAGTGTACTTAGCCCCAGCCTCCCTGTAGAAGTGTGGTTCATTGTGACCACCGCAGGTCGGCCTATTCTCCTTAGCCCACTTAGTCCTCCCACCATTAAGTAACCTAACGTCATCATGCCCGTAGACTAATGCATTTTATTCGCTTATCAAAGTCTTAATGCTGCCCTTCTCAGTATAGGGTCGCTGAGCACGTATTCATTGTTTACCTTCTCCACGATACCGTGATCCATCAACTCCTTGAGCAGTACGTACAGCGACTTGTCGTTTAATGCCTTACCCTCGGCACTCTCAATGAGACTTTTAAGTTCCCTCCAATTCCTCTTAACGGTTAACTGTTTAATCAGTATCCTGTACCTGGCACTCCTT
>Ga0081534_100582_pt1 | contig 11393 bp, 12 predicted proteins | sample MonGeyMetagenome_FD_71019 | JGI IMG/M metagenome (GOLD analysis project Ga0081534, IMG submission 71019) | Hypoxic/sulfidic aquatic microbial communities from Monarch Geyser, Yellowstone National Park, USA - MG (SPAdes) v1 (version 2) | ecosystem: Environmental > Aquatic > Thermal springs > Hot...
CTCGGCACCGGCATTACTAATTGCCTCGCCTATCACCCTGGCGATCTCAACCTCAGTCATTCCGGGCCTAATCGATTCGTGGGCAGCCCTAATGCCCTCCTCAATAGCCCTAACTGCACGCTCAATACTTCCCAACTCCTCCTCATCCTTGGAGATCCTCAATTGCGTGAATACGTCATCCAGCGACACATCCTCGAAACTACTAGTGATCACTTTTCGTAGTAACCACAAATAATTCATGCTGGCCCTACCCTCAAAACCAACCCTCCTAACCTCACCGCAACTCCTGACGAACGAATTAACAGCCTTGACAGGACCCTCGTCATCGCCATACACGATGTACGGAATACCCGTAGCCCTAGCTTTACCCTCATCAAGCCTCGGCAATATCAATGAGTAGGACCCATTATTCGCACAAACTATCAACGCACCAAACCTCTCGAAAGTTTCTATGTACGAACCAACCAAGTACCTAAAATTAGGGCCTGGAGTTACGATCGCGAGATCCACACCCAACCTACCCAAAGCCGTCACGAACTTAACCAACCTACTACTCATTATGAATATTAGGTCATGAGTGCTATTAATAGGTTGTCCCTGGTCTTTAGCATATCAAGTTTAACGGATACGGTACCCCCAAACATTGCAGGAATAATTCTGATAAACCATTACACACGAAAAAACAAAGGCTTAACTCCATTTGCCATAGTCAATCCAGATTATTAAGGATTTAACGGTGATTAACCGTAGACCTAAGCCTACCTATTAAGTCAGTAGAGGCCGCTATCTTCATGTAATCGGTACCCGTAGACTCATCATACACATTAAGAGGGGCTGTTTCGGTTTTTAGGTTTATTTGCGGTTACTCATGTTCATTGGTGTTTAAGCCCTCTTATGGCTGTTAGGTGTGCTGATGCTGTGTGCCTGTCCAGCCCGTATTTCTTCATTAATTCATCGTGTTCCGTTGAATTTGTTGTCCCCATTGGGTTTACGTAGCCAGCCCTAATTGAGTATAGTGGTGCCTTTAGGGCTATCCTCTCAATGATTGAGCTCCTGAAGGTTGTGACCTTGTGGTTGTAGTTCCCATGCTTCCTATCACCACCCCTAACCCACATTAACTTTAGACCATTGACGAGCCACTGCAGTGAGCGACTACAGGGAGACCGTCAAGAAGGAGACGGCAGGAACAACCGCCATCTCCGGAGAGACGGCTACATAGTCCCAACGAAGTCCATTAAGGGCGTATCCCTGGACCTGTCTGAGTTAGGGTATAGGGAAATCTGGACAGTTGCGGATAAGGCGTTGGACCTCCACGAGTACCAATACAACGACCTAGACCCTGACAAAATGAACTACAAGCCTCGCCCCTTCTAGGGGTGGGGTAAATGTTTAAAAACTCTGAATACTTTAAAGTATTGTGGAATATAAGTCAACTAGATATGTGAAATATCTATGCAACTATCACTTCGTGTGGATTCCTAAGTACCGTAGAGACTTGTTGGTTGAGGAAGTTGCTGAATACATTAAAGAGGTCTTGAAGTCAATTGCTAAGGAATTAGGTTGTGAAATAATAGCCCTAGAAGTAATGCCAGACCACATACACCTCTTCGTAAACTGCCCACCCAGGTACTCGCCATCATACCTAGCAAACTACTTCAAGGGGAAGTCTGCTAGGCTGGTTTTGAAGAAATTCCCAGAACTAAGGAAATACACCAACGGAAAACTCTGGGCAAGAAGCTACTTCGTGTCAACAGCTGGTAATGTATCAAGTGAGACCATAAGGAAATACATTGAAGAGCAGTGGGGGGAAAGAGGGTGAAAAGGACTAATGTAGTTAAGTTGGTGGTGGATAAGGAGATGCATGAGAAGCTGAGGGATCTAGCTGTAGTTACGGCTAAGTGCTGGAATGAAGTTAACTGGTTGAGGATGCAGCAGTTTAAGAGAGGGGAAAGGGTTGATTTTGCCGAGACGGAAAAGGAGGTGTATGAGAAGTATAAGCACGTGTTGAAGGTTAATGCGCAGCAAGTTGCTAGGAAGAATGCCGAGGATTGGAGGAGTTTCTTCTCCCTAATTAAGAAGAAGAGGGAGGGGAAGTTGCCAAAGTGGTTTAAGCCAAGGCCTCCGGGCTACTGGAAGGGTGAAGACGGAAAATACAAGTTGGTAATCATCATTAGGAATGACCGTTATGTGGTGGATGAGGATAAGAGGATTATTTACCTGAGGGACTTCGACCTAACCCTGAGGTTTAAAGGGAAACTCAAGTGGCATGGGAGACAGGGTAGGTTAGAGGTGATTTACAATGAGGCTAGGAGGAGTTGGTATGCCCACATCCCAGTGGAGGTTGAGGTTGTAGCCGAAGCCAAGGGCAACCTGAGGGCTGGTGTGGATTTGGGGATCGTAAACCTAGCCACGGTCTATGTTGAGGATGGCACATGGTACATATTCAAGGGCGGTGGCGTCCTCTCCCAATACCGCATGACTTCTCAATAAGGTTCCTAACTACATCAAGCCACTTGAGGTCTCCAGTAGCTAGGTATGTGTTTAGGGCGCTTATCATAGCAACAATGTCCCTAAAGACTTGTCTCAATGTAAGCCCAGGAAGCGAGTGCTTCAAGCTCATCGAGCCTGCCCATCAACTCAATAACAACACCGTCCTTACGGACCCTAGTTGATCTACTAAACATAAAGAATTTGACTATCACCACCATCTCTTGGGCACTCAATCCTATTCTCAATCTTAACACAGTCGGCAAAACTCCTTTCACGTTATTCTTGATATTATCGATATAAGCGGTTTTCTTCATATTTATCACTTCATTGCCCAGTGTATTGGTACCTTGTCTCTTGGTGCTTTGAATCCGCAGTTTTTGCATACCATGGTTCTTCCCTCTTCCTGGGTTAGTTCATGTTCGCACCTTGGGCACTTCCTGCTATACAGTCTCCTGAACTCATACGGTGCGCCGTACCACTCCAACTGGGTAACCAACAACTTCACGAACCTCTTGAGCCCCGATAGAAGCAGCTTACCAACCCTCCCCCCATACCTCCTTGTGAGGAGTTCCTTCAAGCTTTCCCAATTAACATCGTCAATAACCACCATTGCCTTGTACCTGAGGGCTTTCTTAGTGAGTTTCCTAGCTAGGAAAACCGCCTCAGCCCTAATGAGCCTATACGCACGACTTCTAAGCCTCCTAGCCATCCTCCTAGCCCTCTTGGCATTTGTCTCATCATCAAGTCCAAGCCTCTTTAATCGCCCCACCTTCCTTTCCCGCCTCACTGCTTGATTATAGAGGGACACGATTCTCCGCGGGTTAAGTCCTTCTTGCTTGAACGATACAATCCTACCACTCCTTATCAAGCCCCACGCAATACCATGACCCCAGGAATTAACATCAATGGCTAGGATATACCCACTGGATTGATAAGGCTCCACCTCGCGCTCAGCCACTAGGGCTAGGTAGGGCTCGTTGTCTCTTAAACCAATCATTGCGAACCTAACATCACCACCCTCCCCAACCCGCTCAACAACCCACCTCGGCATTGGGAGCTCGATAGAATAACCGGGCTCGCTCCTACAAACCTGGCGTATCTTAATGATGTTATTCCTAAAGTCCAGAACCACTAAAGCATCAGTTGCGCCTCTCTTGGTGTCATCACTGTAAATCCTCAGTGTTTTCAGTGGAACCCACGTCTTTGTAAACCACCTCTTTGGCTTGGTGCCGAAGACCAAGCTTTCCATGTAATTCTTGAACCCATAGAGTTGGTACTGCACCCTCTTGGGCACGTCTGGTACCCAAACCTCATACCCTCTATAGGCTAGATTAGCTAAAGCCATCAACCGCTTAATGTAGTTAGCATCGCACTTGTCCCTCGATAGTTTAATGAGTATTGCCCTATAAGCCTTCATTTATTATCACCCCCTATTACTACTGCTATTCCAGCGACCTCCTTACCAATGTACTTAGCCAACTCTCCACCACCCTCGTCAATGTACACATCAATCCTGACATAGACCTTATCACCAACCCTCTTCCCAACAATGACCTTGCCCTTGAAGAAAACTGCCTCCGGCATTATTGGTTCCATGGAGACGATTTTTATAAATCTTTCGGTGAAACTAATCTCAAGATATGCGAAAAGCTCATAAGCAAGCCCTTTGCATAGACTTTATCCCGCTACCGGAGGTAAAGTGCCGGTGATGGGGTGGGCTTAGACCCAGCCCCGTGGGCAGTGAGCGATGATACCCCGAGGATGGGGCCGTAGGTCCGACGGCGTAGGGAGCCAATCAGTGACGAGAAATCCCGAAGCCAAATGAAGGGAACGGGGCATAAGCCACGCACTTATTAAAGGAGGTATTATGGAACTACAACACATCCCTCCTAAGTACGCCCTTACCCCTATGGGCCTCCTGATTCCTTAACCACTGCATCAGGAACTTATTATAGCATTCCTCCGAACAAAATACCCAGGGCCTATTTACACAGCATGTCTTAACCACTATGGGTTGTCCAATAATTACCTTACCGCAGTAAGTGCACCTAACCTGCCCCGTCCCTGTGTTCAATAAGAATGGCATAATGAATCAATAACAATGTTATATTTAAAGGTTATGGGCATGCCAGGCTTTGTGTGTCTAAAAAATGCTTATAAATGGATAATTATTAACCCATAACCAAGTGATTGTTTATGGCTAAATCACCAATAACCGAGTCCGAGATAACAAGGGCTATAGTGAGGTATGCACTGAAGGATTTGGATGAATACTCAAACGTTGATGTCTTAATCGTTGGTGCTGGCCCCTCGGGCATGACTGCAGCCTACTACCTGGCCAAGGCTGGGTTGAAGACCTTGGTTATTGAGAGGAGGTTCAGTTTCGGTGGTGGTATTGGTGGCGCCGCGAACCACCTGCCTAGGATTGTTGTTGAGTACCCAGCCTCCGAGATTCTGAGGGAGGTTGGTGTTAGGCTTGTTGAGTACAGTGATGGCTTATTCGTTGTCGACCCCGCTGAGATGATTGCGAAACTGGCTACTAGGGCCATTGATGCTGGGGCTAAGTTCCTATTGGGTGTGCACGTTGATGACGTGATATATAGGGATAATCCACCCAGGGTTGCTGGTGTGGCGATCATTTGGTCAACAGTGCAGATGGCGGGCGTTCACACAGACCCAATATTCATAGAGGCAAGGGCTGTCGTCGATGCGACAGGGCATGACGCTGAGGTCGCCGCGGTAGCCTCTAGGAAAACCCCTGAGTTAGGCATAGTATTACGTGGCGAGAAGTCAGCTTTCGCGAGCACCGCTGAGGATTTGGTTGTTAAGTATACGGGTAAGGTTGTCGAGGGACTCTACGTTACAGGCATGGCTGTGGCTGCCGTCTATGGCTTACCAAGGATGGGCCCCATCTTCGGCTCCATGTTGCTTAGTGGTAGGAGGGTTGCGGAGTTGATAATCAATGATTTAAAGGGCTCGGCCTAGTAGGTGCTATGCTGCTTGATTAGAATAAAAATAATTGGTTATTTATATAACCAGCAGGCAACCTTCCTCTTATCAACACTTAACATCTCTGGCTCTCTCTCCCTACATATGTCCATGACGTAAGGACACCTTGGGTTGAATCTACAACCTGGTGGTGGGTTTATAAGACTGGGTACCTCGCCAGTTGGTGGCTCTAGGGTCTTCCTACCTATTGTTGGTATTGACTTCATGAGCAATTGCGTGTATGGGTGCATGGGTTTCTTGAATACCTCATCAACGTCACCGTACTCCACAACCTTACCCGCATACATTATCGCCACCCTATCGGCTATGTAGTAGGCCACGGCTAGGTTGTGGGTTATGAATAGGTATGTTAGTTTCAACTCCTCCTTAAGATCCATCAAGAGATTTAGAACCTGGGCCTGCAGTGACGCATCTAAGGCCGACGTCGGTTCATCAAGCACTATGAACCTGGGTCTCTTAACAATGGCCCTCGCAATTGCAACCCTCTGGACCTGGCCGCCACTCAACTCCCTAGGTCTTTTGTTGCCATGTTCCCTATAGTTGAGACCCACCATCTCCATAGCCTCCCTAACCCTCCCCTCATCGAAATGCCCAAGTGGTTCTGAGATTATATCCTTAACACTCATCCTCGGGTTTAGTGAGCTGTATGGGTTTTGGAAGACCATGGCAACCTGCTGTCTAACCCAGGGTATCTTGTCCTCAGTAACCTCCTCACCCATGAAGTAGTACTTACCACCATCGGGTTTTTCCAGGGTAACCAACAACTTACCCAATGTGGTCTTACCAGAGCCGGACTCACCAATTAGGCCGAGGGTTTCACCCTCCTCAATCTCGATACTCACGTTATCCACAGCCCTAACCCAGGCAGGCTTCTTACCAAACAACCTATCCAACAAACCAATCTTATAAGCCAGGTAATACTTCCTGAGATTCTCAGTCTTAATTATTGGTGCCATACCCATCACCCACCCCCATAAAGCCAACACCTAATTACCCTATTATTATGCCTAGTTAATGGTGGTTCCTGAACCTTACATATGTCCTTAACGTATGGGCACCTTGGGTGGAACTTACAACCACTGGGTAGGTCTAGGAATGATGGTGGATTGCCAGGTATTGACTGGAGCTTCACCCTACCGCTAACGAACTTCGATAGGTCCGGGACACCCGCAATCAATCCCTGGGTGTATGGGTGCATTGGCTCCCTAATGATCGACTCCACATCGCCATCCTCCATGATCCTGCCAGCATACAGCACGACTATCCTGGTCGATATTACGTAGGCGAGGCTTATGTCATGTGTTATGAACAGTATTGCTGACTCCATCTCCCTACTCAATTCCTTAAATAGGTTTATGACTTGCGCCTGTATAGTCACATCCAACGCCGAAGTTGGCTCATCAGCAATGAGTATCTTTGGCTTGAGGATCAATGACATAGCCAGCACAACCCTCTGTATCTGCCCACCAGACAGCTGGTGCGGATACCTAAGCATTATGACCTCTGGGTCTGGGAACCTCAGGTCCTTGAGCGCCTGTATAGCCATTTCATAGGCCCTATCCTCACTATACCTCTCACCACTCCTAACCATCCTAATCCTAGCAGCCTCCATCAGTTGGTAACCCACGGTCTTGACAGGATTGAGACTTGTGAATGGATTTTGTAAAATCATGAACACGGTCGTCCCCCTATACTTCTCCATCTCCCCTTCACTTAGCTCCAGTAGATTAACGCCATCAACCATAATCCTGCCCGAAACCACGGCATTGCCAGGAAGCACCCTGGCTATTGCCTGCCCAAGTGTTGACTTCCCAGAACCACTCTCACCAACAATACCAACAATCTCACCCTTATCAACGTTAAGGTTTACATCATCAAGTACATGGAGAGTCCCCATGACCGTTTTATAACCAACAAATAGGTTTCTAATCGAGAGGAGCATAGCCACCACCTCAGTATGCAGCCCTACCGCCAATTATATCCTGCAACCTATCACCAAGCAGTACAAAACCCAGCGCTATTATTAATATTGTGATGCTTGGGAACAATGCCCACCACCAATACCTCGGGAATCCCCAACTAACGCCTTCAGAAGCCATTTCGCCAAGTATTGGCAATCCAGGCTGTAGGCCGACGCCTATGAAATTGAGTATCGATGCAGCTAATATGACATTGCCGAAGTCAAGCATCGCATATGCTATTATTGGGTCGATCGTATTTATGAATAGGTACTTAAAGAAGAGCCTAAGTGGCGATACTCCATAGAGCTGGGCGGCGGCTATGTAATCCATAGCCTTAACTCTCAAGGTCTCAGCCCTGAATAACCTAGCGTATATGGGCCACCAAACAATTATGAACGAGTAAATCATGCCGGTAAAGCTGGCCTTAAGAAGAACCGAGATCGCTATCGCAAGTATTATTGCAGGTATTGATAAAAATGCATCCGTCACCCTCATCAACACTTCATCCCACCAACCACCCAGGTAACCAGCACTTATACCAAGCACAGCACCTATGAGTATGGCAGATAGCACAACCAGGAATGCCGGATAGGCCGCGCTATATGGTATTGAGTACAGTACCTCTGACAATAAATCCCGCCCCATATAATCAGTACCCATTAAATGTACCCAACTTGGTAGCTGGAACGCCCCAGCCAAATTCTGGGCAAACGGGTTGTAGGGCAGCAATAACCAACCAAGCCCTGGATCCTTAAGATATGACGCGAGTAATTCGAGGGTGCCCTGTATTATTGACCAAAGGATAAAAGCTGTTACTATTATCAATCCCAGAAGCCCCGCCGGATCCTTACTTATTAATTTAATCCACGACCAAATAGATACGGCGAAGCCGCCGACCCTTCTTTTAACGACTTGCTTTGTCATGTTATTCTCACCCTCGGGTCAAGGATACCATAAAGTATGTCTGCTATGAAATTCGCAATGATTACTGATATACCCACGAAAAGTGTTATGTCGTAAACCATCAACGGATCAACGCTTGTTATGGCTACGGTAGTTATATAACCCATACCATGATAGCTAAACACGACTTCGGTGACATAAGCGCCAGTCCATGATAATGCGAAGGTTAGGACTATCAAGGTTACTAACGGTATTAATGCATTCCTAAGCCCAACCCTATAAACCACCACCCTTCTGGATAAACCCTTGATATAGGCTAATCTAACGTAATCACTCTCGAGAACGTCTAAAGTCACGTTCCTAGCCATCCTAGTATATACACCAAAGCTATATAGGAATACAGATAATACTGGAAGTATCATATGCACTAAGTAACTATCTACATAGGCCCAATTATGTTCAATAATCGCATCAATGAGGGGCCACCCGGTTATTGTCTTGGGTTTAGGAAGCAATGGATTTACATAACCACTGGCTGGTAAGTGTGTGTAAGGCCCTAACAAATACGCAAACACCCAAAGAACCAACAGGGCTATGAGGTATGGTGGCGATGACCATGTAAATACATAAAAGGCCCTGATTAAATAATCAATCCACTTATTCCTATTAGCTGCCGCAACAGCACCTAATAAGGTACCAACAAGCACAGTCAATATCACCGCGGGTATCATGAACGTCAATGTTATAGGCAGGTATTGCATTATGATGTAGACCTCGGGTTCCTTATAAATTGGGTCATAACCCAAATTACCCGTAAAGACATCCACTAGGTAATTAATGAATTGCACATACAATGGCGCATCGAGGTGATACTCCTTAACTATAGTTTCTAACTGAGCCATCGTTGCATGAGGACCAGCGTAAAGTCTCGCCAAAGCAAGTGGTGTCGTATATATCGCGTGAACCAGTATGAACATGAGAAGTAACAATATTAATAGTGTTATCACGGCATTTATAAACCTCCTAATTACGAACACCACAAAGTCCCTACCTGCCATTCATAAACAACAATAGGTTGACTCTTAAAAAGATTACTTATATACACAGTTTAAATGTAATGTTAATATTTTAATTAATAATATTTATTTATGCCCAACCTTAACCACTTATCTGTACTGTTTTTGTTCCGTTGGAGTACGTCACTACGTTAATGGTTATCGGTTTATAATACATCGTGTTGTAATAGTATCCAGTCCATGTAACAATCACTCCGCGTACGTACGGCTGGTATATCATGAACGGCATTGGGTCAGGTATCCATACGTACGGTGCATCGCGATACACAATGTTGTAAATCTCCTTGGCGATTTGTACCTGCTCCGTTAGGTTTGTTGTGAATGCGGCTTCATAGAGTAGGTTCGTAACATTTGGATTATTATACCAAGCATAATCACCTGTGAGTAACGAACCGGTCAATATTGATATTGCCATTTGCATTATTGGGTCAGGCCAGTCAGCGCACCAACCGACTCCATATATTAACTCGCCACTTATTGATGGAGACGTCCAGCTATCAAATTCTGCGCTTGTTACGTAGCTTATTGCTGTTGGTATGCCTATTTGTTCTAGGTTCTGAGCTACTATTGTTAGTTGCTCCTCTACCATAGGTGTTACGGGTGGTATTACATATATTGATAACGTTGGCAATCTCTGACCGTTCGGGTTACCAATAACTGTGCCATTTGGTAATACTGTATAGAAGTTACCCTCCCAGCCGGACTTGTTTAAGTACTCAATGGCTAAGTTGGGATCGTAGCTATAGAATGGTAGGTTACCTGGGTTATAGAGGGTCGGATTCATTGGCGTGAATGGCCCTAGATATAGCTCAGCAAGTGTTTTGTTCAGTAATGGTGAGTAGTATGTGTATAGTAGGGCCGAGTAATTAATCGCGTGCTCAATTGCCAACCTAAAGTCAGTAATGTTTGTAGGCCATTTCTGCGTATTCATTGAGAGCATCATAATACACGCGGGCGTTAACTGTGGATATAGATGAATAATCGAGGTTGGTGATAGATATTGGTTAAACGGTGACCAGGCACTATAGAGCTGTCCGAGGAATGGTGGATCAACATACGTAATCTGTGCCTGGTTTCTTGCGAACATTTCTACTCTATTTGTATGTGATTCACTGATTTTCAAGTCAATTATTTGTATGTGGCCTGGTTGGTCGAGTATTGGTAATGTACCCGGTGGGTAATTATTGCCCCAGTAGTTGGGGTTGATCTTGAGCACTATTTCTGTGAATTCGCCCGGTGTTCCCGTAACGCTGGAGATCTCGTATGGGCCGGTCCCGGGCATGCCGTACTGGCACAGGTATGAGTTTGGAGTGTTCGGCTGAACACCACCGTGGGCATCAACATAGGCCGGTGGAACCACCGCGCCCCACCAGGAGGCTATATCCAGTAGGAAGTACATGTATGGGTGTAGTAAGTTGAACTCAACCTCGTATGGGCCAAGGACGACAACTGCCTGGTTTGGATAAGCCATGAGCTTCTGGATTGTCTGGTTGTGTACATTGAAGTTACTCAAAACATTCGCCAAGGCATAGGCACATAGCGTGTAGTTGCTTATGTATACACTATTACCAGTGACATTGGTCAATGCATGGCATATACCCCAAGGAATGGCGTAGCCCGTTTGGGAATACTCAGTCATATTAAACAGTAACTCACCATAATTGCTAACCCCCGGTCCCTGACCCATTATTATTGTCCTATAGAAGCTGAACCAAACCACGGTTGCATTGAACGCCTCACCATCGGTGAAGTATACACCCTGCCTAAGCGTGAATATGTAATGCTTGTAATCAGGACTAACAGTCCAATTGGTGGCTAGCATGGGGACTACGTGCATGTAATCACTACCATTCCAAGTAACCAACTCTTGATAAACAACGTTGAATATTGGTTGATCCATAGTCCAGAAGCCGGTGGCCGGATCTAGGCCGTCAGGGGATGCCACATCGAATAG
>Ga0081534_100583_pt1 | contig 11392 bp, 13 predicted proteins | sample MonGeyMetagenome_FD_71019 | JGI IMG/M metagenome (GOLD analysis project Ga0081534, IMG submission 71019) | Hypoxic/sulfidic aquatic microbial communities from Monarch Geyser, Yellowstone National Park, USA - MG (SPAdes) v1 (version 2) | ecosystem: Environmental > Aquatic > Thermal springs > Hot...
AAACCAGTACTACACGGAGTCGGGTGGCCAGGAGACGTAAAGAAAATAGCACTAAAAATAGACAAAATAAAACAACTAGGATTCAAACCAAAACTAAACTCAAAAGAGACCGTAAGTCTAACGGTCAAGAAAATAATTAACGAGATTTCATGATTTAACATATGAATAGATTTCAATTCTTTATGATTCATACATTAAGTGGGAAGTTAATTCTTGAGCTTAATGAAATGCTTGAAAAATATCATAGGACATTGCAGGAAATATTTATGGCAATTCAAGGAAAAATGAGACCTATTCATTTCCGTGGCATGCCATTAGTAACGATATGTATACCAACAAGAAATGAGGAACGTTTCATAGGACAAGCTCTTTATGCTATTCGGAAAATAAATATTTATCCTAGAGTTGAAATCATAGTAATTGATCAAGAATCCACCGATAAAACCATAGAGATTGCTAAAGGGTATGGTGCAAAAATAATAACCTTAGAATATAAAATACCTCCTAAAATTGGTATATCTAGGCATGTATGTTCACTTGAAGCGAAGGGTGAAATAATTGTTCAAATTGATGCGGACACCGTGATAACTCCTTTTGTGATTCCACGGGCTGTGATATACCTAACACAAAACGATATAGGTATTTACCATGTATCTCATTATTACTATGATGGAGATCTACTGTTAAATTTAATAGCTCATTATTACGATAAATACTTTAGAAAACCCCATAGCACAACGGGTCACTTCATAGCGTATACTAAAACATTGTATAATTATGTACAGTTTGACCCAAATATAACTTTAGGAGCAGAAGATTACGATTTTGGCAAACGTGCATTTAAGAAATTTGGTGAATGGGTATTTAAATTTGATAAGGAGATTGCTGTGTTAGTAAGTAGTAGAGGTTACAAGCGTAGAGGTTTATTAACAAATTTGGATTACCTATTACGATCTACATGATTTTATGAGGCTTATAAAGACTGAGAAGGCTCTTCGAAATGTTGAGGATATTGTTAAGAGGTTAGGTGATGGGAAGGTTATTGGCAGTTATTACCTTGAGTTTAACAGAAGATTGGAGGTTTTAAGGTGGTCGGGAAGTACTGCGAACCTGGCACTACCCTGTTGTATCTAGGTGCTCAGCCGTTCATAATGTCATGCGCCCTTAAGAGGATGGGATATAACGTTATGGCGATTGATGTGGAGCCAGAACCATACCTCAGCATCGCAGGGAGTTGCGGTGTAGATGTCGTTAAGTGCGATCTGAGAGAGATGAGTTAAAGGTTGCTAATGCCGATTGTGCAGTCTTCACGGAGGTTTTGGAGCACCTGCACTATTACTACGTACCTTCGGTTCTGTAGAGGATAAATCGTGCCCTGAAGATAAAGGGGTATTTAATACTAACGACACCGAACATAGCCTCGCTTTTCAGGAGACTGAAGTTGCTCCTTAGTAAGCAACCAATCTATAGGCACCATGTTAGGGAGTACACAATGGAGGAGGCCCTGGAGTTAATTAAGGGAGCTGGGTTTGACGTAGTTGAGTCATATTACTCACATATAAATGATCTAACGTACATAGATGCCGACCAGGAGGATTACCTAAGGGTAAAGGGCTACAAAGACCTCATAAGGACCACAGTTAAGAGACCAACAAAGGTGAACATCCTAAGGACCCTAGCATACCCGCTGGTTAAGTTAAAGCAAAGCCTAAGGCAATCAATCATTGTTGTAACCACTAAGGTAGAGGAACCAAAGGTGGAGGTGATTGTGAGGTGGTAAAGTTGAACCTATATCGTACCTATGAAAAAGCCCTTCATTAGTGTAATCATTACCGCATATAATAGGAGGGAATTCATTAGGGATGCCGTTAATAGTGTAATTAATTCCGCATTGCCTGAGGATGAGTACGAAATAATCGTTGTCAAGAACTTTAAGGATGAGTATGTAGACAACATCGTTGAGAAGACCGGTGGTAAGAGCATCATTGCTAACTTAGTTACGGTAGGGGCAATGATTGCCTTGGGTATTAATGCAGCAATAGGCGACATAGTTACATTCCTTGATGATGATGATATGTATTTGCCAAATAGACTAAGCATTATTAAGAGAATATTTAAGAGCGCACCTTCTTTGATTTATTATCATAATAATGTCATTACGATAAATGAGACTGGAAGTATAATACGTGATGAATTAGTTGAAAGTACGAATATCTATAATTCCATCATTGCATATAATTATGAAGATAAATTAGATATACTCAAGAGATATGGGTTAGGTCTTGGACTTAGGTTAAGTTCTATAGCAGTTAAAGGAAGTTTCATCAAAAGATGGGTTAACATAATTAAATATTTTCCTGAACTTCAAGATGTTATAGTCTTCTTACTAGCTCTTATTGATGAGGGTGCGATAATTCATGATCCAAGGCCTTTAACCTATTATAGAGTTTCCAGTACAAGTGCTAGCAGTGTCAGAGCTATTGTAAATCCAATTAATCGTTTCAATAGAGCCGTTAGAATTAGTGCTAGGCATGCCTTAGCTAGGCATATGTTAGTCACCTTAGCTAAGAAATCAGGATTAAGCAAATATATTAAATATGATGAAGCCACAATCATTGGTGGTATTTATGGAAATTGGGGTAGGTGGTTAAGTAAAGCTGTCATTGACTTACTAATGTGCGGATCCATAAAGTGTATTGGCTCAGCAATGTTCGGCTTAACGTATTTAATTAGTCCCTGGCTTGCCAAGAGATTAGTATACCTATACTACACCAGGGTGTTTAATGCATGGGGATTAAGGTCTTAATGCTCCTTGGTTACTACGAACCAGGAGGCTTCAAGACAGTTATCGACAACCTAAGCAAACACCTAACAATGCGCAGAGTCGAGGTTACGGTAGCGACCAGAGTCATGAGGACTGAACCGCCAAAGTATGTAAACCTCATTAAGCTAAGGCCAGAGGATTTGCCAGTTGAAGGCAAGTATTATGATATTATTCACATACACACATCATACCCATACACAAAGGTAGCAGTTAAGTACAATATGCGCAACGTGGTCTTCACATGGCACGGCTATGCGCCAACAATCTACGTGCCCGGTATAAAAAATAAGTTTATAAATGTAGGCCTCAGATACACATATAAGGGCTTACTACCTAAGATACGCTATATAACCGCGGTTTCAAACTACGCAAATAAGCAATTAATTAAGTTATTCGGTGTATCAGGTAAGGTTATTCCCAACGGTATTGACCTTGAATTATTTAAACCGTGCCCTAGGGAGTTGCGTAGGAGAGAATTTAATGGTTACCCAGTGATTTTGAATTTAACTGCATATAATAACTTTAAGGGTAGGGACATGCTAATTAAGAGTTTTGAGATCATTAAGCGTAAATACGATAAGGCTATTTTAATAGCGAGAGGAATAAATTATGAACTAAATGGTGTGGTGAACTTAAGTAGTTATGTACCATATGAGGAAATTCCTAAGTTATACTGCAAGGCAGATTTTTACTTATTAACATCAAAATGGGAAAGCTTTGGCTTACCAATAATTGAGGCATTCGCTACGGGTACCCCAGTTATTGCGTATGATAAGGATGATGGCAGGCGCGAGCACATTCTAAGCTCAGGCGGTGGATTACTATTCAACAATGCCGAATCGCTCCTGAGAGCTGTTGATGATGTGCTGAGTAATTGGGACATGTACTCATTGAGGGGTATTGAGTACGCTAGGAATTTTGATTGGAAGGACGTGGCTAAGAAGTACTTCAATGTTTACATGGAGGTGGTCAGCGAATGAGGGCTTCCTTCCTTAGTGATAAGTTCACGCTAATAATTGCTTGGATACTCATAGGCGTTACAGCGGTCCTCTCACTATTCTCCATAGCTTCCCTCGAGTCGATGCGCGTCAATGTGGTTACTCAAAGCCCCTTCTTCTTATATAACAATAAGGTTTACATTATTTCAATAGTAACAACCCTAGCAGTGATTCTCCTCCTAATGCATATACGTGGTGATCACCATACCGTAATCCCATTACTCATCCTCTGGGCACTAATCTTAGTGGCGCCGTACATAGTATATGCCAAGTCACTGCCCATATATAATGACCAACTGGGCTTCGCGGCGGAAGCCCTCAGCGGTATATTGTCAGGCTATGTCGAGCCGCTACAGGGCGAGCCGTCGTCTCTCGGCCATGCCTACTTCACTGCCGTATTCACATTAATCAACGGCCTTAACCCTCTGCTAGGTATTATTATCGTCCAGCTAATATTACCTATCGTCAATATATTGATATTAGTTGCTATTAGACATAAAATATTTAATAATATAGTTATTGTGGTATTGATCGTGCTCGCGGGTATGCTCAACCCCATACTGTATGGCAGGACGCCGTACGCCTTCTCATATCTGATATTATTCACAGTCTATTTATACAATAGATATACAGAAATTTTAGATGAAAATAGAAACTTTTCAATAATTATCATAATATTTATTTTGTTGATTTATATGGCATATATAATTTCGGACCCCACGTCGCTGATGATACCGATCATGCTGCTCGTCGTGGCGGCTTTCGATAGGAGGTTCGTATCGCCTGCTCTGCTAACTTCCGTAATGTGGTTCGCAGTAAACCTAGTCTTCTACCTAAGTGGAAGCCTATACTCACTAATAGTGCAATTAATGGCATTTATCGAAGAACCCACGAACCCCGTGCCCTCCTTGGTATTACCTGCCGTTAACCCCGTAATGAAGCTCTATAACTATATCAGGGAATCGACCGTGTTTCTAGCGTTCTTAATAGGCTTACTTATATCGATAATTATTTTAAGACAATTTTTCAGGAAACATAAATGTTGTAAAAACCATTTAATTTGGGTCGTCTTATATTTCATATTGATTGTATTGCAAGCAATAACTCTTTCAATGAACAGATGGGGTATGGTACCCTATTCAATCTACGTGTTCACCGCATTGCCAGTCCTAGCACTAATAGGCCTAGGCCATAGATGGTTCAAATACCTCGCGTCTATCATCGCCGTAGTACTCATCGTTTTATCTCCAGTAGTCAAGTGGGGTTTCTCGGCAATAGCCTACCCAACGGCCATGGACCTTACCGAGGCGAAGTTCATAACCACACACCTTGCTCCGCAAACAGCGATATGCGCATCCGGTGCACATGAGCTGCTTTGGTTTTATTATTGGCTCTACAACGTGAGCGCACCGATTAGCTACATAAATCCAATACCCATAGCCACGCCGAACCAATTAAACCAGTGTAACTACATCGCCGTTTTCTACAGGGCATTCAATATATATAGAATTGGCATTACAGAAAATCAATTAATGAATGTAACTACGACACTAAATAGCAACTACGCCATCATTTACAAGAATAGTCTCTGGACCATATGGCTAAAATAATATATGTAGTATTCAAAGAGAGGCCCCACATAGGTCATATAGCCTGGCTGAGGGCAATGAGGGCCCTGGGCCACGAGGTTAAGCTCGCCAGCCTGCAAAGACCTGGGATGCTTGTAAACCACGGCGATATATTGATCACAGAAGGCGTAAGACCTACGGCTTTCGGCATCACGCAAAGACTGCCTTTCAGGTGCTGGACAGCTGTGGCGAACTCCCCATCAATACTGAAGCCGGCCGTGAACCTGCTTTACAAGTTGCCAGACAAGGTGCTGGGCGTGTCGGAGCTAGTCGCCAAGCTGATAGACAACGACGTATTCATCATACATCCGGTGCCGCCTGAGATCGATAAGTTGCTAGAAGCCAAGTTAGTCGAGAAGAGGCCCTGGGTGTGCTTCGTAGGCGCCTTCATACCTATCAAAGGGCTCCACCTAGTGCCGGATGTAGCACATAGACTTAGGGGGGAGGGCGTCCGTGCCATCTTCATGTTGATAGGCGGCACGGAGGAGGGTCGCCTAACGCGTTTAATCCTGCGGAAAGCCGAAACGTTCGGCGTAAGGGAGTACATAAAAATCGTGAAGCCCTTGCCCCGAGCGGAACTGTTCAACCTACTGCGTAAATGCTCTGTCTATCTACAGCCGTCGCTTTTCGACGCCTTCTCGATTTCTGTAGTGGAGGCGATGGCCCTCGGCGTGGTGCCCGTCGTAGCTAAATATGTGGGCGCCGCAGAGGTAGTAAAGGAGGTGGATCAATCCCTAATAAGAGAGCCGATGTCTGAAAGTCTTGCAGACGCTCTAAAAACGTTGCTCGAAGATCCGCCCCTCCTCCGAGAACTCTCAGGGAGGAGCCGAGAGGCGGTTAGGGAGACCCTTTCCTTTAAGTCTGTTCTTAACGACATAGAGGCTTTTATAAAATCATGCATATAGGCATAGTTGTTGCAACAGAAAACGAGAGCCACCAAAAAATAATTAAAAATATAACAAAGATAATTAATGCTAAAATCTGTAGATCATATTTCTGTTATACAGACATTCTAGTCGGCATCGACTCTACTCTACAATATCTACCATATTATGTTGGAGCAAAACTAAAGAATATTACAACAATAGCGTTTGTGCATGACATAAGGTCTATAAGCCATACCTATCTCGCCGCTCTAGATGCCGAGAGGAATCCGCTTGAACAGAGGCTACGGCGGATGTTTTCTCTCAGCTTAGTGAAGCCGCTTCTCGACGGCGTTCTCTTCCCCACAAGGGCCATCGCCGCCACGATACGTGAATACATGGGCGTTGAGCCCTGCGTCGTCTACCTCGGAGTCGACCACGCCATATACAGACCCACACAGATCAAGAAGGTAAGGAGGTTCAAGGCCATCCTCGTAGTAGCCACAAAACCGCACATAACCAAAACCGCCATCGCTGTTTTTAGAAAGCTCAAAACAAGGGCCAAGCTCGTCAGAGGGCCCTGCCCAGCGGATCTAAAAGACGTGGTTTGTATCCCCAAGTTGCCTGAGGAGGCCTTGCCGAGACTCTACGCGTCGGCAGACGTATTGTTTTACCCCTCTCTACATGAAGGCTTCGGCCTGGTGCCTCTAGAAGCGGCGGCGTGCGGGCTCCCGGTAATAGCGCTCAATGAGCCGGCGGTGGCGGAGGTCCTGGGGGACGCGGGCTTGTTTGTAAAACCGACTTCCATCACGGAGGCGGCCGAGGTGGTGGACTGGGCCCTAAATAACGAAGAACTGCTTAAGGAGCTTAGCGTGAGAGGGCTGAGGAGGGCCCGTGAGTTCTCTTGGGAACGCACGGCGAAGATGCTTTACACATGCATCGAAAAGTTTGTGCGGCTATAAGACATCCCACGCGCAGGGAAGGACAGACGGCCTTTGCGCGGGAGTTCCTAAAGGTTCTCCGTATGATATACGGCGATGAGCTAATCGCCATAGACACGGCCAACTGTGCAGTCCCCAGTAAAAATATGTTTCTACTATGCGAGGCCATGAAGATATTGTCTGCGAGATGCGATGTCGTGATTCTGCTCAATGTAAATAAGTTACTTATAACAGCCCTAAATCCACGCAGACACAGGGTCTTATCATTTCAGTTCTCCTACCTCCCAGAGATTCACAGCAACTGGAAGGTCAAGAGGGCATTGATAGAGCGGGGCTCCACGCTTGTGGTAGGGACCTCAAGAAGGATAGCGCGGCTCTTCAACAACGGCGTATTTACATACCCACCCGTCGACACCGATCTGTTTAAACCCAGAGACAGGGTATACGTCAGACGTCTACTAGGACTCCCTGTAGACAAATTCATTGTAGGTTACGTCGGGGATCTCGACGTAAACAGAGGCTTTGACGTCGTGGCTAGGCTAGCCGCCGAGCTAGGCGGAGACAGAGTTAAGTTCCTCATCACATCGCTAAGAATCGAGAACTTATCAAAGGAGGTTCTGCTCCACCTAAAAAAGGCGCTGAGTAAAAACGCTATAGTGGTTAAAGGACTTACACCTATTTGGTATATTTACAATGCAGTAGATGTATTATTGCTACCCATCCCCGGCCCCTACCCCACCGAGCCGCCGGCCACCCTACTTGAGGCGCTTGCCTCGGGGACGCCGGTTATCGGCGGCTCCAGCCCCACGATGGACGACTATGTGGGATTGTATATTAGGGTTGAGGATAATGATTATTTAAGTTTAGTAAAGCAAACTATAGATATGAGGACAGAACTAGACAAGTTGAGCATTAAGGCTAGAGAGTTCACAACTAAAAACTTAGGCCGCCGCCCAGTCATGCACAGACTAAGTAAGGCGTTAATATGACATGGGTAATAATTAGTAGATCTTCTGCTGGCGGATTCTATGAAGTTGCTCGTACTTTATCACATGTTTTAAAAATACCTCTTTTACATAATGCTATAAAAACAATAGGTATAAATTTTATCAATGTTGGTTCTATATATAGTCTAGTATCACCTCATATTTTATTGGCAAAACGAGTAATTGTGTATTTAGGAATTGAGGGGCCGATGCATAGCTATGCCTCAAAGGCAATTATACGGCTGAAATGCCCATTAATCATAACGCCTAGCAAATATGCAAGTGAGGAGTTATCAAGGCTTGGGATAACAACGCATTATGTAATCCCTCATGGTTTCGATCCCTGCGATATACCAGAAACATTGCCCAGAATAGGTGATGGGCGTGGAAAAACGCTGTTTTCCGTAGTACTATCTAGTATGGAGATTTATAAATTACTAGGCGTAAAGTACCTGCTCAGGGCAATTAAGGAAAGCTCAGTCCTCAGGAAAAATGCATATTTTGTATTTAAGGTTCCAAAAAATAAAGGCGATGTGTTCAAAAGCATTATTAATGAATTTAGTTTATCTCTTGATAACTTTAAAATTATAGATACATATTTGAGTAAACACGAACTATATGGACTTATTAGCTCTACCGATTTTTATGTACATGTATCACTCAGCGACGCGTTTGGGCTACCTATAATTGAGGCTATGGCCGTAGGAACACCGGTCATCGCATTAAATGCCCCCCCATGGAATGAAATCGTGAATGATGATGTTGGTTTCCTAGTAAAGGTGAAGAAAGAAGTAATCATGGGAAATCCACCCTATAGAATAAGGATACCTGATATAAACAGCCTTAAGGAAACTCTTGAGAATGTCGTCAATGTAGCAAATAATAACCGATTACGCAATAATGTGCGTAGGTATGCATATGAGAAATTCAACGCGCATACTCTCTATCTAAGATTTAGGAACATCATGGAACTAATAGAAAATACTAAATGGTGTCGGTTTCATTAATGGCCATTTGGTTGAGGTCCTGTTGGTGTCGGCTTTAAATGAGATTGTTAATAACTTAAAGAATGATGAAAAGTCTTAACTCTAGCGGTAATTAATAGCTTTTAAGAAGTGATAATTTGTAATTTTTAATGATTATAGCGCTTACGTTTGATGACGGTTATAGAGAGCACCTGGCGATTGCGCGTTATCTGGCTAGGCGTGGTATTAGGGCTACGTTTTTCGTGATTACCGGTCTTAGGGAGTATATGGGCAAGGAGCTGTTGAAGCCAGAGGAGATAAGAGAAATATCATCTATGGGTCACGAAATTGGTAGCCACACCGTAACCCACATAGACATGTCTAGGGCGCCTGAGGATGTTATGTATAGAGAGCTCGTGGAGAGTAAGAGATACTTAAGTGAGTTGTTGAGTGATGAAGTGACCTCATTTGCGTACCCATATGGGCCACATAGTGAGGTTGCAGCTAGGTTGGCTAGGCAAGTGTATAGGGTGGTTAGGACTACGTACGTGGGCCCAGCCAGGAATTACAAACTGCTTGATGAACATGGTTGTGTGGTGGCCTTTAACTTACGCCTTTCAAACATATACGAGGTGCTTAGGCTCAAGAACTTAGACGCTGTGGTTTTGTATACGCATCTACCAAGCATTACAAAGCTCAATCTGTTATTAAAAGCGTTAAAGATTATGAGACCTAGGTTTATTACAGTTAGCGAATTATGGATGTAGTTGTTATAATTAATGCCTTTAACAATGTTGATTTGAGCCATGTGGTAGAGAGCCTTAGGAATATTGGAATTACCCATGAATCAATACGCATCGTATTGTCTTGGAGTAATCCACCATCTAATGCGCCTAGCATTGTTAATTCTTTGAAGGAGGCGATAGGCAATGCCTTTGATATTATCTATCTACCATTACCGAAAATGGGTTTAGGAAAGCAGAGGGACTTAACGCTTAGGTTCGTTCTAGCAAGTTTCCCCAATACTCGTTATATAGTGTATATGGAGGATGATGTGGTAATCAATGATCGTGGATGGTTGAATAGGCTTATTGAAATTTTTGATAAATTACCGAGTAGGGTTGCGGCGATATCTCTCGAGCCCGGCAGTAGGCTTTGTGTTGATTTCGTGGTTACTAACATAGTGACCGATAGAGGGCTGTATGTTGGGTTGAGTGGTGGAAGCGGTGTTTATATAATTAGGGCTGATGTTTTGAGGGAGTTGCTTTCATTGGGTATTGGTACGTACTCGCCGTTTATGTACTTTCACTGGGAGGATATGGAGTTCGTGCTTAAGCTCTGGTTTATGGGTTATGTGACAGTTAGTTATCGAGGAATAAATTATATACACCTCGGTACCACATCAAGGCGAAAACCATTACATAGGAGGTACACTGAGTACCTAGGTCCGTTGATGGCTATGCTTATCAACGCACCTACGAGCTTCCTAGTAATGGGTTTCCTAGTTAGGATCTTTCGTGATGTCGTAAGGGCAATAGTAAATAATGACTTGCTTCTGTTATTTCGTGCATATTATTTCTTGGTTAAGAACCTTAGATACATAATGGCTCATAGGGCTTTAAGGGTACGGATATATAAGGATCAATCAATATTCGCGAAAATACTTATTAATTGTATTAAATAATTTAATTTTAATTATGTCGTGGGCCATCAAGGTCAAAAAAGCTTTGGCTAGTCGTTACCTGTTTGATAATTGGCTCTCGTTGTTGATTAGGTACGCCTTAACCAGGCTTGGCTTCAACGTTAAGCTCGTGGCTAGGGTTAGTGATTGTACTTTCGAGTTAAGTCCTGAGGTTTTCGAATGTCTTGTAAATAGGGCTTCACGCAAGCTAGTTAAACTTAGCTGTATCAATGGTGAGTTGTACGTAAATGGTGGAAGGTATGGTGAGTATCACGGTGCGTGGGTGTATGATAACTCCTGCAATTGCTATGTTAGGAATAACGTGAGATTCAAACAAATACACTGGACAATATACGAGATTTTTTGACTGCGGTGAGTACGAACCATCGAATGTTAATGGTAAGGTAGTGATTGATGTTGGCGCTTTCGTTGGTGATACGGCCATCTACTTCGCCTTAAAGGGAGCAAAGAGTATTATCGCTATTGAGCCTTTGCCAGCTAACTAT
>Ga0081534_100584_pt1 | contig 11386 bp, 12 predicted proteins | sample MonGeyMetagenome_FD_71019 | JGI IMG/M metagenome (GOLD analysis project Ga0081534, IMG submission 71019) | Hypoxic/sulfidic aquatic microbial communities from Monarch Geyser, Yellowstone National Park, USA - MG (SPAdes) v1 (version 2) | ecosystem: Environmental > Aquatic > Thermal springs > Hot...
AAGGCCAATCCACAAGGAGGCTGTCCCTGAGCTTCTTCTTGTACTCTCTGCTGTGGATGTCAACCTTGTACTTTGGTAAGAGCCTCCACTGCTTCTTTCCATTAACCTTCCTTTTTTCCACTCTATGTTATTCCAAAGCTCTTCAAGCACGCTGTTAACAGCTTCTCTGTACGCTTTGAGAAGCGGAAAGAGCTCATCCCCCAGCTCATGCTTTAGCGAATAACTCTTTAGCACGCTTCACGACCTCCTATCTTTTTGTGTACTAGAAGAAGCTCTTGTATATCCAATAATAGTCCTTGGATGAAGGCCAAGGAGCAAACATGCCTCTTTCAAGATCTTTCAGGCACAAAATACTAAATGATAAGCACCAATATAAAGCTATTTATTTTGAAACTGTTTGTGACGGCTTTTTGCTGTACTTATTGTTACGCTAATGTTAAGCTTTACCACATATTACGGATTAAAAGAGTTTAGCTACAAACAAGAAAAAAATTTAGTTCAAGAAGGTGAAATGGCTTCATTAAAGCCTTACATGTACATCTTGCTTCCCCTCACAGTGATAGTTTTTGTAAGATCTATGTTCATTGCAGGGGTTCAACTTTTTGCGCCAACTTATCTTTTCATGCTTTATAAATCACATTATGTTGCAGGAGTTTTCCTGACGATCTCATATGCAACGGCAATAATAGGCCAGCCTTACTTTGGCAAACTGACGTCACAGAAGGGTGGAAGGTTTGTTGTAATTTTGACTACTTCTTTGTCTACTGTTTTTTACCTTCTTTTTGTATATTTAAAGAATTATTATGTTCAGCTGCTATCTTTTGCAATTTTTGCTTTTTTTGCCTTTAGCGGTTTTCCAAATTTGCTTGGCTATGTATCCCAAGTCGTTGATAAAAAGGTTTTTGCCAGAGCAAACGGGGTCGTTTGGAGTTATGGAAACATGCTTGGCGGAGCTTTAGGGATGATAATAGGTGGGCCTATAGCAGGCTCTTTTGGGTTTTTTTATGCCATGCTAACTTATGGCATTCTGGGCGTAGTTTCTTCCATACTTTTGATCTTTCTTCCTAAAACAGCAAAAACTTAACCAGAGCCCTTAAGGGTTAAATAGTTGTAAACATTTTTGTATTAGTTTATATATTAATTCGTATTTTATATTTACAAGCGAATGATAATAGAAATAATGGATCCAATTTATGGCTTGCTTAAGCTTAACGATGTGGAAAGAGAAATCGTCGATACTGCGGAATTTCAAAGATTAAGGAGAATAAAACAGCTCTCATCTGCAAACTTTGTTTATCCGAGCGCAAATCATACTCGCTTTGAGCATTCGCTTGGAGCGATGCATTTAGCAGGTGTAATGGGTGAAGTTTTAACAAACAAGGGTTATATATCGTCTGATGAAATACAAAAATTAAGACTGGCTGGCTTGTTACATGACGTTGGGCATGGTCCTTTTTCTCATCTGTTCGAAGATGCAGTTTCAAAAAAATACAAAACAAATCATGAAGAAATAGGAAGAAGGATAATAACTGAGAGTTCTATATCTGACGTAATAAAAAAATATGGTTATGATCCAGTTGAAGTAGCACAATTGGCAAACGGCATATACCCCAACAATCCATTTATGAACGCTATAATAGCAGGGCCGTTAAGCGCAGATCTGATGGATTATATTCAAAGAGATTCTTATTATACAGGAGCGATTTATGGCAGAGTTAACGTTATGAAAATAATAAATTCGATGCATGTATACAACAATCAGCTTTGTATTGAAAAAGATGCGGTATCTGCCTTTGAAGGCATGACCATAGCAAGATATGAAATGTTTAAAGAAGTGTACTTCCACAAAACGTCAAGAGCTGCCGATGTAATGTTAAGACATGCTATAGAGCTTTATGACAACATAACAAGCTTTGCTGATCCAAAGGATCTAAAACATTACATAGAACTTACGGACGACATCCTTATAGCAACAATTCTTAAATCTGAAGAAAAAGAAGCACAAAATGCGAGGAATTTTGTAAAAGATTATTTAACAAGAAACCTTTTAAAGCTAGTTTATGAAGAATCGTTCATAGGAAAAGACGCGTTTTTAGAAAAATTGTTCAATCAAGAAATCCTGAGAGAGAGACTAATTACACAAATTGAAGAAAAGGCATCTATTCCGCACGGAAATATTTTTATAGATCTTCCGACCGTTCCCTCTGTTCCTAGGTCATTTGACAGAGAGGAGTTAAAAAACATTCTTATCATGACAAAAGAAGGAATAAGAGAAATGTCAATTAGAGATATACCTGTTATCGAAAGCATACAAGGCTATTATAATATCATGAGAATTTATTCAAGGAAAGAATACAGGGAGGCGGCAGAAAAAGCGATAAAAGAGACGTTTGGCTCTGGATACTATGCAAAAATCTCAGTATAAAATCCCATTTTCAAGTTCCGTTTAAAGATACCTGTGAACTACCCCGCCCTCACCAGTAGATCAAAACTTTTGTTAACTTTTATGATGTTTTTTGCTATCTTTCCAGATTTTAAACAAAATTTTAAACGCTATCTTTACTCAAAAACTTTAGGCAAGGCTTAGTAAACCATCAAATTACGCTGATTAACCTTATTATGTTATAAAAATAGTGCTTTAAGCCAAAAATGACGCATGGTTTAAGCTAGTGAAGTTATCTAATTATGATTAAAATAAAAGCTATCTGGAGATCGTAACGTATATGTTAAAGCTTCAATCATTAATATAAACTTCACGTACTGAACTGTTACCTTTTCCCTTTTATAGTTAATAAAAACCCATATGTTGTATAAAAAGACTGCAAGGTAGAAGCTTCCTTAAGCTGTAAAGCTTTGACGTTGTCTTTGGCAAAAACTGGTTTATCATTCTGTATGAAGTCTCTATAGCAAACCTCTTTCTGAACATCCTTCTTATAGCTTTATTTATTCCTTTTGCTTCAAGGTAATTTATTATGTCAACTGTGTAGTATCATGAATCTAAAAGAAGGATCTTGACCTTTATGCCAAGCTCAAACACCTTGGATAAAAGTCTCTTCACATGTTCAACCTTGCTTGAGTTATTTACAGGCAAAGGTTAACTTTTCATCTTCCATAACGGCGGCTGCCGTTGCGAACTATGATTAGTCCCTTTTACTCCTTCAGCTTAGCTATACAACATTATGTCGTGCCAGTCTTAATTGTACTTTAGAACTCTTTCTTGGTACTACTCTTTTAGGTTGTTCTTTACATTTTGTCCGCATATATAAATTAATGAAGCAGTACCCTCAACATAAGAGTTCGTTATTGAAGAAAGAATTATTACTTTCTTTATCGATTCTCTATCTCGAGCCTTTATGTTCATAGCCTTGTCGATAGATTCATAAATTTATAATAAGTACTTGTTACCATTATTAGATCGCATGATGCTGTTTGTGGCCATAACGTTAAACAGCCATCCTGCACTAAAAAAGTTTTGATCTACTGCTAAAAGGGGCGAGGCTTCTTAATGTTGTGAAGAAATAATAAAGAAGGTCAAGGAAAAATGACATTCTAATCTGTTCGTAACGGCAGCTGTCGTTATGGGAGATGAAAACAAAAATAAGTTTATAAGTTCCGGTGCGGAACTAAGTTCCGGTGTGGAACTACGACATTATTTGATCTTAAACCTAAGAAAAGTAAGAGTGAGCTTTTTGATAGAGAGAAAGAACTTGAAGAACTGAAAAAAGCAGTTGAGAAAAGATATCCTATTATTGCTATTTTAGGGATTAGAAGAATTGGTAAGACAAGCATATTAAAAACATTCCTAAATGAAGTTGGCGGAATTTATTTAGATTTGAGGGGTGTTTATAGGAGTATTGAGTTGCAAGAAAGAATTACTGATAGTATAAATTCTTCGATTGGAATACTTAAAAGAATACTTGAAGGGATAAGAGGAATAAGCTTTGCAGGTTTTTCTGTAGAAATTAAATGGAAGGGTAGCGATTCTATAAGCCTTGTAGGTTTGCTTAGTGAAATCAATAGAAAAACTAATAATTTTATCTTAGCTTTAGATGAAGTTCAAGCAACAAAACCTCCTGTTTCTGCTCAGCTAAGAAACTTGCTAGCTTACGGTTACGATAATTTTGAAAATATAAACTTTATAGTAGCTGGTTCCGAAATAGGTTTATTAAGAGATTTTTTAGGCATCGAAAGACCCGATTCTCCTTTATATGGTAGAGACATCTATGAAATAAATGTTGAAAGACTTACAAGAGAAGAGGCTAAGGAATTTCTAATGCGTGGATTTAAAGAAGAAGGCTTGAATCCGCCTGCGAATATAATCGAGGAAGCATTGAATTATTTTGACGGAATAATCGGATGGTTAGCATTATTTGGAAGAAAATATGCAGATGGTATAAGAGACTTAAAAGATTTGAAAGAAATAGCTATAAATTTAGCCTTGGATGAGCTTAAAAAGCTAAGCTTTAGAGAAAGGCTTGTTCTTAAAGCCATTGCTTCAAGTTCAAATTCATGGGTTCAAGTGAGGAGATACATTGAAGAAAAGGAAGGAATAATTTTACCAAAAGCGACACTTTCAAGGTTGATAGAAAAAATGGAGAAGTTAAGCATAGTAAAAGATTACCGTTTTCTGGATCCGATATACAAAGAAGCTTCGTTTAGGTTATGATAAAGTGAATGACAAACCTCACCATTTATGGCGGGGAGGAGGTCAGCACCATAAAGTTAAAAAAATCGTCCAAACCCCCTATCCATGAACGGTTTCCCCTTTCACGCAAAGCATATTTTTTTGGTTTTTATTTCTCTTTTGCATTCTCTTTCATGGCTTCGCTTGATGTCGAAAGTTTAAAGGGGCATATTTTCGTCGTAGGAGCGACGGGTTCGGGAAAATCTACACTCTTAGTCTTTCTTATGAGGTTTATTCACGAGAACATTAAGGATGCTTCTGTAATTTTCATAGACCCTCACGGTGACGCTTCTGTTCAGCTCGCTTCTCTTGTTGAAAACCCAACGCTCTACGACCCTATCTACTCGCCTTTCGCTCTTAACCCGATGGATCTAGGCTCTTACAAAGACGAAAGCGAAAGAACGTACTTAGTTCAAAGGCGAGTTTCAGAGCTCGTGAATATGTTGAACGAGCTTTTCGGGGTAGAACAGAGCAAAGCTCCTAGGCTCTTATGGATCTTCAGGGGCTTGCTTTACTACTTATACTCGATTACGGACACTCCTACATTTTTAGACCTTTACACGCTCCTTTCAGACCTTTTGAGAGACCCTAACGAAATCCGCGTTCTAATGAAATCCTCGGGCTTGGACGAGGAAATAATTAAAAACACGATCGAAGCGATTTCCTCTTTGCCTCCAGAATCTTTCACGGCTGTGCTTAACAGGATATCAGGCTTTGTAATGCCCGCAGGCTCTCTAACTTCGAAAACTTTCAACACGAGGAAAACGAGCGTGGACTGGAATAAAATGCTGGAGTCTACACAAGTAACGATCTTTCGCATCCCTCGTCACGCGCTCCCCGATGACTTTCATAAGATCTTAACTTCAACAATCGTGATGGACTTGTTTTTCGCGATCGAAAAAAGGAAGAACGGCACGAAACCTATCACGCCAGTGTATCTAGTAATCGACGAATTTCAGAACTTTGCTGACTTAGACATTTTAGACGTTATTTTTTCAGAAGCGAGGAAGTTCGGTTTGTTTCTAGTAATAGCGTGCTTACAGATGACCAGATAAAGTGAATAGTTAAGCAAAAGATTGAAGGCAAGTTAAAGAATGAAGAAATAACTGCTGTTCAGGGAATCTCTATAAAGAGAATGAACCAAATATATTCTTTATACAAGAATAATGGAAGTTTGCCAGTCTTGAAGAAAGCTGGAAGGCATAAAGCAAGCGTTACCGAAGAAGTTATTATCGAAGCCTATGGACAATTTAAATCATGCGCCAGCTATTTGGAGCAAATAATAAAACAAAAGTATGGATTGAAGATAAACCGTATGAAAATAAATTATGTGTTGAAGCAGGAGGGACTTGCAATGAGTCATAAATGGATTCTACGATTTCCCTCGCTAGCCCTTCTCTAGCGTTCTTGAGCAAAAGAGAACGCTTTTTGTATACATTTCAAGCTTCCTGCAAGTTTTTAAGCCATACCAGTAAAGGCGGGCAGTTCACGCAACTCTTTCTGAATAAAGCTGATGCCACAGAGGCAAAATAAATTATAATAACTTAGCAAGCTTTACAGTTTCTGGACAACTTCCTTTACCCTTACCCTAAGAACGCCTTCGAGCCTATATATATCAACTAACGCGAGGAACTTTGAGCCCTTTTTTATGATGCTTCTTGGCCCGTTGAACTCTGCGGGCTCAAGCCTTGCCCTCCACTTTCCATCTATCAGAACTACTGCTGAACCCGGGAATATCTTTTCGACTTCTATTTCGCGAACGTCCTTGCCATAAGCCTTTGTGGCAGATACCGTTATGTAAGACCCGTTTTCCCCTTTTACGATCTTTTTCTGTTTTTCAAGCTTTTCTAGCGCGGACTGAACAGCTTCCCTTGGTATCCCCTCTTCCTCTGCGTGTGAGATCAGCTCATCGAGCCTTGCCCCGTTCCTTCCTGCTTCAAGAAGCTTCATATAAACATACCTTGATGCCTTTTCTACATCCCTTTTAACGTTCCTTGTGAACTCTTCCTCTTCGACAACCTGCCCTTTTGGTCCTCCAGCTTCCTTTTCTATTTCAGCTATTTCTTCAGCGCTCATAGGTTCTTCTGGAGGTTTTTGGGTCGTCCTGATCAACGGCTGAAGTTTTGAATTTATCGTTGAAACGATCCATCTCATTTTCTTGGCTTTACGCACGCTCGAATAAAGATACGCAGAATCGAGAGTCTGTTCTGTTGTAAGTATCGTAACTTTTCCTGGTCCTTTTCTGCCAGTCCTTCCCTTTCTCTGTATGTACCTGATTTCGCTAGGTATGGGCTCATAAAAGAAAACCCTGTCGACTGCTGGTATGTCAAGCCCTTCTTCAGCTATCGAAGTAGAAACCATCACGTTTATTTCTCCCCGCTCGAGAGCCGCGATCATCCTTGCCTGTTCTTCCTGACTCATTCCCCGGTCGTTTGCCTTTTTGGCCTGACCCACGAACCTTTCTGCTCTAACGCCTGGAACTTCTTTTAAAGCTTCAACTATGTGCTTTGCTGTGTCCCTGTACTGGGTAAAGACTATCATCCTTGAATTTGGGTTAACGGCAAGTTGTTCGCTGATAAGCTTTTTGAGCATGATTAGCTTTGGGTGTTCGTCCTTAACTTTCTCAACAAGATAGGAGAGAACCGAGTAATCGGGATCAGATGCCAGAATTACGTGAGACCTGCTCTTTTCTTCTTCTGTCCTCTTCATGAATTCGTAAAGAGTGTAGACCCCTTGCGTCTCTATAAGTTCGAGCATGTGAAAAAGCGTAAGCGCTATAGACTGATTCATTATAGCTTCAAAGATCCTTCCCCTTTCTTCTTCAATGCTTTCAGCTTCGAGCGTAAATTTAAGTTCATCGCCAAGCTCTATTAGATGTCTTCTGGTTACCATGTCCGGAGGGACCTTGAGGTACTTCCTGTCATAAAGCCACCTTACCCTCTTCATCAGCATTCCTTTTATAAGCTCTTTTATTCTTCTGTAGCTTTCAGGAAGAGAGACCTTTACCCATTCAATGTCTATCCTGTGAAGGTAAGGCTTAACGTCAGGGTCGTCTTCGTCCCTGAACTCGACCCTTTCAATGTAAAGGTTCTTGCAAACCTCCATCACTCTTTCCAACTTTGATCCTGGAGAAGCTGTCAACCCAAGTATAACAGGGTAATCAGCCTGCTCAACGTATCGCTTTGCTATTTCGGTGTATGCATATTCTTTAACTGCTCTATGGGCTTCGTCAAAAACCACAAGGCCAAAGTCCTTTAAGCTTAACCTCCCTTCGTTTATATCGTTCCTTACAACTTCAGGCGTTGAGAAGAAGACCCTCGCCTTAGAGTTCCATATAGCTGCTCTGTGTTCAGGTGTGATCTTTCCAGTTAAAAAAGCGACGTCGCTGTCCCTGAGCTTTAGCATTGCTCTAAAGTTTTTGCTGTGCTGCATGACGAGGGGCCTTGTCGGTGCAAGCACCAAGACCTTTGAGCTCTTTCGCCTGTAAAGCGTTTCAGCTACCACAAGAGCAGCTATAACAGTTTTTCCAAGGGCTGTGGGCAGTATGACAAGCGTGTTCTTTCCGTAAGCTGACCTAGCTATGTTTATTTGGTAAAGCCTTTGTTCTACAATTCCTGGCCAGACAAGCGGGTGTTCTACGTAGTTGTGTTGCAACTCTAAATCTCTAGAACTTCCTCAGAGCCTTTTTGTTCTTTCTTCTTTGGGTTTATCTGATCGATCTCAGCCATCAGCTTTTTAAGCTTATCGTTCTGTATAAGCTCCAGAAACTCTTTAAGCTCTTCCTGATCCCTGATGACTAGACCCCTTTTTTTCTTCGGGTTTCCGTTTCCATCAACAGGGTTTATCTCTACTGCTAATCTGCTCGGGGAACTCTTATAAGCGGGCATCTTAAGCACAAATATGCCAGGTACAGAAGTTTTTAACCTTGACCAGTCCTTCCCATTTCTAAGAAATTCTTCGAGTTTTTCGTCCACCACATGTAACACCTGACAAATATTTTTAATACGTAAATAAAAGCTTTTCTTAACGTTACATTCTATATATCCCCAAATCTGTTGAGGATAGGGGTAAGTGGCTGAAGGCACAGCCTGTGTCCATTGCTGGACAAACGAAACAGAACGTGTAACAACTAGCTATGAAGTAATGAAGATAAAGGCGGTAAACCACGAACCTATGATCCGCCTTAAAGAAATAGCCTATTAATGCGGGGAGGAGGTCAGGAGGCTTTTGGATAAAACTTTCAAAAATAACGCAAAAGAGGCTTAAAATTTTCATAAAAAGATTATCTAAAGTTCTCGAAATGGGACTTTCCTCCCTTAACCCTGTGAAAGATTTGTTATGAATAGGAAGCTCTAATAATAAAATCATTTTGTTTACCTGCAAATAAATAAAATTTCATAGAATAATGCATAGATCAAGCCAAACATGAACAGTTTGGTCCAAGTTTGCATAGTTAAATTTATATTCATAGTTCTCAAAAATATCTTGAAGCGGTCGTCGTCTAGCCTGGTCTAGGACGTCAGCCCTCCAAGCTGAAGATCGCGGGTTCAAATCCCGCCGACCGCATTCTAGATCTTGTTTTTTAATTTATTTCCCAGATTGAAGTATTCTAGAAGCCAGGAATTATTTTGCCAATGTGATGGAATGCGAATGTTACCCAAGGTTACTGATGGACACTGAAGCCCTATTTGTAATAGCAGCTAGTTCACATAAATCAGGTAATAAAACTGTGTGTTGTTAAGCTCAATTGATACACTGCTACGAACATGTCTTAAGTAATGAAGATGAAGAATTATTAAGAACACATATAAATATGATTTTTCCTTAAAAAATCTGAATGCTAAAAATAGAGGAGCTCCCCAAGCTAAGAATGAGGCCTACTGAGTGCTGCAGATGGGCGAGCGTATCTTTAATAATTTTAAAAGATTCAGACGAAGTGTTGCTAATAAAGAGGGCAAAAAATGACCGAGATCCTTGGAGCGGAAACGTGGCTTTTCCTGGGGGGCACTATGAAGCTTCTGACAAAGACCTTTATGAAACAGCAGTAAGGGAAACTTTTGAAGAAGTAGGCATCAGGCTTTACTATGAGGATTTTGTCGGCGTGCTCGATGCGGGTTCTCCTTCTAATTCAGAAAATACTAAGGTGCTGCCTCACGTTTTTCTGGTAGCAAAAAGGTTAAATGTCAGGGTAAATCCTAACGAAGTTCTTTATGCCTTCTGGTTGCCTCTTAGAGAAAAGCATCACATAGTTCCGTATACTTTTGGAAACATCTACAACGGCTGGGCGATCGAATACAAAGGAGAAATAATCTGGGGGCTTACTTATAGAATAATCAGGGAATTGCTCAAGAAGGCTAATATTGCGGAGCTGCCCTAAAAATGGTATGGAAAAGGCTAATTCTATAATCCAAGAGCTCATAACTGATTACGTTCACGGCGCTTCTTGGTACTATGATAAAGCCGTTGAGTTCTTTGAAGCTTTAGGATCTTATTATCCAGATAAAGCTGAAGTTCTTGAAGAAGTGAGGCCTGGCATGGCTTCTGTAAAGAACGTCATTGAGGCATTTAAAAAAGGCACTGCTGAAGGCTACAGCGTTGAAAAAATAGCTAAAGTTCTTAGGTTTCTAAAGAATTCAGCTTATGAAAAGATTTCAAAATCTTCGCTTGAGATTTCAAGCGCTGCAACGATAAGCTTCTCTTCTAACGTTCTCTCTTTGCTCAAAAGCTCAGGCGTTAAGCAGATCTACGTTTTTACATCGGATCCAAACACAGAGCTAAAGCAAGCCCTGGATGAATACAGCAAGTTTGCAGTTGCAACAGCTGTGCCCCTGAGCTCAGCGCAGCACTATATTGAGTATGTGGAAGCTGTAGTATCAGGTTTTGATGGTCTTTATTCATCAGGGCATTTTGTCAACAAATCAGGTACCTTCATGCTTTTCTGTACCGCAAAGGAAAAAGGAATAAAGAGCGTTATAGTCGGCGAATCTTTCAAAGCTTATGATGATTTCCCTCCTCCGCCTTTAAAGGTTAGGTGGGAAAACATTATGATACCATTATTTGAAAGCATACCTCTAAAATTTGTTGATACGCTAATAACTGATTTTGGAAGCTACAACAACCCTGACAGCCTCACTGTAAAAGAAATTTACAAAAACTTTGCTGAAGAATTTTATAAAAAGCTAAGAGAAGGGGATCTTTAGGTACTTTAGCGGAATGTCCTGATATTGGCCGTCAGGAAGAGTTCTTCTTATTAGAATCGGGATAAGCTTTGATTTAACCTCGGCTTCAGCTATTTGAAAAGCGTTTTTAAAGCTTCCCTGTACAAATGGAGGGGCTCCCATAGAAAGCATCATGGCCCTGGCGCCAATGATGCGAGCGTATTCGTATTTTGTTATAGTTTCAGGACCAATAAGAATTTTAAACTCTTCTTTACTCATCGCTAATATTTAAATTAAAGATCGTTTTAAATTTTGCTTATTTATCAAAGTTTTTGGCCGCTTTTTAGCTCTTTTATTAGTTCAATAAACCCATTTTTACAGTTTAAACCGTAGATCTTTGCAATCTTTTCACACAACTCATTTTCTATTATCTTTTCAAACGGACCGTAAATATCGTTAAGAGCCTTAACGAACTCTTCTGGTTTTTGAAGAACGTCTTCAGGCCTTATACCATGCATTTTTGTAAGGTAAAAAAGGACAGCGT
>Ga0081534_100587_pt1 | contig 11380 bp, 12 predicted proteins | sample MonGeyMetagenome_FD_71019 | JGI IMG/M metagenome (GOLD analysis project Ga0081534, IMG submission 71019) | Hypoxic/sulfidic aquatic microbial communities from Monarch Geyser, Yellowstone National Park, USA - MG (SPAdes) v1 (version 2) | ecosystem: Environmental > Aquatic > Thermal springs > Hot...
TCGACTCTCATCGAGGGCACCTTGTCCGGGTCCACCTGGGTCCAGTGCCATTTCGGCGGCATGATCAGTATGTTCTATCTTCTATTAAAGTTATATAGCCCTATTTAGTCAGCTGGCTCCTAACTTCTATTAAAGCCGAGGCGGGGCTCACCGCCCCGTCTCCTCCAGCCACTTCTCTATGGCGTCTGCGAGCTCAGCGTAGCGGGCGAAGCCGTCGAGGTGCTCTCTGCCGCATACTATCATTATCCTGCCGTTCTTCATGCGGCGTATCCACGGTTCCTTGCCTGTTAGGGCCTTTATTACGGCGGCGAGTCTCTCGGCGTCTGCCTCCCTGCCCCCAGGCGCATCGGCCTTAGCCGTGGCGAGTCCCACGGCCTCGTTGTCTGCTCCACGCCTGCCGTATGTAATCACGTAATCGCGCCGTATACCGTCCACCTCCGCTGTAATCTTAATCCTCAGGAGGATCTTGCCGCTTCTGCTCCTTTCAAGCTCGGCACCTCCGCTGAGGACGTCCACCACGTGTGTCCTGCCACCCACTTCAACCCTCTTCTCAAAGCTTTATAACATTTTTATAACATTTTCTGACACGTTGCAAGTTTCTTGCCCGTTAGGGTCTTACGGCTCTCTCTGCATCTGTCTCTCTGCCGTCGGGGGCGTCGGCCCTCGCCACGGCGAAGCCCTCGACCTTGTTGTTGGCTGTACGCCTGCCGTAGGTAATTGTGTACTCGCGCCTTACGCCGTCCACTCCTCAGCAACTTCTTGCCGTGCCGACTCTCCTCAATCTCGGCATCTCCGCCTATGACCTTCACCACGTGCCTTCTGCCGTCCACTTAGACCTCCTTCTCAAAGCCCTCCAGCTTTAGGGAGCCTCTCGCCTTACCCTCCTCTATGATCTCTCTGACTTTTTCGTAGACCTCTTCGCCCTCCTCCCTAGCCCTCTGGAGTATGTACTCTACAAACTCAGCCGCCAGCTTCCTTTGCCCCCCAGAGCCGTAGCGGCCTTCCTCCGGCATCTTCACCGTGAAGTGTCTGCCCTCCTCAAGACCCATCTCCTAAACCGTTGCGCCTCTTGCACTATGCTGTCGGAGTCGGTGGATTGGTATTTGACCTCAAGCGCGCCGCTACGCACAAGCCCCACGTGGTACTTCGGCCAGCCATCTATCAACGTGAGGCCGCCCTCCAGCTCCTCCAGCCACCGCTCTGCCTTGCCGGCGTCTATCCAGCGGTTCTCGCACGTTGCCTTGACGATCTCGGCGAGGCTTTTCTGAGCTCCTCGGGCCCAGCCGCCAGCATGTCGGTGGTGGCTTTGACGCGCCACACGTCTCTATCGCCCATCTTCTTCACCTCGGCGTTTATGCCCACCAGCTTGAGGAGGCGCGCCCCACGATATGATCAAATCGGCGGCGACGAGGCCGCTTGGGGTCCTCCTCAGCCCCTCCCAGCGGATGTTAAGCCCCTCGGCCGCCAGCTTCATGGCCTCAGCCAGCTTGTGGTTGATAATTCTTTCATCCCCCTCAAGCAGGGGAGGACCGAAGAGGAAGTATAGGCCGGCCAGCTTGACGGCATCGCCGCCGGACGCGACCACGTGAAATACACTCCCTACTTTCCTCACCTCTGTCTTGATGCCGTGCGCCGCTAGGGCGGCCGCCCAGAGCTGGGCGACTGCGCGCATGCCGCTGGCCAGCTTGACTCTCTTCATCGCCGCAGACACGTGCCCGTCTCCGCCTATTGCGCCGGAGATAACCGCGCCGAAGTATTTCAGCGTTTCCTCGTTTACGCCCAGTCTCTCCGCCTGGATAAGCAGAAGGGCGGGCGCGACGACCTTCCTTGCGATTTTGTCGTCGTTCAGCTTATTCCTCAGCGCCGCCAGCTCGCTCCTGACCCCCTCGCCCAGCCGCTTAGCGGCGGCCTCCACCACGACGTCCCAGTTCTCCACAACCCACTGCTTCAGCTCCTTCCAGCTCTTCGCCTTAATGCCAAGCGTCTTGAGCCATCCGCTCTCCGCGCTTCTTCTGATCGCCATGTCAAGCTCAACGAGAGTGGTGCCGGCGCGGAATTGCGGCTTCGGCCCCTCAAGAGTCAGGTTCACGCCGGGCACTGTGACGTAGGACCAGTCGAAGAGGGCGTGAGTCTCAGCCAACTGCCACAGGTGGGAGGTAGACATCTCCAACCGGCCTTCACTTATCGCCACGTTTGAGGCAACCCAGCTCAGCATATAGGGGAGGCGGTCCTCCACGGGCAGACGCTCCCTAACCACCTCCGCCGCCTTCACCGCCATCTCAAGGTCTTGCTTGAAGAACTCCCGCCACCTCTCCACATCCTCGAACTCCAAGAAGTGGACTATGCCCTCTCTTTCATCCATGTGAAGCAAGAAATCCTCATTTTTTAATTGATGCGCTTGTAGTCAGTTATCTTTTCATCCCTCAAGCAGTGGAGGCCCGTAGAGGAAGTATAGGCCGGCCAGCTTGACGGCATCGTCGCCGGACGCGGTTACGTGGTGAACTTCTCCAGCTCGATCAAGCTCCACAGGTTCAACGCCGTGGCCAACGCAACCGCCCCAGCCGCCGCGGCGGCCATGAGGAAGAGGTATGCCTTGTGCTCGTCGATCCAAGCCAGCATCTGCGTGACGGCTTCGACGAAGAGCTCCACGAGGCGCTGAGCCGTGACCTTCACTTTCTCGAACGCTTCTCTAGCCGCCTCGTAGAGGGCCTTGGCGGCTTTCTGCAAGTAGTCAACGGCCTTCCTAAACTGCTCCACCTCGGCGAGAGCGATAGCCGAAGCCACCGACGAGACCACAGTCCCTGAGTAGAGGCCGCTGTATACAGAATACAGCGCTGTAGCGGAGAGCCCGGCGGAGGCAGTGGCCCTAAGCGTCTTTTCGACGGTTGAAACGGCTTTCAACGCGTCTCTCCTGTAGCGCTTCCCAGCCCTCGCCAAGATGTTGATTAGCTCAAGGACGAACTGCTTGACGCGGTACTCCGCGTCTGGGATGCCTGCCTCCTCCGCCTTCTGGAGAATGTACTCCACAAACTCCGCCGCCAGCCTCCGCTGTTCTTCGGAGCCGTATACGGAGAGCCAGGCGACGTAGGCCGTGCCCTCCCTAAGGATATTCACGTAGCCGTCGTGGTTGTCTTCTGGCGTCTTGACGGCGTAGTGTCTGCTCTCCCTAGGTCACGTCTCTCTAAGCTGCTGTATCTGGCGTTGTACGGCGCCGGGGTTAGTGGAGGCGGATTTGACCACCGGCGCGTCTTTGGTCAGCCTTACGGCCGTCCCCTCCGACACGTCTCTCCAGCTTCTTCAGCCGTTTTGTCGGATCTATCCAGCCGCTACGCGCCGTCTTGACGAACTTGGCGCTACAGGCGGCCGCGTCGGCGGCGCGCCGACGACTGCTCCGCGACGCGGCTTCGAGCAGACACATGGCTAAGACGACCAAGATACGAGTCTACGAAGACGTGTATGAATATCAACAGCTAAGACGACTTCTGCCTCAGCCACTCCTCAATAATAGAAACAACCTTGCGACGACCCTTCACTCTAGCTAAGTCGAGAGGAGTCTTCCCATCCCTGTCCTTTACGGTCGGATCCGCCCCATGCACCAAGAGAAGCTTTACAACATCGACATAGCCCCCAAGCACCGCCTTGTGTAGCGGCGTCCGGCCGTCATTACCTTGGGTGTTTGGATCGGCGCCGCGTTCCAAAAGAAGCTCCACAACGTCGACATTGCCCCTAGACGCCGCCTCGTGTAGCGGCGTACTGCCGTATTCATTTTGGATATTTGGGTCTGCGCCGTGTTCCAAAAGAAGCTCCACAACATCGACGTGGCCATTATACGCCGCCCAGTGCAACGGCGTCCGGCCGTCTTTATCTCGGGCGTTGGGATCGGCGCCGTGTTCCAAAAGAAGCTCCACAACGTCGACACGGCCCCAATACGCCGCCTTGTGTAGCGGCGTCCGGTCGTCTACATCTTGAATATTTGGATCGGCGCCGTGTTCTAGGAGAAGCTCCACGATGTCAACATGGCCCTCAGACACAGCCCGGTACAGCGGCGTCCGGCCCTTTTCATCTTTGATGTTTGGGTCTGCGCCGTGTTCCAAAAGAAGCTCCACAACGTCGACACGGCCCCAATACGCCGCCTTGTGTAGCGGCGTCCGGTCGTCTACATCTTGAATATTTGGATCGGCGCCGTGTTCTAGGAGAAGCCTTACAACGTCGACATGGCCCTTATACGCCGCCTCGTGTAGCGGCGTACTGCCGTATTCATTTTGGATATTTGGATCGGCGCCATATTCTAGGAGAAGCTTCACGACCTTGACATGGCCCCTAGACGCCGCCCAGTGCAACGGCGTATAGCCGTCTTCACCTTGAATATTTGGGTCTGCGCCGTGTTCTAGGAGAAGCTTCACAAAGTCAAAATGGCCCCTAAACGCAACACTGTGTAGCGGCGTCTCGCCGTTTTTGTCTTGGGCGTTTGGATCTGCGCCGCGTTCCAAGAGAAGCCTCGCAACGTCGACATGGCCCCCAAACGCCGCCCAGTACAACGGCGTAGCGCCGTCTTCATTTTGGATATTTGGATCGGCGCCATATTCTAGGAGAAGCCTCACAACGTCGACACGGCCCCCAAACGCCGCCCAGTGCAACGGCGCCCGGCCGGCTTCATCTTTGATGTTTGGGTCGACGCCGTGCTGTAGGAGAAGCCTCACAACGTCGACATGGCCCCCAGACGCCGCCCAGCGCAACGGCGTCCAGCCGTCTTCACCCTGAATGTTTGGATCTGCCCCATGTTCAAGAAGAAGCCTCACAACGTCGACACGGCCCCCAAACGCCGCCCAGTGTAGCGGCGTCCAGCCGTTTTCATCTTTGATGTTTGGGTCGACGCCGTGCTGTAGGAGAAGCCTTACAACGTCGACATGGCCCTTATACGCCGCCCAGTGTAGCGGCGCCCGGCCGGCTTCATCTTTGATGTTTGGGTCGACGCCGTGCTGTAGGAGAAGCCTTACAACGTCGACATGGCCCTTATACGCCGCCCAGTACAACGGCGTCCAGCCGTTTTCAATTTGAATATTTGGATCGGCGCCGCATTCCAAGAGAAGCCTCGCAACGTCGACATGGCCCTTATACGCCGCCCAGTACAACGGCGTCCAGCCGTATTTATCTTTGATGTTTGGATCTGCGCCGTGCTCTAGAAGAAGCTTCACGACCTCAACATGACCCTTCTCCGCCGCCTTGTGCAACGGCGTCCGGCCCTTTTTATCTTGGGCATTTGGATCTGCGCCTTTCTTCAACAGCTTTTTCACCTCCTTCACATCGCCAGCGGAAGCGGCTCTGTGGAGGTCGGTCCGGTCCACGGCGTGTCTTGTGCCGTTTTTAATATTTTGGTGTCGCTTTTGCTGGAATTTTGTAGCTTGAGGTATCTCTGCGCTGTGTCGAAGGTTTGTTTGTTCTCAAGAACGGGGTTGGTATAGGTGTTGTTCTCGGCGGCGAAAGCGCGTAACCCGCGGCGTCTGCCGTTCTTTTTATTGAGGGGCGGCTTCAGCCGCGTGGAGCTCGCGGCCCGTATGTAGACGCTTCGCCGTGTCGACGGCTTAGAGGCCACTAGCATTGAAGGGCGTAGGTGGGCGTTTCTGGTTCTGGAGGCCGCCGCAGTTCTCGTATGCGTCCCGGAAAAGGCGCAGAGCGGCTCCCCATACGCCGCGGAGCCGCCGCAGGCCGCACGGCCTAGCCGCATCACTGCCGCCTATAGGCTTTTGCAGTGCGGAGGCCGGCAGTTCCCGAGAGCCTCTGGGCGCCAAGGCCCGAACAGGCGCCGCCTCGCCAGCCCTACAGCACACGCCTCCGGTATTTGTCTACTTTCGGCGGCTCCTCGACGTCTTCACAGAGAGACACGGTTACGAGAGGAGGCTGGCTAAAATTGGAGGCGAGCTGAAGCGCATTAGGGAGTGCGCTGGTTTGCCGCAACATGTAATGGAAGAGGCTGAGGCGTTGTTAAAGAAGTACTTCGACGTGGTGGGGAGCCTCCCGCCTGAAGTCGCCGCGGTGGCTTTGTTGTAGACAGCGGCTAAGGCTACAAGCGCGCCGAGGCCTCTGGAGGACTTCCTAAAATGCAGTAAGGCGGATGAGCGTCGGGCGAGGAAGGCGGCGTGGAGGCTGAAGGAGGCGGTGAAGCAGAGCAGGAGACCCTCCGTAGAGGATTACGTAAAGACGCTGGCGGCTAGAGTCAACCTGCCGGCGTCTATTGCTAGGTCTGCGGTGGAGCTCCTGGAGAGGAATAGGATGGTTCTGTTTGGCAAAAACCCATGGGTTTCTGCGGCGGCGTTGTGGCTGGCGTCGTTGAAGAGGCTGGGTCTTCTGAAGAGGCTGGCGGAGGCGGCTGGCACAACGACAGTTAGCATAAGGAAAGCCGCCGATAGGATGAGGGTATGAAGGGGGTTGGGAAGAAAAACATGGAATATTACGAGACCTTGGCAAGAAAAAGCCTACTCCTTTACCTCCTTGGCCATCTTTTTGGTGAATGTGTATATCACCGGTACCAGGAGTATCCCCACGGCGATCGCGACGCCCCAAGCCACGTTCTGCACCACATGAGCGGTGTTGGGGAAGTTGGCAAATATCGCGCCGAGCCCAACCATCAAGAAGATTAGATACAGCAGAAACTTGGCGTAAGGCGCCACGCTGGCGAACTCGGGGTGATCCTCCACTATGTTCTTAACCACTGTGTGGCCTATGAATATGCCTGCGCCTATGATGACCGCGCCGAGAATGAGCGGATACACAAGCGGCCCAGTGAACAGCATTAGGTCAAGCGCAATAGACACCACGAGGGCGATTAAGCCGATGAGGAGGAGGTTCCTCAGCATCTCCCCAATCTCTACGAACTGTTTCGGGAACAGACCGGTGAGGAGCTTGCCGATGTAGTCGGTGAGGAGAGCCACCAAGATGAGGCCGGCAGTCAGCAGGATGATGCCGCCGATAAGCCTCGGCAGATACTCGGCGACCTGCGCCACCAACATGCCCGCCTCGCCGCCTATCCGCAGATACTGAAGCGCAACCACGATGCCTATCACCACGATAAAGGCGGTGACCATCATCCCAATGAGGTTAGACAAGTCGACACCGGCAGACCTAAAGGCCTTACCCACGTCAGTTCTGTCGAAAGCTCTCTCGAGACCGGTGCGCTCAATTAATCTATTTACAGCACGTCCCACGACAGAGCCGATAGCCCACGCGACAATAATTATCAATATAGCTATAACACCTTGAATACCATACGTAATTATATCTTGGAGCAATTTGTCCCAATTATTCCAAGTTGTAACAACATGAAAGGGCTTGCATTGTAACTTTTTAAATATTTCGCTGTGACACCCACCTTTTAACACCGTTAATGGCGGGAAAGCCGCAGGGGAATTCCGCAGTGTTAGCTTGCCCGCTATCACTGGGTATATCCACTTGGGGTCTCCCCTGATCAGCATCGCCGACGCGGCGAGGACCGCCAGAAGCGCCAGCCCTACGTCCAGCATGTCACTCCAGCGAGAGGGAGGCGCCCGCGCGGTCGAAGAGCCGCGACGCGGCGTATGTCGCGGCCGGAGCCAGGCCGACGAGGCCCAGCACGGCCTCCAGGTCCGCGTGGGGGGCCGCGCGCAGAGGCCCTGTGCCCGGCGGGAGGTCCGGCGCCCATGCCGACGCGCCGCCGGCGGGCGCAGCCCTCCCGGCGGGGGCGCAGACCCCTCGGCCCGCCGGCCGGCGGAATCCGCGCGGCGGACTGCGCGCCGAAGCTCCGCAGGGCTCTGGAGGTCCTCGACCACGTCCCCACCCCCTCCATAAAAGCATCTGCGCAGCGGCCCAGAAGCCCCTCCCAGGCGCGGGGGTCGCGGTGGATCAGTATGGAGGGATCCGCCTCCGGCCTACAGACCGCGGCCCCCATGCCCCCGCCGCCGTCCCGCCTAAAAAGCCTTCCGCCCCAACTCGGCTAGGCGCCCAGGGAGGGGACTAACGGATTATACCTGACCTGCGGACTAACCGTAATAAAGACCAGTTTTGCCGCGCCGACCTATATATCCAGGCCCCGGAGCTCGGGGGCCAATATATACTGTATATAGCACGGGGCGCCGCGTTTATTTTTACTTCAAATTTACTCTCTCTATCTATGTTATCCTCAGTATATCTATATAACGATTGTACGTACCTATAGAAACGTGGGCCTAGAGCTAGTCAACGTTGCAATGACCTGCAGGAAGCTGGCAGACCCGCCTCCGGACGTACCGTCGGAGGAGCTAGGCAAGGCCGTCAAGTACTACCACCTCCGTCAGCGGGTCATCGCGATGGTCTTCAAGACGGGCAAAGTCAAGGTGTTCTCGCGCAACTACCCTCCGCCCGACCTAGGCTACTACGGCGACTGCCGCGTGGATATCATGGTGGCGCGGGGCGAGATGAGGGCCGTGCCCGAGGAGGAGCTGAGGCGGAGGCTCTCGGAGGCGGGGTTCGGGGACTTCAAGCTCGTCACGAACGCCTTGATGGCGCGCCGCGGCGGAACCTCCGTGAGGGTCGCGATCCCGCGGCGCAGCTTCGGCAAATACAAGGTCATGATATTCACTAAAGACCTCGAGACCGCCAAGCAGATCCACGACCTCCTGCAGAAACTCTAAACCCCCCACTTTTTCCCTCCCCCTCCTCTCCCCTCCACCGCGAGGGAACGCCGCAGAATAGATAATATCTAGCCGCCTTTAGTTTTCAGTCCTTCTCTCAACGCCGCATATTTATTTAAGAGGTCAGAAAGCTAATAGTGAAGGTGGGGCTGGCGTGCACCGTGTGGTGCCTCATCCCGGGTCAGATGCCAAGCCTTCGCTCACGACTCGCCCGGGTTTGTGCAACCGGCCCCACCTGAGTTATCTGAGATGAGAATAATAACGCCCATGTTTAAGATAAACACAGTAGAGTTGAATGGAACATTTCAATTATAAATAGGTGAAAGTGGAGTCGAAAGGGCGCCACGCCCGCCGTGGGGATCGACGCAGGGGAGGTCTGTCCACGTGCTTGGAAGAGTTCTGGAGGGGCTAGGCCGACGAGGCCTGCCTGGGCTAAACCGAAGCCTTCTTGCTCTCCGGCCAAACCCGCGGAGCCGCAACATGATTAGCTTGAATCCGCAGCCCTTTTCCTCCTAGGCCAAATTTATTTAGTTGCCCTGAATACCTAGTAGGCGAGATCGCCATCCTGCACGGCTCGCCTGCGGGACTTCGTGGTGTTCTTCGTGGAGACGGGCTTATTCAGGCCCACTTAACGATGGTGGTTGTAGATGGCACTTGATCTAACCGTTGCCCATTTAAACAGCAACGGCGTCGCGCATCAATGCCTAGGCGTGAGGCGCCCGATAATCTCGTTGAGAAGGCCATCAGTAGGATACTGGATCGCTGCGGTGTTGCAGGTCCGATGAGGGCAACCTACCATAGCTTCGGCAAGAAGATATGGAGCATCGCGCAGAAGCATGGCGACCAATCATTGATTAACGACGCGATTGCCCACTACCAAACCCACTACGGCGCTAACCCAGAAACATTGAAGATTATTATAGAGTCCCTGTTGAAATTAAACTATACATAGTTGTAGGCACCCCATAGGTCCTAATCTCCGGTGCTTAATCTGCGTGAGATCTTAGAAGCTACGGTGAAGGCACCTAGGCGTTAACATTTACTCACTCTCTAGATTGTTCATTACCTAAGTATTTTAATGATGTACCGAAAGCGTATAATGTTGTTTATGTCATTTTCATTTCTTCCTACTACTAAGCTTTTTAACCCCTAAAGACCGCTAAGCTGAGTGCTTGGCCAACGGGGCTCCACCGTCCTCTGCTATATATAGCTTGAAATAAGGCGGCGAGGCCGTGAGGAAAACGGGAGTCAGCGCCTGGGCCTACATGGAGCCCGCGGCAATCACAAACGCTAATACTGGGTACACCGTATTAACATATTCCAATAAGAGTTTGACGATGGGCTACTCGCTTGCTTCTCTGTGACGATGGAGAACCCGCCTACCTCAATGGATTCCTAGCCTTTCATGAGATATTTCTTGGTGATATAGTTATCTATAAGAGACACAAAACTTATAAAACGCTATAGGAATAAACCATCGTGAAATCTTTAGTAAGGCGACTTTTGGCTCATGTCTGGCCACAGGAGGGCCCAGGAAGGATGAGCGTCAGAGCCGGTTTTGTTACACTTATCATCGCTATTTTACTTATGCTAATCTTAGTCTGGTCTAACCATGCGCAGCTGGTCTCCGTGCTGGGGCCCATCGTCGGCGCCGCTATAAGCCTGTTCGTGGTGGGTTTAAACGAGCAGGCGAGATACTACTCCTCTACGTCGGAGCTTGACTACGAGCTAGACATGGAATGCGGCGCTGATTGCAAAAAAGAGGGCAGGATATCGGCGCTTATAGAAAACAAAGGCCCTGCCCTTGTTAAACACGCAAAAGCTGTGGTGAGCATATACGTGCACCAAAACGACTGGGAGAAAAATTTACGAAAAGTCATCATGTCTAAAAACGACTGTAAGAGTTTGCTAGTCCAAAACCAGAGCGGGGTTCTTTACGACGTGTCGCTTGTGAGTGAGCGAAATCCGTATGTGTTGGGCGAGGCCCTTCCCTGGGCTTTGCCGGAGACAGACACGCCGTATAGAGTTGTGTTTAAAATTGGCAACGCAGTGTATGAACTGCCTTATACCCACATAACGTCGATAAGCCCCTCTCAGAGGGCTAGGCTATTGATATTTGAATACAAGCTAAACGATAGACAGCGTTTTATCGCGGTTTTTAGCGAATACGGCGGCGAAGGACCTGCCGATGTGTTTAGGCCGAGGCGGGTATGTCTAAAACTCGACGAAAACACCAAGTATCTATTTAAAGTAACGGTGTATGGAGAAGGCACCCGGAAGCCGCTGACTTTTAGCATCTGTGTAGATCTGGAGAAGCTTGATAAAATTACCACCGAAGAGATCTCGCGCCAAGATACGCTCGAGGGCGACGAGGTAATGAAGACGCTTGAGTGTCTCCCTGATCTCCAAAGGAGATTGTAGGTGCTGGACGCATACTAATATCGCCTCCTCCAAGCTTCAAGCTTGAAAAGTAGTGCGAACTGAAGGAAGTTGCGCCTTGTCGCGATAGGCGCCGAACTAAGCAGGTTTAGGGAATGCGTCGGCATTCCGCGTAGTGTCGCGGAGATAACCGGCGCAACCATTGAGAACGTCAAGAACGCCGCCAGGAGGATGAAGGCGTTAGCCCGGCAGGTCGGGTCGAAACCACCTTTGTTTTTCAGCTACCGTAGAGGCTGGGGGGGGATCTATCTCCTGAGCTCGCCGACCTTCTTGATCAGTATGGGCACTATCTTGTAGAG
>Ga0081534_100589_pt1 | contig 11374 bp, 15 predicted proteins | sample MonGeyMetagenome_FD_71019 | JGI IMG/M metagenome (GOLD analysis project Ga0081534, IMG submission 71019) | Hypoxic/sulfidic aquatic microbial communities from Monarch Geyser, Yellowstone National Park, USA - MG (SPAdes) v1 (version 2) | ecosystem: Environmental > Aquatic > Thermal springs > Hot...
TATGGTACTAATAAGGCTATTTAAAATTTGTGTATCCAACCCCATACCAGCCCATTTACTAAGCCATGCTTGGTTGAACACATCAAGACCAACACCAGCCCAAGACCTCTCTCTTTCCTTATTATGATTGTGCTGGAAAGCCATGCAGTACTCTATCATAGCATCCTCATAGGCATTCATGAGAAAAGGATTAGTTATGGTGTTCCTAAGCATATTCCTAACTGCTGTCCTCACTATACCCATTAGATTCATTGAGGCTCCCCAATCTTCTGTCCTTTGGCTAAATGTCCATCCTGGCACCAATGGTTGGATAAGTGGTGGTGCTGTTGGGTCAAAGAAAGCCAGCTTAGAGGCTGATTGGAATGGATTGTAGTTACTCATTACAGCACTAATTACAGCATCAAACAATTGAGCACCTTGCTGACCCAGTATTGATTGTTCCTCTGATGTGAACAAACTTACATCCAAATACATCCAATCCAGGACAGTACCCCACATGAGGTCATCCACAGTAGCATACTGTGGGTACTCAATTGTTTGGTTAAGCTGTGGGTTAGTGGTCAGCCATTGGAAAGGCATGTATGCCTCTCCATCCTCACTCTCAGGGCTGAATGTTGAAAAATCAAGGACAGCCAGGTCCATTAACACGGTATTTTCAATCAACTGGATAGCTGTGTTTAGAATCCTATTGGCATAGTATTGGAAAAACTCATTATAATTAACACCACTTAAGAAATTAGGTACTGACATGTTTCTACTGACCTTATTGATTGAGCCTTTCAAATACCTCTTTGTGCTTTCAATTGTAAACTGTGGGTCATAGTAGCAATTATTGAATGTGGACTGACCCCAATAACACTTTGTGAATTGCTCACTAGGTGGTAAAGAAATTTGTGGAACCTGGAATTGTGGAATTGTTATTTGAATACCCTGTAGGGTATATTCATTCAATTCAATCAGTACATTAAAGTTGATGTTAAATAGGAAATCAAGTAGTAGTGATATTTCCATGACCCAGTTGAATGAGAAAAAATCAATGTTTATCCTAAGAGGCAAGATTGTGATATCATTCTTTTGGTATAAAGTAACCTTTGTGGAGTCTAATTCCACAGTTCCAAATAAACCATAGACCTTAACCCCTCTTTCCATGGCTTACTCTAAGTGTTTAATGAGCCTGGTGTATAAATTTGTTATTGTCATTTCCCTCACAGCCTCATAAGCCCTCTTTGCTCTATCTTCATACTCCCCTGATTTGGCAAGGCCTATAGCCTCAGTAATAGCATCAGCCAGGTACTGAGGGTCATACTCATGTAACTCAAACTCTACACCATCCTTAACCACCTCATTAATAGTATCCCACTGGAATGTAATATTAGCATTTACATCAGCAAACTCATTGAACGGCTCCATGTTTAGGAAAATAGCCAATCTACCAAGACTGTTAGCCTCTAAAATCGGTAACCCAAACCCTTCAGCCATGCTTGGCACCAGAACAAAATCCGAAATGTAGTACAAAGCCAACACCTGCTTTCTCACTAAACTCCCGAATTCACCAACCACGTAAACCAAGTCCTTGGGAGCATTAGGGAGTATTTTCTCAATGACTGACTTATGAGCTACAGCTAAGACCACAAATTTCTCCCTGAGGTTATCGGGAACTCTATTAAGAGCCTCTACTAATTTCTCCCATCCTTTCCTAACATGAGGACCCTCTACTATGCTGAATATGATTTTGTTGGGAAAATCCCTCTCAATCTTTTTCCTTAGGACCTTTGCATACTCAATAGCCTCATTATTCTCATTGGGGTCATAACCATGGTGTACAATATCAACCACATTATAACCAACCTCACTCAGTTTATTAGCAGTGTACATACTGTTAGCTACAAAATCAATTGTATGCCAAACAGGGTAGGTAGCTGAAATACCATATGGTGTTCCCTCAGTGGTTCCATACCATATCTGTTTTACATTCTTCATAGTCAGTTTCACAATTGAGTAAAAACCAGCATACCTGGAACCCATGGGAACATTCACGGGCTCAACCCAAATAATCCCATCAGGTTTGTAAACCTTAATCCCAAAATTGTCATACTCACTCATTAGCTTAACCTCATGAAGCAATGACTTAGCTACTTTAGCAATGTGATTAGCTACGGTGCCTAAACTTGGGGAATTGGCATGTACAATAACCAATTTCACAGGAAAAGAAAGGAAAAAGGGGATTTTAATTTTTAATTTTGAAAGGGATTAGGTTAGGTTATTGGCTTAGTAGGTCAGCCCTGGAATACCCAACGCACTAACTATTGCCTGAAGTATTGTTGGGCTGGCGCCAAAGGCTGTCTCAAAGTAGCTCATTAAACCGTTAGTAACTGATTGCAAAGCAGGTCCTGTTACCCTCTGGCTCTCATGCCAAACCTTTTCACCGAAAGCTATGTATGTAGCTCTCATTGGACCTGCTACTCCATACATGTCCAACACACCACCAACTAGTTCCTGCACATTAGCTATTGAGATTATACCCTCCTGAGCCCTTGCCTGTGCTACAGAACTCACTTCATTGAACCTGGTTTGGACTACTGTAGGGTCATACTTGGCACTCCATTTTGCATACCTTGCCTGTCCACTCTTAGGTAATCCTCTACCCCTTGCCATATTGGTCAGTCCATGGTTGTAGAGGGAGTATTTATTTTTTATGTCTCTGTCCAACGTTGATTTTTACAAATACATATATAACAATAACGTATTGTATATAACCTATATGATATGTAGGGGTATGTACCTCATCCCCATTTCTGACCATGTTGTTGTGTATATTCCTATTATATAAAAAATAAAAAATAGGACAGAGAAACTAATCACTGTGAATATGGAGAAAAACAGGGTAAATGGAGAGGAAAGAGTAATAACCATGATTGGCACGGAAACCACAATAAAAAACCTGATTAATGGACTCATTTCTTACGTTGTAAAGTATCTTTCTCCCGTTGAATATGAGATAGAGAAATACGTTGATGGCAATGATATTGTGATTATGGTCAGGGTAAAGAATGTAGCCGATAAGGTTCACGTTAGAAATAAAAAATAAAAATAAGCACATGATTATTTTACCTGTATGAGCATTGACCTCTCTGGCATAATAGAGGACATGCATATAAATATGGTAGCAGGGTTTTTAGCCAATATATTCCGCTTGCATACAGGGTTTATGTACATAAAACTAGATGGTGTTAATCCTCAGAAATTAGAGGCTGTTATTAAGGAAATATTGGCTGGGGATTTTGATGTCATGACACGTATTGAAAAGGACGGTTTAATGATTCAGGTACAACCTAAAAAGAAAAAATAAGCAATAACATATTATTGATAATGGGATAAAGCTTTGTTAAACCCCAGGTAAGCATTCCATACTTCATAATATCATACTTTTTTGATAATACATACCATACAATCAATATCAACTCAAACATTATGACTCCCATCAGGGCTGACATGTACCTACTATGAAACACCAACATCCAATGATTTAATTCAGTGCATCCAATGCTAAAGTCAATGAATGATGATATAAGGTCAATCAAATTAAGAAATGAAGAAACAATAAACAATTTAGTTTTAGCATCCATGGCAATCACTCACTCAAATTCTGCATTGCATTCCCAGCAATCTCCCTTTACACAAACTATTACCTTATTACTATCCAATACGTTAATCCTGACATCACTAGGGCTTATGATTTCACTGGATATTGAGCTGTAAAACTTGGCAATAACATCCTCAATACTGTTACCTAGGATAACTTCTCTATCTTCTGTGTCCACAAAAGCCCATAGGTTGTTTTCAACTTTTACCACAAAATAAAGACCATCACTGGTTATGTCAATTTCTTTGACCTTATGCATTTTCACCACCTGACAGCAGAAGTATGTTTATCCTGACTAATTCCTGCATCATTGCTCTCACATAGCTTTTCTTTCTCCTATCCTTGTACATATCAACCAGCTTATCCAACACGGAAACATCAATGTGTTTCCTATCCCTTACCTGTGCTATGATTTTCTTTGCTTTCTGATAGCTTTCCTCATTCCTTTTGTGGATAAACTCTGCTATTGCCATTGCCAACTTCATGGAGTAGTAAGATGCATTCTGAAGCTTTGATACATCACTGACACTAACATTCCTCATGGCACTCTCATAGAAGTCCATACTGTTTATTATGTATTGCCAAACTGGCATTCCACGTGCATGAGCACGTTCCTTAACATGTTCATAAGCCTCTGCAGGTATCTTTATCCTTTTCCATTGTGTTTTACCTTGGACCTGGTTTGTTTGGTTTGCCATTTCTAACCCCATGTATAAGGTACCCCAAGGGGTTTATAAACCTTTCCCCATAAAGGGGTACCATTAACCGTGATATATTGATATCTAAGAGTGAATAACCTCACAGAAAGCCCTAGATAAGGCATTATCAATGATTTCCCTAATCAACATATTCCTCAAATTAGCCAATCTAGTGTCAGAGGGGTCAGGGTACTCAGTAATGATACTAATCAACTTAGGGAGTGAGTACTTAATGAACCTCTTAACTACCTCACGGATTTTGTCCTCATTAGAAAGCACAGCAATGTAGTACTCAATAAATCTTTCCTCTCTACCGAATAAATCCCTAATGTGAATACTAATAATATTACTAATTTGATAATCAATATTATCCATCAATTGACTAAACTCATTAATGATTACCTCAATGGGGTCCACGGTTTCTATACTGACACTACTCTTTTCTCCCTCACTCACAATTAACTTACCATAGAGAGCCTTTTATTTATAACACTAAGACATAAATCCCCTGGCTATTCAATAGAATATGATGAAAAAGTTAGTGTACTACCTATACCCCAAAGGTAAGGAAATGTCATTCACATACATGGCTGAAAAACACATTGAAATCATAAATGAGAAATACAATGTATTCCCATCAACCCTATCCTCATTTGGAACAATAATAAGCACTCAAAAATTCAGTGGTTATTTCCATCCCTACTTCTACCCACTTGATGTGGTAGGAGAAATTAGGGAAACACTGTTGAAAAGGAAACTGGATAGGATAGATACATTGATTGGTGTTGATGTAGCTGATAGCAATAGTTTATCCAAGTGGGCTGTGGACATGGCTAACCTTGCTACGGCATTTATTGTGAATAGTAGGTGGTCATACAATGCCTATGTACAAAGTGGGGTTAAGGTGCCTGTCTATGTGGTGTACCATGGCTTGGAAAATGAGTGGTTTGGGGAAAAGAGGAAACCACAGCATGCCTTATTGAGGTTTCTCACTGAGCTAAAACAAAAAAGGAACCTTTTCTATATTCTATACTTTTTATGGCACTCAGGGTACCGTAAAGGTGCTGACCTGGCACTGAGATTGATAGATTGTATTGATAAGTTAAAGATTAATTACATGGTGATTATTAAGAAAATGGATATTAATGACCCAGCCCTAAAGGAATTCTCTAAATATAAGACGTTTATTATAGAGGGTAGGTTTCCACGGGATTGGCTCATTGACCTCTATGACATTGCTGATTTATTACTCTTACCAAGTAGAGGTGGTTCCTTTGAGCTGAATGGTATTGAGGCACTTGCTAGGGGAATTCCCGTATTAATGCCTAACACGGGAGCATGGACTGAATATACACCACCAGGGCTTGCCAACTACCTGTGGGTTAAGACAGCCAGAATGGTGCCTGTACTTCCTGGTAACACCATCCATGATGGGGTTGGTGGTGAGTGGGATAGTGAAGATGCATGTGAGAAATTCATATACATATATACTAATTATAATGATATTAAGCAGAGGGTAGAGGAAAAAGTAACATGGATAAGGGAGAATTTTAGTTGGAATGTTATAAAGCATCAATTATGGAGTATTCACGAAAAGTACTTCAGTCTTTAATGATGCATTACGTGATATAAAAAACCTGGTCATTCCCTCATTGTGCTCTTTCATATTCTTATCATACCTCTCAAAATTCTTTCTGAATTTACAAACAGCCCTATAATCACATTGGCTACAGGGTAAAGTCTTAAAGTATGCAATGCTACTTAACCTGGCTTGCTTGGGATTCTTTGCTATTTCAACAGCCTCTTTGAGTTCATTAATGAAGTATGACTTATTAATACCATCAAAGTCCACATAGTATTCTACATTTACCACAGGATAAACACGTGCTTTCGGTGTTATGGTCAATGACACAACTGGCTCATACTTTTTGCCTCTTTGTTCCTCTAATAGTATTGAGTAATAAATAGCCTGTAATGAGGCTGTGATAAAGGTTGTGATTGAGTAAAAGCCATTTATTTGTTTAGCTTTTTTTATTTCTTCAGCAAGCATGGCTAATTCCTCATTATTAAGCTGGAAAAGATTTTCCTTTATCATGTGGTGAGTTTTTTTGTAAAATTCCTTGGCATATAATTGTACACCAAATAGATTATATGATGAACATCCAATGGAAAATGGGTATTTTGACTCACAACCTGGCTTAACCAGGTCATAAATACTACCATCATTATTTATAACAGGCTCTATTTTTTCTAGTGATGATAGCATTATTTGCATTCCTGTAGAGAATGCTGTCAAAAGCTCAGGTGATGCGAAAAAGGGAGACAAAGGTGTTGTTATTCTCTTATGCTCAATGACATAATTGCCAACCACTGCATCAATCTTTCCTTTCACTGTATTTCCATTGATGTTATATGTAACCTCTATTTCCCTTTCAGCATTAGGGTATAGTAATGATATGTAAGCATCATGCATTTCAGCAAAGTGGGTCAGTGGTGCCAGGGTATTACCTGTGGTGCGTCTTATCCATTCTTTTATTGGACATTCAATCAAATTTCTTAGCCAAAAGCTATCAGTGATTCTTAGTGGTGGTGTTATTATTGATATACGTCTTTTTTGGTCAGCTATCTCTCCCATCAGTGAGGGGTCTTTTTTGGTATTAATAAGTTTTTTCATAGAGAGGGGTAAATAATACTCCCTATGTTGGTTAAAAATGTAGGAAAAAGCTTATTAGTGGGGTAAAATCTGGGTATTTAGTCATTATGCAGGCAAAAATGTATGAGGTAGAAAAAATAGTGAAAACAGTTACTCAGTTATTAAAACATTTTGATAATGCTAATAGAGGCAAGACTACTTATATCAACACTTATAGGCTGTCTAAGTACATAGCGGAAATGAGTGAAAAGCAGAGGATAATGATAAGCTCAAAGACATTGAGGGAAATCTATAGAGTGCTGGCTTGCCTTACTGAGGAACTCAATGGTTGGTATATCAGGGGAAACCACAGCTGGGTCTTTGCATTACCTCATGAGGCATTATCGCAATTAAGTGATAGTGAGTTAGTAGGTATGATACTGAGGTGTATGGAGTATGGAGAAACAAATGAATAAATTCATATATGGGAAATATGAAGTGGAATACCTAAAGAGAGATGATGGGTTATTTGATGTATGTATAAATTCAGATAATAAAAGAGTATGCCTAAATGGAGTAAAAGTAGGCCTTCATGTTTCTGAGAATTATGATATGTTTCAGAAATTCCGTGAGGCAGGGCTTGAAATAGATAGTGGTGATTTCCAGGTCATTTCACGTAATATATTGTATGGAGAAACAACACAGAAAGAGGAAAAAACTATAGTGAGTCAATATGAAAGTCAATGTGAAAGCTTAGGTATTATTGTGATAGGAAAGAGTGAGCATGAATTATTGAAATGCCAGCACGGTATTGACCTATTGTTTTCTAAGGATAATGAAGAAAGTAGGATAACCATATATAGTGGTGTTCCAAATGTAAAATTAATACGTGATAAGTATTTGAATGATGAAGTTTACATATACACAAATAGTTACAATCAAGTTTTCATAACCAATGACCCAGCTGAATTGATTGAGTGGTTCACAAAAACCGATAAAGGAATAACATCAGAGAGTATGGCAAAGGCATTGATAAGGGCTTTATTGAGGAATGCAAAGACCGAAAATGATTACATTTACCAGGGGTTCTACCCTGATGGTTTTCATGATGGTGCTTTGCCATATCCTATGTTAGATAGGGTATGTGATGCTACAGTGTTACAAAGATTTTTTGAGTGGTCAAAGGAAAATTATGAGGAAAATCTGTACTATGTATTAGCAAACATGGCTTTTGCTATAGCTAAGGTCTTTACACCAGCCTTAAGAATGCAAAAGGACATATTTGAGGATAGGATTGTCATTAACACAGGGAAAAAACGCATAGGTAAATCCACAGTTCAAAAGTCCATAATAAATGCCTTGGGTCTTATTCACAATAAGGTCAGGTTACTTGGTGATAACCCCATTAAGACCCAGGAAAGACTTAGGAATTTATTGAGTATAGATATGGCACCGTTATTTCTTGATGAATTAATGACCAGGGGTTTCCAAACAATCTCTGACCTTATTCTTGCAAGTACTACGGAAACATCAATTATTGGATTGCATGCAAGTAGAGTGGGTAGGGATTTTAGTGATATTTTTTATTCAATGAGGTCTTTGATTGTAAATACTAACTTGCCTCAGGGTAAGATAATAGAGATATTAGGCAAGGAAAATATTGATGCTTATAGTAGGAGAATATTAATTTTGCATTGGAAAGACCAAAAGACAAAGGCAAAATCACCATTCAGTACAAATACCCACTTGATGGGTTGTTTGATTGAAATGTGGAATAATCCTAACATAAGAAATGAGTTACTAAAAACAAACAATATCTTTGAGTTGGCAATGGCTTTTCTAAAGCACTTTTTCCTGGTGTATGGTATAGATACACAGCCTTACCAGGAGGCATTGACAAAAGTTTATAATGAGTACATAGAGAGTGAGTCCTCATGGGAAATAAGCACAGAAGAGGCTGTGCTCAGTGAGGCATACAAAATAGCAAGGAATGTACTGGGAATGCAATCACTAACCCCTGCTAAGCTCATTAATGCCATTTTGGATAACCCTGAGGTCTTTGATGTGTACCCCTATAAGGCAAGGTATAATGATAGTGTAACCAATGAGTTGGCCGAATTTGAAAAACTAATTGCAGAGCTTGGTTTTAATATTAGCGATATTGAGGGAGATACAACACCTAATGATGAAACGGCCCAATTACTGAGGAAAATATACAAAATGATAAATAATGATGGTATATACTCATTTCTTATAAAGCCAAGGTCCAGGTCAGGCCTGTTAAAGGATTTTCCTCATGAGTTCTTAGGTAAGAGGTCAATTAAGGTAAAAGGCCAGTGGTACTTTAGGGTAAACATTACAGAGTTTGTCAGGTTTATGCTACAGCACAGGATAGAAAGTGAAAATGAGGAAAATAATTAATTAATTAGTTTTAAGAGAAAATCATCAATACTAGGCTGTTCATATCCACTAAGCCATTTTCGGAAAACCTCACAGTAATTCTTGCGTGTTATCTGTCTTATTGTAGAAGTTATATATCGTCCTGCCTTATCTGAATCAACAGAAATGAGGTTGGTTATGTTATTTCTTGCCATGAATTCCAATGATTTTTTGCTAATTCCGAGAATATGGGTTTTCACATCCCAGCTTTTTACTTCATTAATTATAGATAATATATACTGATTACAAACCACCTGCTTATCTACACATTTAAAATGATATGTAGGAGATACAGTAACAATGTTAGCAGGTATGCCAATAACAACAACAGGAAACAACTCATGCAAGTCTTCTACTACCTGTTTATATTTATCAACATAATTATAAAAGTAATGAACCACAATGACGGGAACCATGTTATCCGTATTCATAGCTTTTAGTATTCTAATTGAATCATAGACATATTGTATGTGTTTTTCCCAGGTCCATGAATCAGGTAAAATAAACAAAGTGGGATACTTTAATGCGAAATGTTTAACATATTTAAAATAATGCATTGACACAGCTGATTTTTCCTGCTCTACCGTTTTTAATCCCACATCCACAAAAAAGATAGATGCATCTTTTGGCTCTATATACTCATGGTATGAGTAATTGAGTTTTAGAAAAGGCCCGCATTGCCTAGTAAACACAGCAAAATACAGCTTCATACCACTACCCTATTGCCTATAGACATATAAGATTGTGTATTTACTACGGTTTCCGTTTTTCACTACCCTTTTCTCTACCCTAAAGCCACGTTCTTCTAATTCCTTTTTCAACAATTCCGAAAGCCATGGATAGATAATGGTCTTTGCTCTTTGTTCTCTAAAGCTGGTTTCTATCGGGAATTTCTCACGTAATGCATCCTTTATATTTGTTGGTGTTATCTTTATGATGTTGGGATTATGTATATTAACTCTGTAGTGGTCCCAGTTTGAAACAAAGTATTCACAAAGTACCTTTGCTATCTGTATGAGTTCAGCCTTTGCCATACTGACCAAAAATGGGGAAAAAATGGGGTTTTAAAAGCTTAACCTATGAATGTGGTTATACTATGTTTATGACTTTTTCCTCTATATGTTTTCCTTTGATTATGACATATGACTCTACAAACCAACAGTCTCCATATTCACATCTTTTGTAGTAAACATAATAAACCCCTGGCCTTACTTTCCTCACATCCAATATCCTAACTGCATCCAACTCCCTCATTAGGAACCTAATTAGTCCTATTGTTTGGGTTTGGTTTTGATTTGACATTATGTTATCACCCTAGATTTCTATATTGAAACCAAACATTCTCAGTACCCACAACACGTATGGCACTATATCAACCCAGGGGTCTATGATAGCTGAGATAATTGATAAGCCATGTTCTTCTAACTCATGTATAATTGGCACCAATTCTTTTCGTCCTGGGCACTTTGTTAAATCCACATTCTCTATATCAATCCCCATGTGGTTTATGTAGATTCTTGATCGTGCTCCATAGCGTGCAATACCACAATGCTCAAAGCCCCAGCTTGTCTCCACAATCACTACTGCTCCCTCATTTGTCTCATAGTCAAGTTTTTCATTCTGCCATACACCAATTGCTCTAACTACACGGAATTTTTCTCCGAGTATAACATCATCATATGTTTCAAGCCCTGTTACCACGTAGTACCTTACATTATAGTCTTTTTCACTACTCTTTACTATGAGTTTGTTTTCCTTGACCCAAGTTGTTTGTTTTTGTTTTTGCATGTGGGTCAATAAAGGGGTCTTTTTGGGGTTTAAAAAGCTTTCCCCAACATGGTCTTTGTGTTTTTCTTCATGGTCTTCTGTGTCCAATGAAGCATGGACAAAGTATAAACTGGGGTTAATAAAATTAACTGTGCCTAGACAACTGTAGAAATAGGGTTTTGCATAAGTTTCTAC
>Ga0081534_100591_pt1 | contig 11360 bp, 11 predicted proteins | sample MonGeyMetagenome_FD_71019 | JGI IMG/M metagenome (GOLD analysis project Ga0081534, IMG submission 71019) | Hypoxic/sulfidic aquatic microbial communities from Monarch Geyser, Yellowstone National Park, USA - MG (SPAdes) v1 (version 2) | ecosystem: Environmental > Aquatic > Thermal springs > Hot...
CTAGCTATAATACCTTACCTCCTCTACGTGGAGTTCGCCATACTGCACGCCCTATGCCTATACTGCACTATAATGCACTCAATGATTATAGCGGACTTCATAGTTATAACAGTTTACGCATACCTGACCTCCTCCCCGTCCTAAGGGGTGGGTGTTGCCTTAGAGCGGGGAGGTTTCCTCGCCCAGCCTTCATTGGCTTCTCCGGCTGGGTTCATGGGGCTGCCCCGGGCCAGCATTGCGGGGCTTTCCTCGCTGGCCATGAAAATCATGAGCACGTACCATAGGTACTGTACGATGGGGTGTGGTACTAGTGGATTTGATTCGCCTTCGTATTCTCCCCAATCCATCCTTTTCCTCAAGTCCCACCATACTCCTTTACTCCATGCTTCTGGCGTTAGCTTCCAATCCATGTTTATTACGGAGGCATAGTCCCTATCCACGTAGTGACCCCTTGGGCAGTAAAGAGTATGCCAGTCATCGGTCCTCTCTAGTTTTACGAAGTGTATTGGACAGATCCTACTGTTCCTATATGATGAGACCCTAATGAGTTTCGAACTCCTCTCCAGTGCCTTATCTTTAACAGCCCTTACCAATACCTTAAACGGTGTCTGTTTTATACGGTGTCTTGTTTCGTTTCTCTTGATTTTGTTAATCATTGACTCCTGTGGGTTTTCGCCAAGCTCCTCGGTTACAATGATTCCTGGTGTCTTTGTTAATTCATTAGCCACATGCCTAACCCTACCCAACTTCCTATCCTTCTCCCTTAGGTGCTTAACACGCTTCCTAAACTCCCTAGTGCTTGTCACACCCACATACTTGCCATTCGGTAATGCGTACAGTGGCTTGAGCCCCTCGGTAATTGCATTCCTAATCGCCTCATACCTCCTGGCTAGCTTGCCGAAATCAGTCCTAATCATGTAGAGTTCAGGCGTTACGTATTGCCTATTCCAATCAGTCACCTTGCTCACGGTGGTTTTAATGTCGATCTTGCCCACTGCAACAGTGTTCTCATTAATATCGAATGCAACGACTGATTGTGGCTTAGCCTCCCTAGGCTTAATCTCGAAGATGAATACTGCATACCACCTATTCAACCTACGCTTAACAATCAGCGTACCGGCCAGCTCAGCCTCTCCATTCAACACTTTCCACCAGTAAAGCCAGAAACGCTTATGTGGTCTGAGCCAAACCTCCCTCCTCCCACCAAGTAAGGATAGCTCAAGCTTAACTGGGGCTATTGACCTAGCGAACTGCTCATAACTCCATGCCTTCTCCGTAAACCTAATCGAGACGCTCCTAACCTCAGGGTAAGGCTTATCCACCAAACCCCTCCTTCTTCTCATTGTGAATGACTTGGCGATTTGCACTGCTTGCCTAATCGCCTGGATTACTAAGTGAGCATGCAAGCCTTGGTACTCACTCCTATACTTACGGTAAAAAAGCCTTTGGAGTTGGGTTGCACTCGTAACATTGTTCACAACAGCGTATTCAGCAACCTCACGAATAATGTTAAGGTACATGGTTTCAACGGAGTAGAGCAACCTATTAAGCTCCTTAGCAACCTCCAACTCAACAGCAACAGCCCTACGCAACATCCACAAGGAAAACCAACAACCAAACTTAAAAACCCAACCCCACCCCTAGAAGGGACGAGGCTTGACCATTATTGTCAACTAAGGTTACTTAATTCATGCAGTTAGACTCAATACCGGCATCCCCAACACCCATGCAGCCCCAATTAATCGCCCCATGTAAACCCTTAGACAAGGTGTGGTGAGGGGTTATAATGGCACCGTACATGCCTCACATGATCTCTATCTGGGCGCTGCATGAGTATTCATTACCCCCCTCATCCCTTGGTCTCCAAACTATGGTGTATTTACCCTGCTTAACCTGCGCGCCACTATCATTTACCTGAAACCAGACAACCATGAATGATGATGATGGTTGTATAAGCACTTGGGGAGGTTCCATGGTGAAGACTACCCTTGATAATGAGTCCAACACCTGCCATGTACCTATGTAGATGGCGCTACTGCTTAGGTTAACTAGGGTAATGTAAACCACCTCCCCAACCCTAAACTTACCCTTATCCACATGAACAATGCACCTACCCATTCGGTTACTATGCTTAATTAACCCTATTTAAACCCAAGCACAACTCCAGTAACCCAGACTTAAACCAGAACAATGCGAATGCCCTCGACCTATACGCTACGAGATTGGGAATGTAATGAACTTGTTGGGTATGTCAAAAGGTTTATATTATCGATATCGAATACCCCACAATGAGAGGGTTACACCACCATCACTTGGGCCATGGGTACGTAAGCAGCGATATGGCTGAGCTAATACTAAGTTACCTACCGCAGGGTGGAGTGGCTGCTGACCTAGGTTGTGGATCAGGTAGGTTTTGCCAGGTGCTGTTAAGTAAGGCTAGCAAAGTTTACTGCGTCGATATAGATGAATACGCCCTCAATGTAGCAAGGGGGAGTATTAAGGATGAGAGGGTGGTGTTCCTCAATGAGGATGCGTCATCAACATCGATACCCACCGGGTCCGTGGACCTAGTCATAATGGTTAACTCATTCCACGACATGGAGGATAAGGGTAAGGTGGCCCTAGAGGTGGGTAGGATCCTTAAGCAGGGTGGCTTAGCCGTAATTGTAGAGTCTAAACCAGGCTTAACAATACATGGCCCACCACCGTGGCTGAGGATGAGCCCTGACGACGTGATTAAGTACTTCAGCGGCCCTCAATTTGGGGTAGTGGGTGTAAGGGATTTAGGGGACTTTAACGCTGTAGTGGTTAAAAGGCTCTGAGTTTTTGGCCAAGTAGATGCATCATCTTAAGCATGTGCTCTGTTTTAAATAGGCTTAGGGTAATGGGTCAGTGTAATATGGCTCCTTCGAATAGGCGACTGAATGGGTGGATGATTGCCCTAATGCCGTACAGCATTGCCATAGGCCCCCTAGGCACATTGCTGACGCTCGAAATAGCCTCCCTAAGGGGGAGCCCGGTTGATGTGAGTTACGCCATGTCTGCTGGCTCAGCGGCGGGTGTCATTGCGCCATTGATGTGGGGCTTCCTGCTGGATAGGTATGGTGGGAGGAGGGTATTAGCCCTCGGCTTCCTCGGGACATCAATATTCATGCTAGCCCTAACCTACGTAAACGCTATTCCACAAATTTCATTATTCTACGCCGCGGCCTCATTATTCTCATCGGCGGTGGGCGTCTCAACAAGCCTAATGGTAATTAGCTCCTCAAGCAAAGACAAGTGGAGTGAGGGATACTCCAGGTTAAACTTCATTAGTTCACTAGGATACCTGATCGGCGACCTAGCTGCTGCAGCATTATCAAGCATACTCAGCATCAGACTCATCATACTTCTCATGGGCCTACTCCCCACCGCCTCAACGGCATGGCTAATGTTAACCATGCCCTCTGAGGGTAAGGTAACTAGGCGAAGCGGAGGGTACAGGCAGATTAAGAGGGTGGTGAACACAGGTGACTTGGCCTATGTATTCACGCTCTACACTGCCCTCATAGTGTTCTACGTATCGTCAGGCATATTCAATACGCTTTACCCATACGGCTTAAGGGAGGGTGGCCTTTCGAAGACTTGGGTCATGTTGATAATATCGGCTGGTTTAGGCGTCCAAATACTGGGCTTTAGGGTAGCGCCGCGTATTATAAGGAGGCTTGGTGGTGATGCTAAGGCTGCATCAAGGTCGCTGATCCTGAGGAGCTTATCATATGCGTTAATAGGTTTAACATCATCAACGCCAAGTAGCCTAGTAGTAACGGGGTTAACGCTATACCCATTAGCAGCCGGCATAGCCTTCTCAACATTCTACACCGCATCCAGCATCATGGTCTTTGAGAAGCTTAACCATGGGGAGGAGGGTAAGGGAATTGGGGTTTATAACGTCGTCACAGGTTCAGCATACTTAACCGGGTCATTTGCCTCAGGCTACTTGGCCAGTGCCATTGGTATTGGGCAAAGTTACATCGTGGCTGGGGTAATGCTACTGGGTTCGGCATACCTGTTCAACAGGGTTAGTGGAAGAACAACTAGCATGCTTGAGGTGGCTAGGCTTAGGAGCGAAGGCTAGGTTCATGGGTGTAGCTTTAAAGTCCACTACCACGTTAACCATGTGGTTGGCTTCCTAGTCATTTCAGATGACTTAACTGGGGCTAATGGAGTAGCCGGCATGATGGCTAAGCACTGTAGGACCATTGTGGTGGATTACAGTAAGCTGAGTGCAATTGGCGGCTTTAACGCTGGTTGCATAGTTGTCAATACTAGGAGTAGGATGGTTAACAGTAGTGATGCTGAGGCTAGGGTTAGGGCTGTGGTTGACTACGCCTCATCCCGTGGGTTGAGGATTGGGAAGAGGATTGACAGTGCATTAAGGGGTAACCTGGTGGATGAGTTGAAGCCATTGCTTAACAGGGTGCTGGTGGTAACCGACACTATACCTGAATACGGTAGGTATACTGAAAACGGCTACACCGTAATGGGCGGCGCCAAGGTTAACATATTGGAGAGAATTAACCATAGGGCCAGGGTGATGAACCTTAGTGAATTCATTAACAATGCACGTGAGCTTAATGGGATTGTGGTTGTTGATTCAAGGAGTCACGATGACTTAACGTTAATTGCTCAGGTGGTTAACAAGTACGGTTACGTGCCGGTGGATCCGGGCCCCCTCAACGCGAAGGTTAGCGAGTTAACCGTGGGCGCCTCACCGGTTAGGCACAGGGCATGTGCCAATAGCGTGCTTTTCATAGTTGGTAGTACTCATGAAAACACCATTAGGCAGGTTGAGAGGGCTAGGGAAGCCGGCATTAGGGTAATTAACCTAAACGATGTTAAGAACACCCAGTGGGGTGGTGGCGACCTGATAATTAAGTTTGACCTACTTAGGGATATTGAAATGGTTAATGAGTACTTAGTTAAATTAGCCCTAGACTTCGACGCCGTGATGCTTAGCGGTGGCGAGACCGCAAACCTCATACTAAGCATCGCCGATGCCAGTTACATTGAGGCCGTTGGTGATGTTGCCCCGTTAATAGGCATTGGTATTGTTAGGGGTGGGTTGCTTGATGGAAAGGTCATTGTGACTAAGGGGGGTTTAATAGGTGATGATGAGGCGTACCTAAGGATCAGGAACTACCTCAGGGGACAATGCTTTTAAACTAAACATGCAACTTTATAAGTGTGAATGTTAGGGTAGGTGTAACGCTCGGTGACCCAGCGGGGGTTGGCTATGAGGTAGTGGCTAAGGCCCTTCCCAAGTTAAGGGGGCTGGGCATCGAATTAACGTTAATAGGCAACCTGGAGCACTTTAAGAGGGTGATAAGCATGCTTAAGATTAATGAGACTGTCCTCGATGGTGTGAGGCTCATCGACATACCGGGTGGCCCCTTTGAGTTCGGTAAGGTTCAGGAGGAGGCTGGTAGGGTCTCCCTGGAGAGCGTGATTAAGGCCGTTAACTTGGCAATGGCCGGTGAGGTCGATGCCATAGCCACTGCCCCAATAAACAAGGAGGCTTGGTTTAGGGCTGGTTCAAGCTACATAGACCACACGACCCTCCTACAGGCTTTGACGAAGTCAAGGCTATCCCTAACTGTCTTCGAGACGAGGAGGCTCAGGGTAATGTTCCTAACTAGGCATATGCCCCTAGCCGAGGCCATTAGGGATGTTAAGAGGGCTAATGTGCTTGAGGGGATAATAAACGCCAACAGGGCCCTTAAGGCACTTGGGGTTAGAAGGGGTAGGATAGCCGTGGCCGCCTTAAACCCACACGCAGGTGAGGGTGGCTTACTTGGTAGGGAGGAGATTGATGAAATAGCCCCAGCGGTCGAGGAGGCTAGGGTCAAGTACGGCATTGACGCCCATGGCCCAATACCAGCTGACTCAGTCTTCTATCTGGCGGCTAAGGGCCAATACGATATAGTGCTGTCGCTTTACCACGACCAGGGGCACATAGCCGCTAAGATGTACGACTTCAGGAGGACCATCAGCCTAACCCTAGGTCTACCATTCCTGAGGACTTCAGTTGACCATGGCACAGCCTATGATATAGCCGGTAAGGGTGTAGCTGATGAGACAAGCATGCTTGAGGCCATTAGGAAGGCCGCTAAGTATGCACAGCAGTATAAGAAAAGGTGGAGGAGGGTCTTCGGTGAGGTTAACACCCAGCCGTGAAACAACTCTCCATCAACTGGGCGTACACTTTAATGTTAACTCGTAGTTAAGGCTACATTCAAGGCCATAATATACTATAGTTTGAGAGTTTGAGCTAAGTTTACGCTGATTGCTTGAGCACCAGTATGCCCCTGGGATCCTTAACCCTAGGCGTGAGCGTTTCCCATATGGTGAATGAGTGAGAACCATCCTCAGGACCCACGTATACCAGTGCGGCATCAGCGCCAATTGCCAGGTCGATAACGGATCCATTGATGGACATTAGTAATGCAGTATCATCAGTCAACTGAGGTATTACAACCACATCTTTAACCAATGACTTAACCCTCGTTAACTCCATTACACCAGTCCTCTCAACAACACTCAATAACCTAGTGTACCTACCAGGGCTCACGAACAACACGTAGGGCTCAGGTACCGAGTCCATATAGAGCATATTAACAGCCCTAGATACCTCATCAACAGCGGAACCAGGCATCTCCCACGACGTTATCGTAACTCTACGCACCTTTGCATGGCCCAATAAATCACTAAGGATTGAACCATCCTCCTGATAGGCAAGCCTAATAGCGGCTTGATCAATGGAGGTTGAGTAAACACGTTCGCCACGTGCCCTCGAGTACTCAACCTGCCTCTGCAATATTGTGAATTTAATACTCAACTCCTTGAGAGGTATTACCGTTCTCAAACTACTTATCACCTTATTAACCACAACCTCCTCAAGAGTCACTGCGTCAGCACCAGGGCCTACTGGATAGAGCTGTAAATACTTCCTAAACCTCCTAACACTATCAGCAACCTCCCTAACCTTACCCTCAATATACCTCAACTCCTCCTCAGTCAATGTCGATGACCTAACAACATCCTGCTGGGGCGGGTCGTTATTAGGTGCCTTGATTCCCGTTAATTCTTCAACCTCCTTAGACCCAGCCTTTAACTGCTCCACCTGCTCAGGGTCAATTGATTTAAGCAGGGTCAGGAACTCGCTGAAGTGGGTCTTCTCCTCCTTGGCAATATCCTCAAAAACCCTCCTAACCCTCTCATCATCAATCAACCTGGCTAGTTGAAGGTAAAGGTTAATAGCGTCAAGCTCAGCCATAATCGCAAGTCTCAATGCATCAGCAACCTCACCCTGACTAAACCTCCTATCCCTAACAATATCAACAGGATTCTTAGAAAAACCCACAACCAACTAGTGAACTATCCCTTTTAAGCTTTATGTTACTGTAAATCAAACTTTCATGTGAATGCTTATAACTTCCCACCTAAGCAATTGAATTATGGCTTCTGGTGTTGTTAGGTTGGGTTTTATAGGTGCTGGTAGGCGTGGTAGGGAGCTTATGGATGCTGCTAGGCGTGCTGGTGCTGTGCCTGTTGCTGCCTCCGATGTGAGTGATGATGCCTTAAGGGAGGCTTCAAGTAGGTTTAACGTTAAGGTGTATAGGGATGTTGATGCGATGCTTAGTGGTGAGAGGCTTGATGCCGTGGTTGTTTCAACGCCAGTTAGGATGCACGTTACCCATGTGATTAAGGCCCTTGAACACGGCTTGGATGTCCTTGTGGAGAAGCCAGTTACCTTAAGCATTGTTGAGGCTAATGAACTGCTCAAGAGGGTTAGGGGTAGTGACCGCATTGTGGTGGTTGGCTTCCAGAACAGGTACTCAGATGCTGTTAAGGCTGTTAGGGAGTTGATGCCGAGTTGTAATTCATCCATGTTCGCCGGTTACTGGTACTGGACAATACCACCAATACCCTGGTTTAGACGCAGGAGCGAGACCGGTGGGCAGGTTGTTGAGCAAGTCATACATATGTTCGACATAGCCAGGTTCCTGCTTGGTGAAATCGAAACCATATACGCCTCCTACACTGAGAGGGGTAGGGATACTGAGGAGGATAGGGGGCTTGGCTTTGAGAATTGGGCAAGCTACAGCGTGGCCTTCAGGTTCGCTAATGGTGCTGTTGGTTCAATACACAGCACCTACGCACTCTACCCTGAACTTGGGAAGGAACTGCCCTTGGTCATGTTTGACGTTGTCTGTAGGGAGGAGTTGATTAGGTTCACTGGGTTTAATGAGGCTAAACTGTACAGGAGGGGTGGGGAGCCGTTAACGTTTAAGTCCAACGTTGACCCGACATTAGGCATGTTTAAGTCATTCATACAAGCCGTCTTAACCAGGGATAAGAAACTGGTACCCACGGTCTACGAGGATGCCTACTGGAGTAACGTGACCGTGCTTGCCGCTAATGAATCAGCCTTAACGGGTAGGGTAATTAACATTAAGGATTACGCTAAGGGTGGTTCACCTTGAAGATAGCCACAGACCTATGGCATAGGAGGGGTTACGACATCGCCGGCGAGCTTAGGTTAATTAAAGACGCTGGGTTCGACGGTGTCGAGTTCACCTTCTCTGAGGCTAATGAGAATACACCAATGGTCTCGGATAGGGGTTACCTGAGGATTGAGCATGCCGTTGATGATGCCAGGCTGCTGCATAAGGCTGCGGTGGATGTGGGACTTGAGGTTCATAGCGTCAGGAGTGGGTTACTTTGGAGGTACCCGTTAACATCACCCGACCCTGGCATTAGGGGGAGGGCTGTTGAAATAATCATGAGGGAGCTTGAGGCATGCAGTATTCTAGGGGCCACGGCACTACTGATAGTGCCTGGGGTTGTTAACGAGAACATCCCCTACGATGAGGCCTATAGGTTGTCCCAGGAGTCCCTTAGGAGGGTTGTTGGGAGGGCTGAGGATTTAGGGGTTACACTCGCCATCGAGAATGTATGCAGCAACTTCCTGTTAAGCCCCCTTGAATTCGCCAAGTTCATTGATGAGTTGGGTAGCCCAGTTGTCGGGGCTTACCTGGATATTGGCAATGTTATGGATTGTAGGTTGGGTTACCCACAGCATTGGGTTAGGGTGCTTGGGAGTAGGGTTAAGAGGGTTCATATTAAGGACTACAGTGTTAGCCTTAGGGGTATAGTTGACCTGTTTAATGGGGATGTTGATTGGCGTGCGGTGATGAGGGAGTTGAGGGGTATAAACTACAACGGCTACTTAACCGCTGAGCTGCACCCATTCAACATGGCCTATGAACTCTACTTTAGGCAGTTGGCCGAGAAGATGAGAATGCTCATAAACCTTTAGGCATGGTGGGCGTTTAATGGGTAGATTTGTTGGGGTTGGTTTAATTGGGCACGGTTTCATGGGTAGGGCCCATAGCCTAGCCTGGAGGAACATCACCCTGTTCACGGATAGCCCACTAACCCCGGTGCTTAAGGCTGTTGCAGGTAGGAGTGAGGATGCGTTGAGGGGGTTTGCGGCCAAGTTTGGGTTTGAGAGGTATTATACGGACTACAGGTTGATGATTAAGGACCCGGGCATAGACATAATCGACAACGTGACCCCGAATTACATGCACGCTGAGCCAACCATTGAGGCTATGGAGGCTGGTAAACACGTGATCGTTGAGAAGCCCATGGCGATGAACTCAAGGGAAGCTTACGAGATGGTTAAGGTGGCTGAGAGGACTGGTGTAATAAACATGGTTGCCCACAATTACAGGTTCGTACCAGCCATAGTGCTGGCTAGGCAGTTGATAGGCAGTGGTTCATTGGGTAGGATCTACCACTTCAGGGCCCTTTACCTACAGCAGAGCCTAGCAAACCCGGAGGCCCCCATGACGTGGAGGCTTAGGAGGGAGTACGCTGGATACGGCACCATAGCGGACCTAGGAAGCCACGTGATTGACTTGGCCAGGTACCTGATTGGTGAGGTTGTTAGCGTCAACGGTACACTATACACCTTCAACAGGTTTAGGGTTAACCAGGCCACTGGGGTTAGGGAGGAGGTTAACGTTGATGAGGGCTTCACCGCAATGCTGAGGTTTGAGAATGGGGCATTTGGGCTCATTGAAGCCTCAAAGTTGGCCACTGGGCACTACAACTCACTCATAATTGAGGTTAACGGCAGTGAGGGCTCCATTAGGTTTGACCTGGAGAGGATTAATGAACTCGAGGTTCACCTAGCCAAGGACGGTGAGTTAAGTGGCTTTAGGAGGATCCTGGTGACCCAAAGGACACACCCATACTTAAGGTTCTGGTGGCCACCTGGCCACGTGCTTGGTTGGGAACACACCTTCACCCACGAGGTCTACCACTTCCTAACCAGGCTTGCCGAGGGTAAGGACGTTGCACCTGAGGCAGCTAATTTCAGAGATGGGTTAAGGGTTATGAGGATTATTGAGGCTATAGCCGAGTCCTCAGAGAAGGGTACGTGGGTTAACGTTGCTGGTTAAGGTTCAAATAAATCCCTGAGGTTTGACTCATAGTACTTAATGAAGAACCTGAGGTCCATTATTGGGTCTGAATTGGGGTCCTCATACTCAACCACAACCCAACCATTGAAGCCACGACCCCTAAGGGTGGTTAGAATCCTCCTAATGTCCAAACTACCCTTACCGGGGACCTTAAACCTCCCAGCCACCTCACCCCAGTCGCTGGCTGGCTTAAACGGGCTTGAGTCATCCTTAAGGTGAATGTAACCAATCCTACCACCCCACCTCTCAATGAAATCATACACGTTGATACCGGCCACCGATAGGTGACCGATGTCTGGGTAAAGTTTAAACCTTGGTTCCGTCAGCTTCATGAGTAGGTTGATTTCATCCTCATTCTGGATTATGGTACCCCAGTGGTTATGCAGACCAAGCTCAACATCACCACTCTTCTCAACCATAATGTTAATCAACTCAGCCGTTGTAAGTTCTACGTTAACTGTAGATACCCGTGAATAGGCGTAATCATATAGACTAGCATCTCCAATGCATAAGGCTTATAAGTCTGTGGTTCTGGGGTTTGTGGGCGTATGCGGGGGTGCCTGGGTCACCCCCGAGTGCTCCCCCTGTGAAGGATGAGGACCCGACGGAGGGGGAGAATGAGAAGTGAAGGGATGAGATCAGACCTGAACCCCCAATATACCTCTCCTTATCCCCATCAAACAACCTGAACCTAGGTGGAGGACCAATTACAATGCTCCTCGCATTCAACCTAGCAACCCTACTCCTAATAGTCTCAAAGTCCCTTAACAGGAACTCATGCTCCTCCCTAAGGTGAAACTTAGCTCCCCAGTAAACACCAGCCAGGCT
>Ga0081534_100592_pt1 | contig 11360 bp, 9 predicted proteins | sample MonGeyMetagenome_FD_71019 | JGI IMG/M metagenome (GOLD analysis project Ga0081534, IMG submission 71019) | Hypoxic/sulfidic aquatic microbial communities from Monarch Geyser, Yellowstone National Park, USA - MG (SPAdes) v1 (version 2) | ecosystem: Environmental > Aquatic > Thermal springs > Hot...
AGTAAATACCGAAATAACTACCCATTCCAAGTATCGAGCCGTAGTCCATAAGCCCATACTTCTGGAAGAGGTACTTACCCTCAATGACCTCCTCTCTCGTAAACAGCACGGTACCGTTGGGCGTAATAACCTCATAGGGTATTGGCGGTAAATGCGTGAATGTATAGTACGTCATTAACCCATAAACTACGTAAACAAGTATCGTAACTGCTAGCACTACTGTGGGCCATATGGATTTCCCGTTTGGCATATGGCTCACTAGCTATTGATATCACTATGCCTCATATAAGCTGGTTACCTAAAATTTTAGGCGATATTTCGCAATAATTAGATATGCATATGTTTGCATATATTTATTTTTATTTGAATTTAGTTGTTTAATAATGATTCAATGATTGAGTTGTAGTAGCACTGGACGATATAGACGGTTCTATTCTGGTTTTGTTAAAAATGGAAAACAATTATGTTTGTTTTGAGGAATTGATAGATTGCGTAATCGTGTGCTCAGACCTTTACCTGGGCTGGCTTTCCTGTTATTCCGTACTTCTTTGCCCATTCATCAAATACCTGCTTCTCCTCAGGCGATAGGTCATGGCTGAACCTATACCAATTATCCTTCTTCCTTGCAGTATCTGGTGATTCAGGTGTTTTCCATATGCAGTTTACTGGACATACTGGTATACAACTGAAATCATCATAACATAAATCCCATATTAGCCTAGCCTTACCGTTCTCATCAAGTTCCCATGCCTGGTATGGACAAACCGAAACACATGCACCACAGCCAATGCATATATCTTGGTCATCAATAACCCTTATGTATTTCCTAAGTTCCTCAACGGGTTTCCTTTGAGCCATACGGATTACCATGTAATGCAAGGTCTCAATCTAATATGATTTTCTATTGGTACCAAATAAGCGAAATCACGTACGTGGAGTACCAATATACTTGTCTGGAGTATTATATATGATATTTATCTTTATAATATTAGCTATATGATAAATTATGATTATACATTATTAATAAAATACTATGGATTTAAATTTATTTCTGAGCCGCAATATCATTATGATTTGTATAGTTTCAATTGCGCAACAAGGCTGTCCGTTAACTCCACGAGTGCATTTATTATATGCATGTATGGATTATTAGTTGATATTCTACTTTTTATTATGACGGATGCCCTATGAAGTAATGATAGGAGTTCACGCAATGTGGTCTTGGGGATTATTTCATGATATGTTGAAAGGAATACTAGTACTGTTGGTATGTAATCAGGTAATTCTCGTTTGTCACGTTTAAGACCATACCTTTCATAGAGGGTAAGTAATTTAAGCATTAGTTTACTTCTCTTGTTTTCATCTCTATACACAGCGTGAGCCATGTAAAGACCTACATCGTTTGTTAATTCAAAGGTGTTTACGTACAATTCCTGCAATCCATACAAATCCACATCCTTAACACCATCTAGGAACTTCCTAATCTCGCTAGTTATATGATAATTAATGGTGTTATCTTTAAGCATTGATAATGTATTTTCGGATGGATAATCCAATAATGTTGCTATTAATTTAAGTGTCTCCCAATGGCTCACCCATACTCACCTTGTTTATCTTTATCTTAATTTTACCATTATTTACTAATGCGGAACCCTTTAACTCAGGTACAGCTTCTCTAAATTCTTCATAACCGCAAATTCCCTGCTCCACATAGGCATTTACCATAGTCTCCCTATGCGACTTAGGTATAACGAACCTATCTTCATATTTAGCGATCGCCAATAGCCTGTGCATTTCAATGGCATCCTGCTCCGTTAATCCAGTCTCCTTTAATGCATCCCTATTAGGACTACCTAATTCGAGACTTCTCATGTAAATCCTAACAGCCATTAATTTTTTCAATGCATCCCTAATTAACTCCTCGTTACCTGCCGTAAACATGCTAGCTAAGTACTTAATTGGTATCCTTAGATTGTCAATCCTAGGGAACACATCCTCAGGGCCTAGCTCACCCTCATCAACACCATCAAATAGCCTAAGTACAGGGCTCAATGGTGGTATGTAGAAGACCATGGGTAATGTCCTATACTCAGGATGCAGTGGGAATGCTACCTTCCACCTCTTCACAAACTTATAGGTTGGTGACCTCTTGGCAGCATCTAGCCAATCATCATAAACTCCACCTTCCCTAGCTGCCTTAATAACCTCTGGGTCATTTGGATCCATTATTATTGAGAGCTGGGCTTCGATTAATTGCTTCTCGTTAGGTATTGAGGCGGCCCTTAACACGGAGTCTGCATCATACAAGAGGATGCCTATGTACCTAATCCTGCCCACGCATGTTTCGGCGCATACGGTGGGTAAACCATCCTCAATTCTTGGGTAACAGAAGGTGCATTTCTCTGCTTTATGCGTTTTCCAATTGAAATATACCTTCTTATATGGGCACGCACTTACGCAGAATCTCCACCCACGGCACCTTCCTTGATCAACCAATACGATGCCATCCTCCATCCTCTTGTAAATTGCCCCGGAAGGACATGCGGCGACGCATGGTGGATTGAGGCAGTGATTGCATATCCTGGGTAGGTAGAACATGAATACCCTCTCGAATTCAAGCCTTACCTCTTCCTCAAGCGCCCTCATGTTAGGATCCATGGAGGCTATGTCTGGCGAACCCGCTAAATCATCATCCCAATTTGGACCCCATTTTACATCAATACGCCTACCATCTATGTAGGACCTAGGCTCAGCAACCGGTTGATCACCCTCTCCGCTCTCTATTAGTTTAGCGTAATCATACGTCCAGGGTTCGTAATAATCATCCAACTCCGGCAGATATGGATTATAAAATATCCTGAGTAGTCTTGATATTCTACCACCAATCCGTAATTTCAACTTACCATGATCAAGGACCCAACCACCTCTAAATCTATCCTGATCCTCCCACCTCTTTGGATAACCGACACCAGGCCTTGTTTCTACATTGTTGAACCATATATATTCAGCCCCGGGCCTATTGGTCCATGTGTTCTTACACGTTATACTGCATGTGTGGCATCCAATGCATTTATCCAGGTTCATGACCATTGATACATGAGCAAGAATCCTCATGGTGACCACCTCCTAATTATCACCACCTCATCCCTCTGTGTACCGACAGGACCATAATAATTAAATGACCAACTCAACTGCGCGTGTGCACCAACCATATGTAGTGGCTTTAATCTAACCCTAGTGACACTATTATGGGTACCACCAACCTTCCCCGTTAACCCAGACCTATTTACGTACACTGTTCTCTCCTGGGCATGGTACATAATCACGGTACCCCTAGGTATCCTAACACTAACGACAGCCCTGGCTACAACTACACCATTTCTATTTATCACCTCAACCCAATCATTATCCCTAACTCCGATTTCCCTAGCATCCTCATTATTTATCCATACCACAGGACCACCCCTAAACAGGGTAAGCATTACTTGATTATCCATGAAGGTGGAGTGAATTTGCCATTTACCGTGAGGCGTTAGGTACCTGACGATTAAGTATTTGCCCTTAATGGGCATATCCTCACCTGGGGCGAATGGTAATGTAACTACGGGTGGTTTATATGTAGGCAAGTGCTCGCCAAACTTTCTGAACCACTCATGGTCGATGTAAACATGTTGCCTGCCCGTTAATGTTCTCCAGGGCACTAGATTCTCTATGTTCAGGGCATAGGGTGCATATGGTCTGTTCTCAGACTCCAGACCACTCCAGATGGGACTTCTAAGGACCCTCCTTGGTTGTGCCGTTATATCATCGAAGTGGATGACGATCTCCCTTTGACCTTCAGCCAAGTGCGTTAATTTTAATCCTGTAACTTTCTCGAGCGCTTCATAAGCCTTATATGATAGTTCACCATTAGTTACACTTGATAGATGCAGTATGGCTTCGGCCACCTGCTTATCGTAAATGATTAGTGGATGACCATGCTCATCAACCCCATTCAACTTAGCCAGCTTTAGGTATTCATCCTCACCACGCCAGGTAATGCCCTTGGCGCCTATTGACTCCTTAACCAGAGGTCCAAGGGTTACCATTTTATGATACACATCACAGTAATCCCTCTCAACTACCGTTATTCTAGGCCTTGATTGTTCGCCACTTAACTCACCAGGTGTATCATGTAATTGTGGTGTAGCTACGATATCCTTGACTTTACCAAGATGCTTACACGCCATTGAGGAGAACACCCTTGCTAATTCCGTGAATATTTCCCAATCTACCCTAGCCTCCCAGGGCGGTGCTATGGCTTGGTTAAATGGATGGATGAATGGATGTAAATCGGTTGTGCTTAGGTCGTACTTCTCATACCATGTTGCTGCGGGTAATACTATATCTGAGTACAATGCTGATGTGCTCATTCTAAAATCGACAGTAACCACAAGGTCTAGTTTACCGATAGGTGCCTCATCACGCCACACCAACTCCTTAGGCTTTAATAGCCCCTCCTTGGCCAGTACCGCATTGTCCGTACCTAAGAGGTGCTTGAGTATGTACTCATGGCCTTTACCGCTTGAGGCCAGGAAGTTGGCTCTCCATATGAAGAGTATTCTTGGGAAATTGATAGGTGAGTCGGGATCCTCTATTGATAGTACAAGTTCCCTCTTACTTAGCTTCTCCTCGACATACTTAACAACATCCTCATCACTTTTGGCTCCAGCTCTCACTGCCTCCTCGTATAGGGATATCGGGTTAGCATTGAACTGTGGATAGAAAGGTAACCAACCTCTTCTAACGGCAATAACATTATAATCAACGGGGTGCTCATAATCAACGCTAATCCCTATCTTAGTCATGCTCATGTCCTCATACCTATATTGATCAGAATGTATGTAAACCCAGGACGTAGTATTCTGAAGCCTAGGTGGTCTTACCCAATCCTGGGCAAAGGCTATGTGCGACCACGAATCCAGCGGCCTTACCTTCTCTTGACCAACATAATGGGCCAAGCCACCACCATTGACACCCACGGTACCTAACAACATAAGCATCGTTATCACAGCCCTATATATCAAGTCGGAGTGGTACCAATGATTAACACCCGGGCCTATTATCACCATAGACCTACCCTTAGTCAATTCCGCGTTTTTTGCGAATTCCCTGGCAACCCTAATTACCAACCGCCTATCTACGCCTGTTATTTCCTCCTGCCAAGCCGGCGTGAAGGGCTTAGGATCATCGTATGATGATGGATAATCACCAGGCAATCCCCTATTAACTCCCATATGAGCCATGAGTAGGTCGAAGACTGTGGTAACGACTAGCGAACTTGTTTGGGTATTAACCACCTTAATGGGGACCCCTCTAACTATGTGTTGCGCCCCATCATTATTGAATACATGGAATTCAACCATGGCAATATCATCATGAATCCCCAGCAACGTTAATGCCGGGTCGATAGCCCTACCTGTTATTGAGTCCTCAAGTTTAAGATTCCACTTACCCTCCCCACTCCATCTAAAACCAATACTGCCATTGGGCACAGAAAGACTTCTTGAGTTCATGTCGAAAATCACGGTCTTCCATTCCGCGTTGGACACATTAAGCCCTAGATCAGAAGCCCTTAGGAACCTGCCTGGAACATATACGTCACCCTGTCTTTCAAGTATTACGAGGAACGGTAAATCGGTGTATTTCTTAACGTACTCTATGAAATAGTTAACCTGCCTATCGACATAGAATTCCTTAAGGATAACGTGCACCATAGACAAAGCCAGCGCAGCGTCGGTTCCGGGTTTTGGTGGTATCCATAGGTCTGCGAATTTTGTCACATCTGTATAATCGCTAGTAATCACAACAACCTTAGCACCCCTATACCTAACCTCGGATAAGAAGTGGGCATCCGGCGTCCTAGTCATTGCAATGTTAGTACCCCAAACAATTATGTACATGGAATTATACCAATCAGCGCTCTCATGAACATCCGTCTGTTCACCCCAAACCTGTGGCGATGCGGTGGGTAAATCGGCATACCAATCATAGAAACTCAGCATCACACCGCCAATGAGCTCGAGGAATCTAGAACCAGCTGAGAAGCTTACCATGGACATCGCAGGTATTGGGGTGAAACCAAATATCCTATCAGGTCCATACTTCTTAATGGTGTATACGAGCGCCGCCGAGATCAGTTGTAGAGCTTCATCCCAGGAGATCCTAACAAAGCCACCCTTGCCTCTAGCGGATTTATACCTCATGGCTAATTCCCTATTCTCCACAATACTGGCCCAAGCCTCCACTGGATCATTTACCCTACTTAATGCATCCCTCCAAAGTCTCAATAATTCTGTCCTTATGTATGGATGCTTTAGGCGTAATGGACTGTATATGTACCAGGAGAAGCTGGCACCCCTTGGGCAACCCCTTGGTTCGTAATCCGGCATGCCAGGCCCATTGGTTGGGTAATCAACGGCCTGGTGCTCCCAAACAACAATGCCGTCCTTTACATAAACCCTCCAACTGCAGGAGCCAGTGCAGTTAACGCCGTGTGTTGTCCTGACCACCTTATCATACTGCCAACGATGCCTATACAACTCCTCCCAGGATCTATCGGCGTTATCAACCTCACTCCAATTATCATTGAATCTTTCCCTGGGTAGGAAATGCCTGAATATCTCCCTGAGAAAGTTTGCCTTAGGCATTAACTATCACCTCGGGGACTCTCTGTCTCCTATATAGTATCCAAGCCCTCCTTAGGTAGAATATTGGGTAACTCCACACATGCACAAGTCTCGTAAATGGCCATGCTAAGAAAACCATGTATGCAAAAACTATGTGTAACTGAAATGATGGTGGTACAGTGGCCATATAGCTTGGGTTAGCGTGTAGCGTAAGTACAGATCTTATCCACGCACCTATTGTCGATCTGTAACTAAATGGGTGTATTAACACGTCATAATAAAGTGTATTGTATAGACCAAGGCTCATGGTTATTATTATTAAGATGAGTACCAGGAAATCCGAGGCATCGCTAGTGGCCCTAACTTTGCTGAATAATAACCTCCTTAGGAAGAGAATCCAGATGCCAACGTAGGCGACGAGACCTGAAGCACCACCAAGTACTATGGCAACCCTATGATACTCCTCACTGGTTATCCCTATGGCCTGGGTGACGCTTGGTGGTACTAATAGCCCAATTATGTGTCCTAATATAACTATCAATATGCCCCAATGAAATAGTTGGCTACCGGCACCAAGCCACCTCTTTTCTAATACCTCGCTGGACTTTGAGGTCCAACCGTATTGATCGGTTGCGTATCTATAGACGTGACCAAGTACGAAAACGGTAATGGTTATATATGGTAAGAAGACCCATAATACATCGCTGAGAACGTTCATAGCATCACCTACTTAGATACCCTCTGGAGTATTATTGAAAATATTAATGACAATGTACCAAGTATGGTGAATATCATAAAGCCGTAAGCATAACCTGGCTTGCCCATTATAGCTACTACATATGCCATGGCTGGAGGTATCAATAGTCCACCTGCCGAACCAAGCCCACCAACCCAACCAGTGGCACCACCCACCGCCTCAGGTACGTATTTGGGTACCAACTTAAAGACCGCGGCGTTGGCTATACCCATGCCCACCGCCATCACCACCTCGGCTATGACGCTGGTAGCTAACGAGCGACTAATTATGAATATTACACTCCCAATAGCCAGCGTCAAGTACGATATCATTGCCACCCTCTCACCACCCCACTTATCGCTCCACCAACCACCAGGAACCCTAATGAGTGCAGTAAGTAGTGAGTAGACAATTCCAGTCAATAAACCAGCTAAGGCAAGGGACGCGCCAAGGTACTTAGTCCAGTATGTCGGTAACCATTCAGTCAGTGCTTCAAAACCGCCGAATGAGGTAAAATACATAATTACTAATAACCAGGTTCTCCATACCCTAGCAGCCATTGCTAAACTTTTTGTTGTAGACCCTGTCGGTATTAACTCCTCACCAAGGGCCTTAGCCCTCTCAATGGCGTTATCCCTGGTAAAGCCTCTGCGCATTAATTGGAAGTAGTAAGCGTCATAGCCAATGAGGAAGAATACAAGCGTCATAATTGCTAGAAAAGCAGCCCAGGCCGTATATGCACCAACTAGCCCTAAGCTAGCTAGGGCGAAGGGCAGTATTGCAGTGAATATTCCTGGCGCCGCATTACCAAAGCCTGCGAAAGCCCCTAGGGCATAGCCCTGCCTACGCTGTGGAAACCAATATGAAACATAGGCTATACCCGACGCGAAGGTGGAAATACCGGTCCCGGCTATTGCGCCAAATAGCATTAATAGGGTATAACCCATTAAGCCCGTTAATGACCTTGAAACTATCGAATGTAATGTTATTATTAAGCCAACCATGCCTATCAACGCGATCACCAATTGGGTAAGGATTACCCTCCTACCACCAAAGGCATCCACCATAGCTCCAAAGGGTATCCTAAGCAGTGCACCAGTAACCAGGGGTATTGCGACTAGCCAACCAACTTCAACGATTGATAGATGAAGTAATGGTGCAACACTATGCGCGGTAACGCCAAATAGGGCTACGGCAGCGAAACCCGCAAAGAACGCAATGGTTCCAGCAACCAGGCCCATGCCAGGGTTACCGCGAATACCAAGTTTTCTAGCAAGTTCGCTATTTTCAGGCATAACTATCACCTCTGGGACTAATTTATTAATTTAACACAAGATACCGACGACGTGCAGACATAATTACTAAGTATCAATACTATAGCTTATTAATATGAGTATTAAAATATATTAAAATTACTATTTTTCAATAATTTTAATATATTTTAATACTCATTATGAAAATATTACCTAATATATTAGGTAATGTTTAATAACTTAGTTCTAAAGGTAATGCTTTATCTTTATAGTTTTAATTCCTTCTATTAATAGGGTCAATATTGCTGGTCTCGTTAATAATCTCATAGTGAATCACGATGTTACACTTGATACTATTAAGGTGCTTTATAGAGTCATAAAGAAGGATCATAGTTACTGTGTCTCTAAGGTAAGCGAATTGAGGAGTAAATACGGAATTAAGCGAGGGCCAACACTCACTGCATGCAATACCAGGTTTATAAAACAATGTACACCACTTAACCAATGAACGAGTACAGGTTTAAGCCCATTGGGATTGTTGAAGTTGGCTTCCCAAGGCCTAACGATCCTGAGAGGGGTCGCTATGGAAGTAGGTATGAGTTCGTGGGGGTCATTAGGGTTTACGATGAGTATGCAGATGGTCTACTAGGCCTTGGCGAATACTCACACATAATACTAATCTACGTGCTCCATGAGGCTAGGGAGGTGTCGCTAAGGGTTAGATTGAAGGGTTTTGATAGGGAGGTTGGCGTATTCGCCACCAGGTATCCCACAAGGCCTAATCCCATTGGCCTATCAGTCCTAGAGCTCGTTAAACTTGACCCACCTAGGCTTTGGCTTAGGGGCCTTGACGCGTGGACTGGTACGCCAGTGCTTGATATTAAGCCGTACGATTACTATGACGTTGTTAAGAGGCCAAGGGTGCCTAGGGAGTTTGAGGAGGAGTGGTTGAGGAGTTACGTGGAGAAGGGGTACGGTGTGCATGCACCTTGGATGGGTCCATGTTAACGATCCCTCAAGTTTATTTCAAAAGTAAAGCCATCTCAAGGCGCAGTGATGCCTCAGGTCACTTGAAGGGTGGGTGGACTGCTTAATGGGGAGAGTAGTTACCATTACCATTGGGGATTGGGTGCAGGTAACTTGGGTAATGTTAAAGCTCCAAGGGTCCATTAACCATGTGCAGGCTACTGGTGTTAGGCGAAGTGTCCACTTTGATAGTGGCGCTGTCTCAGCGTTGGCATCCTCATACGTGGCATCCCTAATCACAGTACTGATCCTGGGTCCAGTAAACCTAGTTAGGTTGATCCTGGTGGCTGGCCTATTTGCGCTTAATACTACTAGTCTAACTAGGGTTCACCTCAGGTTGGTGTCAAGGCCCAGGTTAACGGACTACGCACTCTTCACGGTTAACGTAGTACCTTACGCATACCTCCTCTACCCAAGGCCACCGGCATGGTTAACGATATCTGTGGCGCCACTGGTGTTATTCATGCTTGAGGTGGCTAGGGGGAGGGGTAGGGGTGCCTTAGCTAACGTTGCCGGCACGGCGCTTATTGCCTCAGTTTACCTACCATTCTACGCCCTAATGGGTGGAACAGTGTCAATGCCTGTGCTTTATGCGGCCTTAACCTGGGTGGCCTATCATGCCTTCTCCGCAGTTTACGTTGAGGGTAAGCTACCCTTTAGAAGCGTTAAACCTTGGTTATCCAGCGTACTATGGTTCACGGTTACGCCTCCCTTGGCTGCATTGGCCATCACCCACCTTAACTGGTACTTCACAATACCCCTCATAGAGCCTAGCATAAGGGCAATTCACGCATTGGGTGAGGGCAAGATTGATAGGAATGAGTTAAGGGTTAGGATTAGGAGGATTGGCTTCGGTTCCTTAGCCGAATCACTGGCACTGGTAGTAACGCTGCTTGTATTGATTGCGCTCTACGGACACTAGGCATTATGGGCTTGAGGGCCGGTAATGCGTATTAAAACCTCTGTGGGATCTTTCTTACCGGTGCATAATTTAAAGCATTAATATTAAAGCGCAATGTATGTGATTATAGCTAGTATTATGGCTAGTTCGAAGGATTCGTAAACACCGTAGTACCTCAATGAACTAGGGCTGGCGTAACTGGCTAAGTAACCCCTCAGATACATGTAAGTGCCGATTAGGTGGGTAATGAGCATTATTATTACCAATACGGTAAGCCAAATTGGCAATATGGATAGCATCAATGTTGTGAGTGAAAGGTAGTAGAGCGATTCGTAAATGGAAACGTAAACACCAATCCCCCTCGGTACAGTTAACCCTCTAAAGCCCAGGTAGGCACCAGCCGCATGGATCAGCACCATAACCACCGACGCCGCCAGCATAATGAGTGCTGGTAAGGTAGGCATAGGTGGATTAGCCCAAAACCCCTATATATGCTAAACCTAAGTTACCTAGCCCATTACCAGTATGGTAACGCCACATAATATTATCTTCATAGAGGTAACTAAAGATAATTATATTTTAATGTTATTTTTACCCTAATTTTTCATGTATTGGTACTTATCACTGCAACAGATGTTGGGTAAACATCAACAGTGACACTTATTGGACTAGGTGAATTAAAGCAACCGAAGAGATTGCCGAATAGGGCTGTGGAATTTATTGTTTCGTATAATGGCGGATACCCACCTGATAGGTTCGGGTTTAGTTGGAAGATG
>Ga0081534_100593_pt1 | contig 11356 bp, 5 predicted proteins | sample MonGeyMetagenome_FD_71019 | JGI IMG/M metagenome (GOLD analysis project Ga0081534, IMG submission 71019) | Hypoxic/sulfidic aquatic microbial communities from Monarch Geyser, Yellowstone National Park, USA - MG (SPAdes) v1 (version 2) | ecosystem: Environmental > Aquatic > Thermal springs > Hot...
GCCCAATTGGCTGAGTACTACGGCATTGAGGAGGGAGGTGTTGATGGGACTGCATTATTCTTCGCAATAGAGACTTACTACGCACTCGTCCTCAAGTTCATCGCCGCCGAGGTTGCGAGTAGGTTCTACGACTCAACACTGGCATCATTCATACAAACACTGAAGCGTGAGATTGGTGACAAGGAGGCGTTGAGGAGTAGGTTGAGGAACTTCGAGGAGGGCGGGCCAACAGCCTGGTATGGGATCTCCAACCTACTTGAGGGTCAATTATTCTCGTGGTACCTAGACGCCTGGGACGATGATGTTTATGAAGCCGTTAAGGAAATCATCGAGAAATTAAGCGAGTACGATGTTGAGTCGTTAACGCTCAACCCTCAGTGGGCTAGGGATGTGTTTAAGCTGCTCTATGAGGAGTTGGTGCCTAGGAGGGAGGTTAGGCAGAGGATGGGCATATACACAACACCAGACTGGCTGGCTGAGCTAATCCTGGACAACCTCGGCTTAACAGTCGACAACATGGTTAGGATGGGGAGTGAGGGTAAGGACCCGCTCGATATTAGGGTTCTAGACCCAGGTGTTGGTACTGGTACATTCCTAACACTCTATATTCAACGCATTGGTGAGTACCTGAGGAGGGTCTATAAGGGCAATGTGCCTCCGAAGGTTGCTGAGGAGGCGTTGCGTAAGGTTGTGCGCAATGTTGTTGGCTTTGACATAGAGGTCCTAGCCCTAATGACCGCAAGAACCAATTACCTAATAGCGCTCGCGAGCGCCGGTTTACTACAGTACAAGGGTGGTGTTATTGAGATACCGATATACATGGCGAACTCGGTAGTCCCAGCGGAGCTAATGAGGGATAAGGCCATAACGAAGGGTGGCGAGGTTATTGAGGTGGTTAAGGTGCCAACAAGCGTATGCGATTGTAGTAAGGAGGCAAAGTGTTGCTTCATGTTGCCAGCCAGGTTGGTATTGAGTGGTTTGGCGAATGATGTGCTTAGCGAGGTGCTCAATGGATTGAGGAAGAACCTGGACTACGCAAGGCTGAGGCAGACTCTGAGGGAGAAATTCGGGTTGAGTGATGCCGAGGATGAGGTGCTCAGGGAGTTTTATGAGGAGTTGTTTGAGTTGAGGAGGCGTGGTGTTGATGATGTCTGGATACCCGTCATAAAGAGCTACGTATTACCAATACTCTACAAGAAATCCTTCGACTACGTGATTGGGAACCCACCATGGTTATCCCTCAGGTACATAGCGGACCCGAGCTACCAAGACATAGTTAAGAGCATTATTAGGGATGTCTATGGCTTAACAGAGGAGGAGCACCTAATCACCCATATGGAGATGGCTACCCTATTTCTAGCCAGGGCCGTTGACTATTACGCCAAGGATGGTGGTATGGTTGGCTTCGTAATGCCCAAGTCAATATACAGCGCGGACCAGCACCACAACCTCAGGATAGGCGCCACAAGGGCTCACATAGCCTTTAGGAGGATGATCGATTGCGAGAATGTGCAACCACTATTCTACGTACCAGCAATAGCCGTAATCGCCGAGAGGGGCTCAACAAACTGGCCTATTGAGACTACGGTTATCAGTGGTAAGCTACCCGAGGATAGGCACAAGGTAATGCCACTAGACGAGGCAATGAGGCAGTTGAGTATTGAAGAGAGGAAGTTGTTCCTTAATAAAATTATTAAAATTAGTAGTAGGTCGTTTCTAGATTACAGGGAGTTTAAGATAGTGGCGAGGAGGAGTGATTACTACGATGGCTTCTTCCAAGGTGCAACTGTTGTCCCGAGCGGTTTATGGTTTGTTAGGATTATTGATGCTTCAAGCCCTGACTTCGTGGTTGTTGAGACTAATAGGGCTAGGGTTGAGGAGAGGGGTCACGTTAGCGTGAACATTGGCCCACTGCCCGTTGAGAGGGAGTTCATATACGGCTTATTAACAAGCGCAGAGGTTGTACCATTCTGCCACCTACAGCCAAACCCAGCTGTACTACCAATAACACCCAGCAACAGTGGCTATAGGATAATCCAGAGGCCTGAAGCCCAAGCAAGGGGTAAAGCCCACCTAACCAGGTACCTGGAGGAGGTTGAGGAGGGGTGGAGGAGGAGTAAGTCAAGTCAAGGAATGACAATTTATGAGAGATTAGATTATGATAGAGGCTTATCAAAGCAGAACCCAAACCTCAGGTATAAGGTTGTTTATTTAACATCCGGCACTAACCTAGCGGCAACCGTAGTAGTTGATGAGCCTTACCTGGTTAAGGTAGGGGATGGTGAGGTGAAGGTTAATGGTGTGATTATTGGGCATACGTTATACATATTCCAAACTAATAATGAGGATGAGGCACATTACCTAACAGCCGTATTCAACTCAAACATTCTTAATGACTTGATTACACCTATGCAGGCTAGGGGTGCCTATGGCCCAAGGCACATAGTTAAGAAGCCCCTCGAGTTCCCAATACCTAAATACGACCCTAATAATCCAATACATAGGAGGCTTAGTGAGTTAGGTAGGGAGGCGAAGGAGGTTGTTTGCAGGGGGCTTAATAGGGTGCTTCAGGAACTTGGTTACTTAGGCATCGTTAATAATTACTACAACTACATGTACGGTTACAGTAGCAGTGGTGAGCAGGCTAGGCCATTAACGCCGAACCAAGTCGGTAGGCTGAGGGACTACATTAGGGATAATGTAATTAGGGATATTCTCACTGAGGTTGACCAATTAGTTGTTCAGTTACTTTCAGCATCAAACCGTGGGGGCTCAATACTCGACTTCCTAGCCTAGACTCACCTACCTAACGTTGCCAGTTTCATTATCTCATTCTTATAATTACTAAGTGCGTTCATTAGCTCCTCAACCTTATCCACGTACCATATATCAACCTTGCCCTTTAGCTCCTTGTACGTGCCTTCTATGAGGCTCCTAGCCCTAGCTTCATCATCATTATTGGCTACTATTAGGAATAGGCCCTTAGCCCTTAATTCACGGTATGCGTAGAGTAGCCTTTGAATTGACTTATCAACATCACCATGAATCACAACCTCAAACACCGCAATCGGCAGTTCACCCTCACTACCCCACAACCACCAGGCAACATCAAATCTATAACCACCACTCTCATACTCAGCCTTGGTGTAGTAACCAAGCACCTTACCAATCTCAGCCAACCAGTCCTTAACGGCCTCATGACCGGAACCGGATGTGGTGGAGGGAACTCCACGCTTTAGTCTAGGCTTGATTCTTATGTAGTACTCGGGTTTACCCTTGCCCGTAGTGTTTACGTAGTGGTTAAATTCCCCACCACACCTGTTGCACCTATACATTGCCACATCATAAAACCTGAACCTCCAGGACTTAATCAACGTTAAGTCCTCAGAACCACAATAAGGGCACTTAGGCATCATTATACAATATAATTCAAGGTAGATTTATGCATTTCGGTTGTGAATCTTTGCGCTAAGTGTTTTAACTGGCGTTTTTCCATGCCTCATCAAAATTCTCAACAAACTGATAGACATCTAGGGGGTTAGTTTTCAATTCAATATTCTCCGTGTTCTCAACCAGCCCCTTCACTGTTAGGTTCATGGAACCTTCAAGAACCAATGCATCATCTATTATGTAGACTTTTGCGTGTAGGTTATCAAGCGACTTCACTTCAATACCGTTGCCGACTAGTTTGCTCTTAATAGTCTCGCTTTCGTTAAGCTTTCTCCTATCTATGATCACTTTAACACTGAGGTTCCTATTCCCCTTAATTTCAATTAACCTATCAGCCATGTGGTCATCGATGACGTAAGTCATTATTTTTATACTTCTTGTTGCTAATCCCAGCAATTTAAGGAACAGATCCAATCTATCACGGCTGGGGTTAAGCAGTGTACCATTCACATCTCTCTGCGTATCATCAACCAGTTTTTTCAATTCACTAAGTACATGGTAAAGTAGGGATCTTGAAGTGGTTACAATTTGATTAAGGGGATCACTACACCCCTTCTCAAGCATTACGCAGTAGTTGCAGGCATCCATACATATAGGCACATTGGCTAGGAAGTCCTGGGCATCATCAGGATTCACCTGTTTACGACTTACCAAATCCCAAACAGGAATCCTCAATGTCTGCGCATTAATAATTATCTTATGGCTATTATATGCATTAAAAACATACTTATCCCAAATACTCCTCAAGGCCTGATTATTAATAATATTATTAATGTATGAATTACCAATACTTATTTGTTTACTAATTCTATCCTCACATTTACCATGCATAATTTTTACATGATTCAGTAATTCATCAAGTATGTTTAACCCTGGAAAGACGCTAATTAATGTTTCCCTTTCAAGAAGCCCTAAACCACCTTCACCTAATTCGTATACGGCTACGGTTACATACTCATCATCAATGTCGTAGTAATAATCAAGTGTTCTTGATGGTTCAACCTGAAGCTTTGCAGATAGGAAGGTCAATAATACATGAGCCAATGTATGTGCAAAAACCCTAACCCCATAATTAATGAAATCATCATCATTTTCCGAATCACAATCATCACCTTTCATTAACATATCCGCTGCATTCAATATTCTGTTGTATAGGTATTCATCACCCCCCTTAGACGCCTTATACTTTAAACAAATGTAGTTACTCACCTGCCTATTACTCCTAAGTAAATTGCTGATAATATTCTTAATAACGTTTTTATTGAAGCGAAGAACGAATGCCTTACTATCAAGCAGCTTAAGACCTAATTTATAGCCTCTAATTCTAATTGATAATTCAGGTTCACGTATAAATAACCACCGATACCGTTCACGTGGCATGAAAATTGCCTTATCTATACTGAGCAATACCCATGCATTATCAATACTCATCTCAATCCCCCTATTCACACTACCATTAATGATGACTGGATTAATGAGTAATGGCTTAGATCGAATTAAATATGCATTTTTACTTATAGATAAATTTATGTTATAAATCCTCATATATGAATCATTAATTTGTCTAAGGTATTTGAAAGTTTTCCTGCTAGGATCAAAACATCTATTCCGCAATGGGCAATTATGATTCTCGCACCTAGCACTCGTAGTTATTGGCACATAACCAAGGATACACACGTATGTTAATGAGCCTTGCCTAGTTTTTATAGCCTTATCATTAATCATGAAAACTGTGGAAGGCTGCTTACCCTTCTTTTTCCATGTCCATCTGATGTCCTTATCCGAGACCTTCTGTAGTTTAATCCTATAAGGAACAATAATTTTCGCCTCCGGGTGTTCGTATCCTTCAACGTGTTTCTCATCAGGTATAAATATGAAGTAGTCATGATCCTTCTTATACAGTGTGAATGGCAGCAAGGAGTATAATAATTCAATTGCCTCCACAGATGTTTCAAAGTTTGTATTCTCAAATTCAAGCATCATATATTTAATAGGCTTATGTTGAATAACATTAACTGGGATACCTGTATGATTTTGCACAAACTCAAGGATATTCTCATCTACAAGTCCGCTGAGGCCTTGAACATACATTAATTGGACACAGTTCACATAATTTTGAAATAGCTGTGTAAGATTGTTATTCATGCAGGCATTAAACCAAGCATTAACCCCCATAACTGCGTTTAAGGCGTTAGTGAAGCCGTTAACCATCCCCTTTGGCATTGCCGATTCTATGCCACTGATAATGTTTTTGATAAAATTGCATAAATTAGTGAACTCCAACTCTATAGCATTCTTATACTGGGGATCTAATAAACGCTCATCGCTGACATTCTTCAACCTCTCTGAGTACACCTCTAGTTTTCTAGATAAGTCACGCGCCTTATTTTCCCCTAATAACAAATACATAAACATTTGAAGCCTTACATTAATGTTAGATGGTAAAGATACTAAGTCATGGTATAGTTTCTCTAAGCCTTCTTTGGAGCATTGCGCATTACTTTGGGTTGCTATTTGGGTTACTATTTTATTAAGTTCATTGATTAACTCAGTTGAGAAACCCTTATTTTGAATTGCATAATTTATTAATTCATTTATTATTTTTATCTTATCATTAACGTTTATATTTCTTGGCATTGCATCACCATTTGGAGTAGTGTGTATCTCCTCCATCATGTTTATAGTTTATCAGTAGCTTGTAGAATTCATGCTTTAGTTGGAGTCTCATGTTTGATAGGTTTACTGGTGGTTTCGGCATTTTATCGACGTTTATTAATCTTTGTTGTAGATCCTCATCATACATGTAGGCTGCTGATGATGGTGATTGGGATAGAATGAGAATGCCAATAACTATCCTATTGCTTTCAGGATTACGTCCAGCCCTACCAATCCTCTGTATGAAACTTTCACTCCTAATTGGTAGCTTATACTGAATGATTGCGGAAACATCAGGTACATTAATGCCTAACTCTAGTGTTGAGGTTGCTAGGAGCATTCTTACATCACCCCTCATGAACCTACCGAATAACCTAGTCCTTATGGCACCACTGTGCCAAGCATAATGGAAATCAATACTATCCTTCAACTTACCTAAGAAATTCTGCCAATTCGGCCAATCATTTAAAACCCCAGGGTCTAATAAATGATCCCAGCGCGAATTACAATCATCACCATACCTTGAATACTTCTCTCCTAATTCATTAACTAAGCGGTCTACACCTTTTTTAGTATGGTACAGTATTATATCGCCTGGTGCTTTATTTAGATCAAACCCGCCTCTTTCCAGTATTATCTCCTTAATGTAATGCATGAGCCTTGAAATCTCTGACCTACTATCAACGAACATTAGAGACTTATTGTAAAACTTATAGGACCATAGCAGTGTTATTAATGCAGCGAATTGCGCTATTGTTTCAGCTGAGAATTGTGGTGTTGGTAGCAGTAGTATTGGAATCACTAATTTATGGGTATTTGTTCCGTAGGAACTGTAAATATAACGTGTAAAATTCGCCTTACCTACTAGTTCCTCGGCGAATTTTAGGGGTGATGGAATTGTGGCTGATGATATTACCCAGGTAGGTTCATGATTATTAAATGCCTTCACGTAATCATTAAGTAGCCTAATGAAGAGCGCTGTATCACCGCCCTCTAGGTTTGTGTATACGTGTGCTTCATCTAGGATTATTACATTAACCCTTTCTAATAAGGTACTTAAATCAACCTTTTTATGTAGTAACCTAGTTAACACCACAAACCTGTTAGTTATTACTATACTGGGCTTCTTATCCAGGTCCCTCTTAAACACGTAGAGGAAATCAAACCTATGCCCATTACCACATACGATACCTAAATTGGGATCAAATAGTAGATCACTTTTATTATCTATAGGGCACCTCAGTGATTTCTTAGCAATTCTCTCATCACTTAATGGTATTCTTCCATTAATTTGAGGTGGACTATTTGCATGATCACCATCAATAACCATTAATGTTGGCTTCTGGAAATTAAGAATTTCCTTAAGAATTTCCTGCCACTTGTAGTTCCCGAGCTCGTCTCTAACGTATTGTATATACCTTATGAAGCTGTTTGCCTGGTCTTCAGCTAATTGTTTGCGTGGATAGATTATTAAGGCTCTATTACCCAGTAATGATTCGAACATGGCCATGAACATGAAGATCAGTGTCTTGCCGCTACCCGTTGGTGCATCTATAATGTAATTCTTATCATTGCCTAGACATCTATTTTTAACGTATTCAATTATGTAATCCCTCTGAAATTCACTAACCCCCCTTACATCCCTCTTAAGTGCGTTAAGGATCACCTTTGCAGCCTCTTTAAACTTGTTATCTTTACAATTCAACTGATTAATATCATTAATTAGACTACTTATTGGTACATTAAACTCAAGTATAGGTTCCTCAATACCTGGTAGCTTACCATCACCTAACACCTTATACTCAATCATCGGTAGGTAATCGTGGAAGGGTAGAAACTTCATGTTAATCAATGTCTTAATGAGAAGGCCATGCATCGTATGCTTCTCACCGCATGAATCTTCGGAAATTAACCCAGAGATACTAGGATACTTATCTTGCACTGACTTGATTGTTTCCTCAGTAAGCCCCTTCCCTTCTAAAATGTATTTAACATCATCCCTTACAAGTTTTTGGTAAGCATTAATGAATTCATAATTCATTAAAGCATTATAGAGACTCATGTATTATTAAATTTTCCTCTTCAATATCCCTTACACTTACCTTAATTTATTGCAAAACAGGATCATGTAATTGTAATAATCATTATAGTTGCCAATTCTACTTCTCCTTTTCCTAACATTAACTTCCTTCACCTCCTTAATGTTAAAGTACCTCTCAATCACAGATTCCATACTCTCAGTATGCTTGGATTTTTTAAGTATAAATATTGCATTACTTTTAGCCACCCTGTAAAATTCAGCCATATGCATGTTTAACCTACTTAGGTAATCATTAATGGTGAAACCCCTGTTTCTATTAATTATCAATTCACTCTTTAAAACTTCATCATAATCGTTAATGCCTAGTAGGGTTGCAAATATGAAGTATAGTTCACCATATTGGATGTCGGTGGGGTATGGTGGATCGGTTATAATGTCAACTGACTCATCGGGTAATGGTAGATTGCCAGCATCAGAGTTTAGGAAGGCTACATGGGCGTCTCCACTTATGACTTCATCAACGTTACCAACCTTATATTGAGATGCCTTACAGCGATTAAGCATCATTAACTTTACATCAATGATGCTGAGTGGGTTAAATTCAATAAATCTACCTGGTAACCAGTAAGCTGGAATCGCCCATGACGGCTTCCACTTCCTGCCATGCATAATAACGCTCTCCTTACTTCTTGGGAGGAATGCCATTTTACTCAGCAGGTATATGACCGGTATCATCATGTACTTAGCTACTTCAGGGCAATCGGAAATTGCATCAAGTACTGTGCTTAATGTAAGTGCGCCTCGTCCAGTGAATAAATCCCCAAGTTTCAAATTCTTCCTTGCTTTAAGGAATGGTTTACCACCATAAGTCAATTTCACATTAATCCACTTAGGCATCAATGACTCGCTTAACGAAATGTCGCTTGAATTGACTACATGTCCACACTTTAGGTGTGATACCACAGTCCCATTATTATAAACCCTAAAAACAACCTCTGAGGTTAAACTACATTTAGGGCAGTATTCACGGTAAAGCTCGGCCAAATCACTAAGTTTAGACTTAACTTTAATTAAGCACTTCCTTGCCTCGTCAATATCCCCACTACTTCTAGCTATGTTATACCTGGCTACTAGGCGGGCTATTGGATTTAAATCATTGTATATGGCACGCTTCCCAAGGATTAGCATCGACTTGATGAGCTCCCCAGACCCACCATAAGGGTCGAGGACCACGTCATGAATAACACTACTATAATCCTTAAGCACATCCCTAAACGCTCCCGCATGCTTAATACCCCAGTAACTAACGTAACACATTAGCTAAGGGAGGTATGGCGCTGAATTAAAAAACGTAATGAACAATAACGGCATGAAGTCCATAAATCACGATTAAATAAAGAAGATATACGGTGATTTTAATAAGGCGAGAAAAAGCAAGGTAAGAATATCCAAAGGCAAGACTGCCCAAGTAACACTTTACCTATACCACCTATGCATTGTGTAGTAACTTCATTATTACCATCCATTACTCAGTATGCATTGAATCTTCCATAACCCAAGGAGTCAAGTATGTTTTTATCAATACAAGTCAGCTAAATATAACAAACCTTAGGCGCATATTTAAGGTGTCGTTGTCTTAGTTTTCTATGGGTTGGGTGCTTGCCGGTGGCTGTGGTTGGGTTTGTTTGAGCCGTAATGCTTAAAGGCTGGTTGTTGTGAGTTTTCTTGGGTGGTGTTGTGGTTGCGGTTAGGTACGTAATCATCGGCATAGTGGTCATTGCCGCCGTTGTTGCCGCCACCCTAACCCTACTACCACCAAAGCCACACAGAGCACCAATACAATACATTGGTTCACCCAGTAGTTTTGAGGGTTTTGTGCCGAGTGGTCAAACGGTGAGTTACAAGGGAAGCCAAGACCCAGTAGGTGACTTAATATTAAGCAATGGAACAACATTAAGTAATGTTATTTGGAACGGCCAATATGCAAGTACAATAATTCAAAACCATAATCAGATAGTTCAGTTGAATAGTCAGTTTGTTGGGCAGACTGACCCAGTGAATAATCAACCATACGTACCCCTACAGGACTTCTACGTAATCAAAGGACAGGTACCTGTTGAACAGGTAACAATAAATGGACAAACATACTACGTGATAGAGGCAGATAAGATAAACCCAGCGGATATTGCAGGATTCTACACATATGATAAATGGGTAACCAACTTCGTAGCAGCAATAAACACACCAGGAACATATGCAGCAGGACTACCAGGAAACTCTCCAGTATTCCAATGGACAAACACAACAGGAACAGTAGCATATCAAACATGGATATATCAAGACTACATTAGAGGCGCCGCTGGAGGATATGTATTAGTACTGCCTAATAAAACAATAATTCCCTATGGAGCTAGCACCCCCGCAGGTTCAGCCATTCCTTTCGACTTCCCCCAACAATCGTATAACCCTTCTAGCTAATTTTTTAACAATTTTTATGATACAATCGCAACATAAGGAACTCCATACGTTACTATAACCCAATCTAAATACATAAATCCTGATCCACCACCAGATCCTGCAGAAATGAACAAATAAGGATTTCCACTAGCATACGCATTTACATCATCTTGCAAGTAACTTATAGTAAGAGATTGCGAAAGACTACTATAATGTTCTTGATATCCAAATGTTCCGGGTACAAAATTGCTATTTACATTATCATAAGCAAACCTACTATACTTATTCAAAGCAACCTGATAATTTAGATTATAGTTTGAAGTTTCTTGATTAAACGCTGTATTATATGCGTTTATGTATGATTGTACAAATATTGGCTCTCCAGTTATTGTAGATGCTGGTGGGTTTGGTGGTATTGCATATGCACTTTCCCCATTCCCATATATTGTTCTGAAGCAGGTGGGTGATTGAAAATGTTTCCATTCATTGGGAAAAATTTCATAATTGTTTTCCGCCTGGGGCCAACTATATGGCGAATGTTCCGTGTCGTCGGATTGCTTCGCGACGTGGCCGTCCATGCGCGGCTCCGGAGGTCGGCGGAGGCCTTCTGCCGGGTTCGTAGGCCGTATGCTCCGGGGGGCTTGGGAGGGGTAGGGATGCCCACGGGAAGGCCTTGGAGGTGGCGGAGGGGGGGGGGGAGGCGGGCTCCCGGGGGCTGGGGGGCCTGGGGGGCGACGGGCGCCCGGGGAGGGC
>Ga0081534_100594_pt1 | contig 11346 bp, 12 predicted proteins | sample MonGeyMetagenome_FD_71019 | JGI IMG/M metagenome (GOLD analysis project Ga0081534, IMG submission 71019) | Hypoxic/sulfidic aquatic microbial communities from Monarch Geyser, Yellowstone National Park, USA - MG (SPAdes) v1 (version 2) | ecosystem: Environmental > Aquatic > Thermal springs > Hot...
CACGAGCAGGGAGCCCAGGGTTAGCCTAAGGCCCAGGTAAAGGGAGGGGAGGGAGCACCTGAGCGCTGAGCGTATGGACTCATACGCGTAGGTCGAGACCACGGCGCTCACCACTTCGCTCATCGCGTACCCCTTCACGTCAGGGAAGCCGAGGAGGTCCTCCATCATGACGTCAAGAGCGTCCAGGAGCCCAGGCCTGAGGGCCATAATGGCCCTCTCGTTGAGCCTGCAGAGGTCGTCAAGGTCGTCGCAGAGCGTCGGCGTTCCCTCGGCTCCTTCGCCCTCGTCCCTCCACCTCAACTCGGGGCCTATCAGGGACCCCCTTGCGGCGTTAAAATGCTGACACCGGACGCATGTTAGATAGGGAACCAACGGAGTCCGCGCGGCCCCCAAGGCAACCCCTTAAGCCCTGAGGGCCGAGACCCCAGGAGGGAGGGCTTGGCGATTCCTGAGGGGCCCAGGGAGGCCCAGGACGTAGTGATAGGGGAAGGGCGCGGAGGCAAAGGCCACAGCCAGGCCCTCCCTCTAGCTTTCCTCCTCGCGTTCTCCCTCACGCTCGTGGCCTTCATGCCGGTCATATGGCCGCTGCCCTTCAGCGCCTCCTAGGTCACCCCCTTGCTCAGTACGTGATCTGGCTGAGGTGCAGGGACCTCAACGTTGGCCTTGACGTCTTCGGCTCCCTGGCCCCCATGACAGCCGCGGCCCTGCTGGCCGTCGCCCTGAGGGCGAGGGGCCTTGGGGCCCTCCTGCCTTTCACCGCGAGGGGCATAAGCGTCGTCAGGCTCCTGGCCTACGCTGCCGCCTCCCTCCTGGCCATAGGCGCCATGCTCCCGCTGGCCTCGCCTTCAGCAGCCCTCCTGGCCGTCAGGGGCTCAGCAACAATAGCGGCTATCCTGGCCCTCTGCCTCGTCTACGCGGTACCCCTTGTGGCCGCGATGCAGGTTATGAGGCCGAGGGGCCAGCCCCTTCACTTGCTGGCAGAGAGGGCGGGGCCCTGGCTGGCCGCGGAGGCCTACGTCACGGCCCTGGCCCTCTCGCTCCTCGCTGACACCTTTGTCGTACTGCTTTCGTGCGTGGCCGAGCTCAGGGGCCTCCTTCCCTGGCCGGCCTACCTGGTGTACGGAGGCTATGGGCTGACCGACGGCCTTGTGGTGACGCCTGTAGGGGTCGCAATGGCTACTCTGGCAGCTGTGGGCCTCTTTAAGTTGGTAATGAGGAGGATGTGGACCTCAGGGCCTAGAGGTCCTCAACCCCGATTGATCATTATCACGAACTTTGACCTCTTCCCCTTGGAGTGCATTATTTTAAAGAGGTTTACTTAAGGGTCTGCATGAGCGCTGATGAGCTTTAAGCATTGGTGGCTCCCGATGAAAAGGGGAGGGAAAGGTGTATGGGTTCTGAAGTGTTTAAGTCATTGTGCAGGATGGCGTGTAACTCCTGCGAGTCAAACCTGAGGTTTATATCTGGTAATAGGCCTGGCCTCCTCAAGGATCTTAGTGACTTAATTAGTGACACGTACTATTTAACGCCAGCCACCGCTGCGTCCGACCCTAACTCACTCTTCACGTTCGCATTGATGAACCTCGAGGGCGTGGCCGAGGAGGAGGGCGGAGGGGAGGGCGCCTAGGCCTAAGGCAGGGCCTTTTTGACCTCAACGCGTGTAAATATCCTTTGGCACGCGCTAGCGCATGGGGCCCGTAGCCCAGCCAGGATCAGGGCGCCGGCCTCCGGAGCTGGAGGTCCCGGGTTCAAGTCCCGGCGGGCCCGCTATCCTTTTACATGACTGATTAAATTCCAGCTTATTAGGGTCTGTGGTTCACGCTTCTACGGGAGAGGTGTGAACTCATGAGTGCACTCACAGGTGATGTATCCTCCGCGGAGTGTTTCGTAGAGTGAACATCATTAAGGCGCTTAGTGATGAAGCTAGAAGGAAGATCCTTGAGAGAGTCAAAGAGAAGTTGGGCTTCACGCGAGCTCTCGAAGTTCTCGACATCTCTAAGGGTGCAATGCACAACTACCTCCACGGTCTTAGGAGGGTTCCAGATGAAGTGGTCTATAGGGCTCTGCGACTCCTAGATGAGAGGGAGTTCAACGAGATAGTTCAAGGTGTTGATAGGCTCAGAGCTGTGGGTATCATACGTGAAGATGGGTCAATAGACTACTCACTAATACTACAAGCACTAACATTAGCAAGTAGGGACGAGTACTTGAAGCAGGCCCTCTTGAAATTCACCGTGGAGAACTTTAGAGAGGATCTTAGGAAGATGCTCGGAATGAGCCTGGCACACGTAGTATTCAAGTGGGAGCCGGGGTTCGAGGAGTTCCTACGTGAGAGGAAGAAGAGAAGAAAAGTATTGGATCCTGAGACAATAGCCTACTATAGAAGCCTATTCATGAAGCATCTTGAAGGCAAGACTCTAAGCGAGGAGCTTGTAGAGTACGTGGTGAACCACGAGAACAAGTGGTTGCGTAATGTTTTCCGCCACTATATTCAATACCTCTACTTCCTCAGGAGAATACCCCCTGAGACATATGGGTGGGTCATGGGCGTGCTCAAGGGCAACTTCGGAGTTTCGAAGAAAGAGGCGTTGGAATTACTAGAACAGATAAGGAACGACAAGACGTTACTTATGACTCCCGAGAGGTTGGAGAGGCTCGAGGCACTAAGGAAGGGGGTGGAGGCGGAGGAAATGGTGAGCCCCGAACGAAAACGATACGACAGGGCTACACCTTAAAATGCTGTGGGGATGACCATTATGTGGCAGGGCAACATGAGCGAAACGCGTCCCCATGAAAACGAGGTCTGCATCTCTGAGGCTCTGGATAAATTAAGAGAGGAGATATTAAAGCTAGAACGCGAGCTCGGCAGATTCGGGTATGACTCTAGAAGAGGCATCGAGAGCTATAGCATTTCGGAGCTCAAGGGTCTGATCGGGAGAGCAGGCCCTGAGCGATTGAAGGTTCGAGAACTGCTTGTTAGACTTGTAAACATCCAGGAGGAGCTATACAAGGAGCTCTACCGTCTCGCGGGTCTTAAAGAATTGAACGTAGACACAGAAACTCCAGAAAAGAATGTACTGAGGTTGAAGAAATGGCTTCTAGCAGGCGAAGTCGCCGCCTCGCCTGGCAACGTGGTTGAGGCCAAAACCAAGTTCGAGCGGGCCCTGGAGGCCGTCGTGGAGACCCTTAGGACTTGCCAGGAAAACTGTGAGGACGAACTGCTGAACGCCTTGAGGGGTGTCTACAAGCGCGACTATGACAGGTACCGCGTGATAAAACACGCGCTGGAAGTGTGTGTTAAGCTGGGCTACATGGTGGACCTAAGCAAGCTCGATTCTGCGTCTCTAGAAAGCGCCGCTAGGCTACTTAGCGAGTGCGCGAGGAACGTGGGCGTCCCTGAGTTAGCCGCGCATTTAAAAATGACGGGGGCGAGAAGATGAGGGATCGATTTACTGTCGCTGACCTCTTTAGCGGCGCGGGGGGGCTCAGCCTTGGTTTCAAGCTAGCGGAGTATAGGCTGGCGTTTGCCCTTGACGTGGACTGGGATGCGGTGCGCACGTACAAGGCTAACAACCCCGATGTACCATGGTTATCTAAGGACGCCAGGAAGGTCCTAGTCAAGGAGATAGAGGACGTCTCGGGGCTTGGGAAGGGGGACTTCGACATAGTGGTTGCGGGGATACCTTGCGAGGGATACTCTCAGCTCAATAGGAGATACGACCCCTCTGACCCTAGGAACTACCTTTTCCTGGAATTCCTTCGAATAGTTAAGGCCCTCCAACCCAAGGCTATCCTAATAGAAAACGTGCCTGGCATGCTTAGGAGAAGCGGGGGCCTCTTTAAGCACGCGGTTGAGGGGGCTCTCCGCGGAGTAGGTTACACCGTTTTTACGATGGAACTTAACGCCGTAAACTATGGCGTCCCGCAGAGAAGGGAGAGAGTGTTCTTCGTTGGCTTTCAAGGTCTCGTTAGGGCTTTTGCGCCCCCGCCTCCTACGCACTGTCTCCCAGCTAAAAGTATCCTTGCCTACTTAGGTAAAGAGGGGGTGGAGGAGCCTAAGAAGTGTTTAACCGTGTGGGACGCAATATCGGATCTACCTCCGCTAAAACCTGGCGAAGCGAAAGAGAACTATGAGGACCCACCAAGGACGGAGTACCAGAAGATCATGAGAGAGGGGGCAACCAAGCTATACAACCATGTCGCGCCGCGTCACCCAGAGTGGACGATTAAGCACATCGCCGCGACGAGGCCAGGCGAGTCTATTTACGAGACGTTTAAGCAAAGAACAAGACTAAAGTGGGACGAGCCCTCGCCGACGGTTCCAGCAGGGGGCGTGAGGCCCCAGTGGTTTTTCGCTCATCCAGAACAACCAAGGGGTTTGACGGTGAGGGAGGCCGCGAGGCTGCAGTCGTTCCCAGACACTTACGTATTCTACGGGAGCATGATTAAACAGAGAATACTCGTAGGAGACGCCGTTCCGCCTCTTCTGGCAAAGGCTATAGCCGAGCACCTTAAAACATATTTACGCGAACTGTGAGGTGCGAGCGTGCCCTCGCACAGCGAGGATATGTATAAAGAGATCGCTAGAAGATTGCAAGACTGGTGCACCGCGAGTTGCCGTAAGTATCCGTGGAGGGAGAGAAGGGACCCTTACGTTATTTTGATTACAGAACTCCTGCTTCAAAGGACCAGGGCCGAGACTGTCGCGAAGAGCTTCGAGGAGATCTTCTCGAAATATAGAACGATCGAAGAGCTGGCCTCGGCGAGTTCCGAAGAGCTGCGCGGCTTCTTCTCCAAGCTAGGACTCCTATATCGAGGCGAAAGGCTGCGCGAAATGGCCAAGGTCATTGTTGAAAAGCACGGGGGCAGGGTCCCGTGCGATATGAGAGAGTTGTTAAAAATAAAGGGTGTGGGAGTGTATATAGCCTCAGCTGTGCTGAATTTTGGGTGCGGCATTCCCACGCCAGTTGTAGACAAAAATGTCTTGAGAGTCCTAAACAGGGTCTTTGGTGTGACGAGAGAGAGTAAATGCCGAGAAATCATCTCAAAGCTTTACAGGACCGGCGATAGTGCACTTATAGCCTTCGCGTTAATAGACCTGGGGGCCATGGTGTGCGTAGAGCCTCCACGATGCAAAGAGTGCCCGTTGAGTGACATCTGCGCCAAGCACCCCCTTAGGAAGGAGGAATGGAGGATGTACCGAAAGGTGTTGCGAGACGAAAGAGTGTTACTCGAGGAACAGCCCGTGGATTAGCCAATCAGCGGCTAAAACCCTTGCAGATGCTTCTTGGCAACATAGCTTTTCTCTACCTCCGTAGTCGTGAACGTTGGTGGTGGGGGTTTGAAAGTCCTCGTCGGAATGTCTATTTTCGTCAGGCTGAGATTCCCCACATAGCAAACACTCTCTTTCCTTATGCTGTCCATTTTCATTATCTCTGCACAGTCTTCATCTCTGATCTCATAGAGAAGTACCGTGGGTGGTTTGACGACTATTTTCTTCTTGCCCTTCAAAGCGGCATTAAAGGCGGGCACAGCCATATAGGTGAGGTCCAGGCTGTATTCGTCTGGGATGTACTTCAGCTTGTTCTCCCTCCCCACGAGCACAGGGTACACCTCTACCACATCTGGACTCAATTCTGGGCTCGCGAGCACCTGAGCGACCCACGGCACGTATAGCAGCACCTCGGCCAAAGCCTGTGTATCGACTATATCCTTCTTGAACTCAAAGATGTAAATAGCATACCTACCCCTGGAGTCGTTCCACAGAGTTAAGGTGAAATCGGCCGTGTCGCCCGTATATCCCCACGGAAACTCCGTTGTCCACCACTCCACCTCGCGGAGTGGCAGATTTAACGCGCGCTGTATTGGGCCGTCAGGGTTGTCAATGTTCATTGCAAAGTACAGGTTGAGGTGGAGCTCGTGTTCAAGAACCCACCTCCTCCCTCGCCTCTCACGGATGGCTCTTAGAAGCCTTGAGGGCTTGTTGTTGTAATCGCGTATGTCCTGCTTGGTACCCGGGTATGTTTGTACTTGCACATTCTCGATTACCTGGCCATACTCAGTCGCAAGCATGTAAGCGATCTTGGCCGCTTCCTCGGGGAGGAGAGTTCTGATGGACGACCCCTTGCCCGGCCCCATGGCGTTATCCGCCCTGCTTATCCATATTAAAGGGGAGATCGTGAGGTCGCTATAGACCCTATTGTCGCCCGCCGTTTTCTTAAAGACTTTTAGGGGCTTTATCAGGAGCCTGGCCGAGAGTACGACTTTCGAGTAGCGTTTATTTCCTAGGGCGACCCAGCCGTACTCGCCTCCACAGAGCAAGCACTTCTTTGATCCCCCCACTAGCCCCCCTTCGCCAAAATTGAAGGGAGAGCCGCAATGAGGGCATTTTCCTAGGATTTCATAACCGGTCTTCGGGTGTTTAATGTCTGTCAAGTCCCTAAAGGGCTCAGACGCCACTATCCAGATCCCTCTAAACCCCCTCCTGTTCCATATGTCCTTAGGGTATTGAGGGTCTGCCTGAAAGAAAAAGACAAGATCGCCAGGTCTCGTGCTAAACAGGTAAGCAAGCATTGAGTACCTCCTTTTACTCCGCTGAATGAATCTCTGAGGGGTGAACTTTTCCTTTGTGATCTCGGTAGGGTCCGGAACAGCAGCGAACCCGAAGTCTCTCTGGATAGGATATGTTAGTCCGTTAATTGTGAAAAGGTGAGCGCGAGGGGCGGGTCTTTCTTGATAAGGTTTCAGGTACTTCCAGATACGTCGGGCGAACTCGTACGGTTCTTTGAGTGGGTCTAGAGACTCCATTATATCTAGCAGCCTCTCGACATGCATAGAAGGTTCCTCTTATCTCAGCTACCCTAGAGTAAATAAAAAGTTTTTCGAGCAACGTCTTAGCTTCGAGTTCGCTGATGTGGCGCGCTCGCGAGATCGCCTCCCCGCAAATTAAAAGCATGTAAAGTCCGTGTGCCTTGCAAACGGCAATAATTTCCTGGACATGCCTTCGTCGCCGGGGTTGCTTAAAACCGTTCCGACTAGTTATCGGCTAATTACGGGAGCACAGACGCCCGTCCTCTACTGTTTCTTTTTCCATGCATGTTCTTAGCGCCTGTTCAAGCTCTCTCATTTCATCCTCCACGATCACCTGTACTCGTTTTAGCCACTCGTAGTGCTCTCGGAGGTACTTCTGCGGGTTGACTTTTAAGTACTCCTCCGTGGCCAGCTTGTCCATCTCGATGTGATGCAGGAGCACATCGAAGATCCCCCTTCTCGTCAAGGGTTGGTTAACCGCTGAATACGCCGCAGATCTAGTGGCTATAAGACTCGCTACTAAAGTAGACTGGAACACCTTCCCCCAAGCTTTCTTGAGGATCCCCCTTGTTCAAGAGAGGTTATGGGAAATAGTTGAGAGCGAGATGTACAATCGACTAAAAGGTCTTGAGGATTTAAAAGGACGTGAGGTAAAAGAGCTGGTTGAAGTTCTTAGCGAGGTTTACAAGGGTGCCGGTCTCGAGCTCCCAGCAGGAGTGAAGGGGCTACTCTCTCAGGCAATAGAACACCTGCACAAAAACTTTGAAGCACTCTGCAGGTCGATCAGCGCCTACGGAGACATTAGATTAAAAACCTACGGGAGATTGAGACCCTTTAAGTTAGAGAGCTATTGATAAGTAAAGTTCACGAAGCCGTAGGGTGGTTATCATAGATTACAGCATGCATGGGCTAAAGTTCACGCTTCTACGTATTGATCGTGAACCGATCCCCGCAGAGCCCAAGCCTGCGGAGCCGGAGAACCCGGGTTCAAGTCCCGGCGGGCCCGCCACTAAAGAGTGCCTAGGCGTCATAGTCTGTGGCAACCTCAGTTTAATTTATTACAACTTTCTTTGTCTAACAGCATCTGGGGTAAGGCTTGCCTCACAGGGTCTACGTTGAGAAGAGCTCCTTGGTGGTCGAGTTCAGGATCCACGGCGTTAAGGAGATATGTAAGTGCCCCCAGCAACGGTAATTATTAGTTCCATGAACACTCAGCTAATAGTTTGATGTCCCTAGGGACGCATAACTATTTTGCTCGCTGTCCCCAGCGGCCAAGGGCCCTATCGGTTCTATGTACCTCCCAGTTGGCCCCAGCGGCCACGACAGGCCCTATTACGTGAGCCGGCCAGGCGCCATGTGTCCCTGGGACAAAGGGCGCTGGCCGCAGCAGGCTACTGGAGGCTGCAAGCTGGGCCATACTATGACGAAGGGCTCAGCTGCGCTCTGCCTGCCCCAGTCGCGGGGACAAGCCTCACCTTGCGTCACTTTGGCCTTACTGACTTACCTCATCAAACTCGGCGAGGGCAGCGACAGCACCTAGGGCGCTTCCTCCGCGTTCCTCTTTCTGTATTCAGTAAGTCTTTCCATATTCGCGGGACACTACGCGGAGCAGGGGGCGCTGAGGAAGTGCTGACGCCGCTTTGGGCAAGGGCCTGCAGGCCCTTGCGCCTTAAGCACTTTTTACACAAGTTTGCGTGGAAACGTGAGAGGCTTAGGGATCAACCAGCCCGCCGAGGGCTACGGAACAACCTACGTCAAGGGTTTAGGCAGGGCGTCAGGTCTGAGGGGCCTTGGCCTTCGGCCTCGGCCTGACCCTTATCACGAACTCCGACCTCTTCCCCTTGGGGCTCACGCCCTGGTAGTAGTTGAAGACCCCGTGGCACCTCGGGCACTCCATCCTGCTAACGTTGTAGAACCTGAAGCGCCACGTCCTGAGGACCCTGAACTCGCCCTCGTAGCCGCAGTAAGGGCACTTGACCAAGCCGTGCCCTGTTCACTGCCTGTGAGCCTAGCCCTAAAGCGTTTTCAGCCGGGCCTGAGGGGCCTTGAGGTCATTGCCCTCCTAAGGCGTATTACGACGGCCCTGGGCAGGGCTTCACCTCAGCCGACCAGGAAGGGCACATTAACGTACAAGGACGTGTAACCGTTTCAGCGGCCCTAAAACCCGCTTCAAGGCGTGCCGTCGCGGCCTCCATCGCCCCTCTATGGCAGTAGGCCTTATGGGTCCCCTAAGGGACCAGGAACTTCGTCGCTGTCAGCGCGTCTGACTCATGGCTGTTAAGCTTACCATACAGTGACTATCACGTCATCGTGCCTATCGGCCTCAAGGTCCTATGGCCTGAACTGCCAGAGGCCTAAGTAATTGTAAACTGGGGAGTTAACGAGCTTAGAGTTTGCAGGATCTAACTGATGATGTCTAGGCAGGGCGTGGCTCCTGGGGAACATGGCGATGCGCTCGCTGAAGGCGAACACCTCTGTAGCCCTGGTTAAATGGCCATCCCACGTCAACGGGACGCTGGTCGAGACCTCCTTAGTGTACGCTAAGATACCAGGCTACCCGGGGGCTCTGGCAACTCTACAATGAGACCACGGGGGTACAACTGGCGAGACCCGTAGACGGCGGATACCTGGTTTACTATGACCCCTACGAAAACACGGTATTCTGCGACTGGGACAGACTAGTAGAATGAGTAGAACCGCCGACACAGGCACTCAAGGAAACACCAACAGAGACCCCGCCAATGCCCGAGTAGTTCTAAACACTCTCAGTTTCCTTTAGAATGCAACGAAAATATGCGTAGAAATCGAGGTCTCTCCCGTAGACATAATTAATCCCCAGCTTGGGAGATAGAAAATGTTTCATTAATTAGTAAACAAACATGAACCGTAAACAGTTGCCCTAACTGGTTGGAGCTGTGAGTAATAAATTGGGGTCTAGTGGTTTCTTTAAGCATTCTACAAGCTCTCGCAGGATCCAAGAATCGGCCTCGATAGTGCTCAATTTCGCTACTAAGCTTTTGGCCTCCTCTATTTCGCGTTTTAGCGTATCGAGGCTCTTATCGCCGTAGCGAGAGAGGTATGCGCCGTGGTGTGCTCGGCCCCTTAGCTCATTGAATTTTTCGAGGAGGTTGTACTCTCTCGCTAATGATGTTGAGCTGTCTAGCTACTCTAAGAGCTCTATTGACCTTGCTCACCTTGAGTCCTCTTTGCCTTAACAGCGATAGTAGGGCGTCAGCTAACTTGTCGTGGCAAAGTACAATTCTATCTCTAAGCGAGCTAGCTTCAAGGAAAAGAGCTAAGTGCGAGAACAAGTCTACATAGGGCTGAAATCGATTAAGTAGTCTTGAAAAATCGCATACTTTAAAAGCCCCGACACCTCCTCGTAATGCACGTGATTTCCAAGAAAGCTCTCTATTAGGTTTCAACGGAGATCTTCTCGAACAGCTCCTCAAACCAGTGCCCTATAGACCCAGAGCGCGAGTCATAATCTCTTCTAAACCTGCTTGTTTGGGGTATGGAATCCAGCCGGGGTTAATAGGCACAATGCTCACTCCCCGGTTCAGTATCGTGATGATGCTTCATGCAAAACCGGGCTAACTTTTACTCGTAGAATGCTCACTACCTTGCCTAAACCACTTTGTAAGAGGTTCTGATTTACCTTGAGAACCCCTCCTCTTTCTCTTGCTTTCTCTCCTCCCAGCTTTTCTTAGAGAACTCGCTATCTCCACCCCTTCAGCACCTGGTGCCACTTTTCTGCCAGCACCCTTAATCCTCCTCTCCATCATCTCCCAAGCATATCTCCAAAGCTCATCGACATCAATGGATATCCCTAGGGTCTCGGCGATCTTGCTATCTATCTCCCTAAATACTGGTCTCAGCTCCTTAAACATCCTAAGCTTCTCACCGCCTTCCTCCTCTTCACCCTCCTCCTCTTCACTCTCCCTAGATGGTGAAGCACCAGTACTCATTATTAACCGCGCAGTGGACTCTAGCTTATCAAAGAGCTTAGCAAGCTCTTCAACATACTTTCGATCAACTTTCTTAACATCTGGTATAGGCATCTCCTCAACAACGCTAACCTCCAGACCCAAAGGCCCTTCAGGAATATACCTGGCATTCTGCTCAAGCCATAACCAGTTGAATGTCGAATTAAGATATGCTAAAAGCGCCTTAGTTTCGATCTCGTCAAGCTCTATACTAGGCTTTATATTATCTATAACATTGCCATAAACTCTTTTGTATTCGAGAGGGTCATAAGTTTCGTTAGCCACTTTTATCTTTACCCTTGGCACAAGCGTTATAACAGCGTGGTATGTAATTAATTTAGGCAATAGGGTTAAGAAAAATTGTGGATGATATCTAGGCTGATATATAGCCATTATCGGCGTCGGTATATATCCTCCCAAGTCGTACCATCCATAGAAGTATTGCCTTCCAGCTTCCTCTCTAGCCTTGCACGCCTCGGCCTCACTACATATCCCGCCGCCGCCTCTCGTACCTCTAATCTGTGTCCTGCACTCTGTTTCACCCCACCTA
>Ga0081534_100596_pt1 | contig 11323 bp, 8 predicted proteins | sample MonGeyMetagenome_FD_71019 | JGI IMG/M metagenome (GOLD analysis project Ga0081534, IMG submission 71019) | Hypoxic/sulfidic aquatic microbial communities from Monarch Geyser, Yellowstone National Park, USA - MG (SPAdes) v1 (version 2) | ecosystem: Environmental > Aquatic > Thermal springs > Hot...
CTACCAAACCACCTAAGCCTGCCAACAAACCTTATCTCCATGTTAAAGTCCTTTAGGATTAGTTTATGGTTCTGCTCATCAACAACATACCTATCCTGCCTAATTACGATTATCAGTTTTCTCCTGCCTGTTTCCTTGTCCTTCCAATAACCTGGTGGGCTTATGTGATTCATGTAAGGTGGAAGCTTTCCCTCCTTCTTCAGCTTGAGGAGTGAGAAGAATGAGCTCCAAGCCTCATTGTTTTTCTGAAGCACCGCTTGGGCATTAACACCAAGTATGCCCTTGTATTTCTCGTAGTACTTGCTCCACGTACCCCTGAAGTCCACACGCTGGTGATTAAAGAATTGTTGCCTCCTCTCGTAATTCAACTCGTTGAACAGCTTAGCAGAGATATTCGCCAACCTCCTTAGCCTCCTCTCCTGGTAGCCATTTGGTAGTAGCCTAACAACGTTGGTTCTTACATTCGTGTACTTAACCTCGTAGATGCCCTCCCCTGGTATTGCGGGGGAAGTCAGCCCCCGCCCCCCATGTTTAGTATGTTCACCAGAGGAGAGCACCCACGAGACACCAAATGAAATGTAAAACCAGAGTTAATAAACCTAACCCACGTAATGAAGCAACCCGCCATGAATGGCGAGGTTTGTTGCTAATTATCGAATGCGTTTAGGGGTAGGGAGTTTAATACCACTACCCTTATCCTCTCTACTTTTTGTGCCTCCATGGTTTTCGTGTACTACTATTTATTAATTAGTCTAATTTAGAATAGGCTATTAATACACTCATGGCCCAGGGACAGGTCAATCAAGCCAAAACCCTCGAAACTGTTACCGAGGCTTGGCTGTTGAAGAAGGTGCTTAAGATACTCTCCACTGTTGATGCCAGTATTACAATCCTGCCTAGGGATGGTGGCGTCAGGTTTGAATCACTATCAAATGATAAAATCGCCCTTGTTGCAGTTGATGTGGACTGGTTCAAGGGGCTTAACAGTGGTCTTCTGTTTGATATTTATGATGCCTCGAGGCTTTTGAGGGCTTTACCGTGGAGTAGGCTTGAGGTTAAGGTGTCTATTGATGGTAATTGGCTTAGGGCATCAGCGCCAGGAGGCACATTCAATGCGAAGTTGGATGATGCTGGGAATGAGGGTATTATGGATGGGGTATTGAAACACTTGAATGAGGGCGTTAAGGCTGTCATGAAGGTGGATGCCTATAGGCTACTGTCGTGGTTTAAGCCCTTTGCCATTGGGGATGCAAGGGCTCACTTTAAAATACTGTTTAATGGCTTCATGGTCAGTGCCCTTAACGAGGATGCGTTAATGATGCTTGATGTTAAGGGTGCGTTAATTGACTATGAGAGTGATAGTATATTCGAGGTTAATTACTACCTAGGCTACATTGTGCCATTCCTTGAGGAGGTTAAGAGGAATGGTAGTGTAAATGTTATAATTGCCCAGGGCAAGCCAATGCTCATTGAGGTGATGCTGGAGAGGGGTATTGTGGCTAGGATTGCCCAGGCTCCAATGGTGGATTAGCTTATTAACCCAAACCCCATTCTAAACCTGGATGCCCAGGAGAGAATCCCAAAATGCCCAAACCTCGAAGAACCCATGGTGGGTGCCGTTAGTGGTGGGAATAATGATGCTTTTCATACCAGGTGGAGTATATGCAACACCAATAATGATACTACTGGCAATAATCATGAGGAGGAGGCATAAGTCTAAGGAGAAATCCCCCGAAACCTCCCCCAACTCACCATTACCCCTAATTAACATCACCCCCAACCCCCACTCATGAGTATTGCCATAGTAGCATTCATAATCAACACGCTTGGCATCAGGACAAGCACACTACTAAGCGATGGTGATGATGGCATTGACGCTAGGGTTAGGGTACAGAAGACTGCATACTTCCTTAAGAGGCTTGGGTATGATATTAGCTTTGAATTTGACCTCTACTACCATGGGCCGTATTCTGGTGAATTAGCCGAGGCTATTGAATGCCTTGCAGGGCTTGGGGATAGGCATGTTGAGGAGCTCACTGCACTATGCCTCAAGGCTGGGGAATGCCGTAGTATCAGGAGTATTGTTGAACGGCTTAGCCAGTACCCAACAGGCATCCTAGAGGTTGCATCAACGATTAGGAGCCTACTTGATGCCCCTGACTACAGGGGTGACTTGAATGGTGCCATTGACCACGTTAAGTTCCTTAAACCTTGGGTTAATGATAGTGTTATTAAGGATGCCCTGAGCCTCCTCAGAAGCCTTGGGTTACTGGGTTAGAATGGGAGTAATTGGCTTATTACACCCCACAACGGGCTAATGAACTCTACAATGATGGCTCCTAGGTACGCTGTCCCAATTGCCAAATACGGCAGTAGCAGAATGCCGAGTAGCGTGACAGCCACTGTTATGACCCCAACAGTCGTGAAGGCAGTCTCAACATTACTCCACTGCTGGTTAAGCCCAGTAACGAGGTTGAGTGGCCCTGCCAGTGCCCAAGCCACAGGCCCAGTGGCTGGGAGTGTAGTGTACCCACTCCACCTTGAGCCTGGTTCAAAGATTATAATACAGGACTCGTTGAAGGCTGTGGCATTAATGAGCATCTGCCTATAACCAATTGGCGCACTTAGTGGGTATGAGCCTGTTAGTGGGGTGAATATTGGGAGTACCATTGGGCCACTGACGGAGGTTGTCTTAACCATGCCAGTCTCATTCACGGCTAGGGTGCAGTTGGCTTTAACACCACCTGCCCATGCCCAGAATAAAACACTCTCATTCCTAATGTAGAAGACAGTATCGTTAATCATGTAGCCAGTCCCATTGCGCCAATAATTGAGTACCTTCAATGGGAACCATGCACCGTAAACACCACTTGAATTCTCAATTGCGGTTACCATGAATGGTAATTGCGCATTTATCATGAGGATTCCACCGTAGAGTGGGATAATGCTGAAGCCTGGTGGTAGTCTAGTATAAGTATAGTTTAATACTAACCAGTCCCATACAACCTGGCTTACCTGCAATCCCTCGCAACCCCAAATTGGAATGTACCTCGTCCCATTAGTCATGAAGACTCCTTGACTAGTCGTAACCAAGGCTGGACCTGGCCCGTAGTAAACAACACCAAGTATCTTAATGTCCAGGCATGGTGGGGTTAGTACTGCTACCACACCCATTGTAATCTTATAGAATAGTGAGGCTACCCATCCAATTAACGGTGTTGCCACTAGTGTCATTAACCCAATACCCATTAACACGATACTCCCTGGCTTGTTTGGCCTTGCTAGGGCTAGGCTTATGAAGAGTGGGGCAAATGGGAATAGTGCCAAGAGTGCCTTGTACATTGCAATCACCATTGCCGTGAGGTAGGCTAACCCACCAATGAAGCCAATAATGCCATTGATAATGCCTGATAGGGTGTAGTATGTGGTGAATTCTTCAATTGGGAAGAGGATTATGGCTGTTACAATCTTCACTGCGCTTAGTATTGAGGCTATGGTATCATACTGTTCGAGAACCCAACCACCAGGTGGTGGCTTGGTTAGGCTTGGCAAGTGGCTTAGGAGTGGGGTAATAATACTCATCATTATTATGAACGCTGTAAAAGCCCCAACGGCACTGTATAATTCCCGTGTAATATTCATGCCCCTTAGCCTACCCTTCACGATTACAATGTAGGCAATGTAATAGGCAAAGATGCCTACACCAGTCCCAACGGCACCCCAAAGAATGCTAGTGTAGTTCATGGTTAATCACAAGTGCCTTACCTCAAATAGCGCCCTTGCCCCAGCCTCAATGAGGTCTGCTAGCCATGCTGTTATGGCGAATCCAATGCCCATGACAATGTCGATAATAATGTCGCCTTCCAGCAGGTTGAAGGTGCCAGTACTCACCAGGGTGGCTGTATTCGATATTAACCATGGTAGTGTTGTGATACCGCAAACGAAGTCAGCCATAATGTTGATTGCGTCCTTAAGCCAGCTTGGTGCATTCAGGAAGAGGCTTAGTATTGCCTGGAGTATTGTATTATTAGAACAATGCTTTTCAATCGTGCTTATCCACATTGTAAAAACATTACCATAATTGAAGACTAGGGCATCCTGGTACCCAGCCACCATTGGTAGTAGGATGCTGAAGACTAGGATGAATGATGCCAACCAAGCCCCAATCCTCCTAGTCCTTGACGGGAGTAGTAATGCCACTGACAAGCTCCCAATACCATAATTATACATTACACCCATAACCTGTCCAAGTGCCGCTAGGGCAATGGTATTCATCATTGTGGCGACTAATGCCCTATTATATGGTGCCATTATTGCGTTCAAGAAGCCTGATAAACTACCAAGTGCCGAGCCAACTGGCCTGAGCACTTGGGTAACGCCTAAAATGGCTCCAGCGGCGCTGATGGCGAAGGTGATTACCTGATTGGCAATGTACTGCCCCATCACGAGGTTAAAGTCAAAATACATTTCATTTGGGATGTCACTCAACTGTATCTGAGGGACACTAACACCCATTGCCCCAGCAATTTTTGCACCAATCATCGGGCCAATACTCATGTAGTAAGCCACAACGGCAGTGAGGATTGCCCCAATCACCACACCGTAGAACTCCTCGACAGCCTCCCTCCTCTGCCCTGGAGTTGGGGCAAGGTAGTACTTGACTAGCCCCCAAGCCAACTCAACGCCAGCTATGGCAATCCCAATGCCGAATGGGAGGTTGAGTAGGCTTGAAACACTCATCCTGCTGTTGCTCAATCGTGTTTTAATTAGACGTTGGCACCACGCTCACTATGAATGACTTGTTAATGTAGGCAATGTCACCATTACTGGCCTTAACCTTAACCCAGTAGCGCCTGGATTCAAGGAGTACCCCACTCAGCGTCTTACCGTCAGCAAGGCTGATGATTACCACCCTACCAGTATACTCCTCGCTGAAGTCGCTATGCCTAATCGCCCTGGCCCTTTGAACATGCTCTCCCTTCACAATGTGAATAGGCTTAGTGGGTTAATTAGCCTTGACCACGCTCAAAGTTACTAGGTGGAAAACAAGCATTGTAAAAGTGGGAAGCCTAGGCTTATAAAGAGGCCGTCGAAAGGGAATGTAAGTAACAAAAATTAACATAAGCATTCAATTAAACGTGAAGTAGGAATAGTTTGGTGACGGCTTGCCTAAGACCCTCATTACCCAAGTCGCAACCCTTCTCGCATGCCTTGTAAACATCCAGAAACAGCCTTGGGAATAGTTTACCAGAGAATCCCACAGCTCCATAGAGTGCATGAGCCTTGACTAACTTCTCATTGTGATTAATTAATGCATAAAGCATTAATGCTAACGAAGCCATCGAGGTTCTGGGGGCGATCAGCTGAACTGGGGACTTACCATCAAGCTCATTACTATCAGGTCCATTCACTAATCCTCTAAACTCATTAAACAATTTATCGACATTAACACCAAGTCTCTTAAACAAATTCAACATCTTCCCTTCTGAAATCCGTTCATGAAAAGTATCAATCAATCTATCCCTCAGCTTTTCAATAGCCGCACTGTTACCATTAACCGCCAAGACGGAATCTACGCAATCCTCATCGTTAGCCTTTTCACATGCCTCAATTCCATCTTCAGGCTTTACCAAATCAAAAGCAACCATCAACGCAGGTAGGAATTCACTAACTATTCCGTCTTTAAACGCCACAATTAACTCCTTAGGGTCAACACTAAGCTTACCCTTAAGCTCACTGCTTAACTCAACCCTTGATCCGAGTAGGACATTGAGCATTAGCCTGGTCAGGACTGAGACCTCATAATCGGCATTAAGCACCCACCAATGTTCCTCAAGCAACTTGCCGATCATTTCGTAGTCACCCGTTAGGGCTAAGGACACGAGGTAATTACCAAGTACATGCAATGCAGTACTGAGATACCTAGCCGTGAGCTCGAAACGCTTAAAGGTCTCCTTGTACAGCTGTTTAAACTCATCAACTAATTTGCCACCAACTAACGAGCCTTCGATAGCCTTAGCACGCAATGCCCAATTACGATTAGTTAGGTAGTTTTCATAGTCACCGATTTCCTTATACTCCTCAGCCACCTCATTAAATAGTCTCGTCGCCTCCCTAAGCTCGTCATTACCAAGCCGATAAAGCGCCAATGCTTGCTTGAGAGATGATGCTGCATAAAGGATTGCTGTCTTAACTGCCTCCTCATCAGCCTTTATGGACCTGGATTCGACGTAATCCATGAATTCCTTATCGCTCATTAAATCCTGAACCTCATCCCTCAACTTGCCTAGTTCCCCAAGGACCTCACTAGCCTTATTAACCGCATCGATGCCTAGTTTCTCCTCCATAAGCCCCCTCACATCCTCATACTCTAACGCTGGGCCTAACGCATACGCCCATGCTATGACGCCTAGGCTGGACTTGGACCTGTCCAGCTCATTGAGTAGATCAGTAACCCTACCAACTACATCCTCAACCTCCTCATCACTGAAATATTCACGGTGTTTTCCAAGTAGGTCGGCGTAGGCATCCATTGCATTTACGAGGGACCAGGCATACCTCCTAACCACCTCACCGTATTTGTTCAGAACTTCGTTTAACCCATCGAATATGTACATAACCGTGTCACGATCAAGGTTCCCTATATACGATGCTAAGGCTAGTAATCCGAGGTACCTTTGTGGTGCATAATCACGTAATGGCTTTAAGGCATGCAGTATTGGTTTAACGCAATCTGCTGATATGATTATTTTCATAGTGAATGACGTTATGTATAATGCAACATCGGCATCGCTGGGCTTGATGGTCTTGTCCGGCTTAGCCACGTTGGCGATTATTGAGGCTAGTCCAAGACCATAAACACTCTCAGCAACATTAATGCCTATACCCCTGGCGTTTTTGAGGACATTGTTTATCTCATTAACAATATCATCGTACCTATCGTACTTGTCAATGAATGTCTTGGTTAATACATGTACATAATTCTTGATTAGGTGCCGTATTAATGGTGGTATTTCATTACCAACGAGCAAGTACTCATCGACGCCACACCCACTTAAAGCATCACCAAAGGATTTGGCGAGATCCCCAGGTAGGTCCTCGGGCCTAGGCACTGAGCCATATCCAGCTAAGGCGGCCCCAATGATTAATGCGACTCTTTTCCAGCAGTTTTTATGTCTCCTTAATTTTTTGATGAATCTTTTACCGTATTTCCTAGCGAAATACTTCACGGCATCAGTCCTACTCCTTATCCTGGGTACATGAGTCTCCATCCAAAGCTTCAACGCATCACCAAGTTCCTTACATTCCTCACCCTTACTTACAATACACTTAAGTAGCCCTCCTATTGAGTCCTCGATTAGGTCGTGTTGCCTATGTGCCAACCAACTCCTCAACTCCCCACCCTCAGCACCATAGAGAATCTTTGCACTCCTCACCTCGCTAATCAACTTGACAATGCCTGGCGTAAGTATTGGGTCGCCGGGCCTTGCCTTATCAACGAATGGTTTCCTTAATGTGAAGATCTCAACCAAGGCCTTGGCTATGTCAGGGTCTTCGTGGATTTTGAAGAGTGTGTTTATGTATCGTAGTATGAAGTAGTTGGCGTTGCCTCTCGATTCCTCAATGATCCTTCTCACATCATAGATATTGCATCTGTGCTTGCTTGCGATTAGGGTTCCGGCAAACCTGGCTATTAGGGTGTAACCCTCACTGAACCTACCCAAGATCTCGTCAGCCAACGCCTTAGCTTTATCATAATCGATGTTGCAACCCCTGGTGTACTCCCTAATTACCGCGGCGAGGAACTCGGGATCCTTGAGGAAACCCCTCTCCTCTAGGTCGAGCACGTATTTGCCCAGCCTATCCTTCAGGTCTTGTGACAATGCTTGGTGTATGTCCGTGGGTAAGACTACTAGAAGCTTCACCCTACCCCTTACCTTCTCGTCCTCTGCAATGTACCTTAGGAGCGTATCCAGGGTATTGTTTATTCCCTTAGGCACCTCGGTCTTCTTATCCGCCAGTGAGTATGTCTTCGTTGTTGATGGGTCGTAAACCACGAGCAAATCACCGTACTTATCATCATACTTATTCTTATTACCTAGGTAGTAGCCTATGAAGCCCGTGAACTCGGTACCCACCTCCTCGAGATCCTTCACATTAACCATGAACCCGAGCTTACCCTCTCTAAGGAGGGTCCATGTTACATATGCAGCCAGTGTTGTCTTACCAATACCCCTGGGACCAACCAGAACCGCAACACCCTCATCATTAAGTCTCCTCAAAACCTCATCTTTAAGTGCGTTGAAGTTTTCACTCACAATAACCCTATGAGTTTCTAGAACGCTCTCACCAACTATGCTGCCTTCAATCACTAGTCCATTGCCTCTGACTAAGATCCCTGGGTATGCCTTGCCGTCCTCGAAATCAACATCATCGTATACCTCGAACTTGTTTTCTTTGGTCCACCTCTTAATCTCATCAATGACTCTCAACCTCTCCTCAATTTCCTTAACACTCTCGGCAATGCTCGATACAATACTCCTCAACTCATCAACACCCAACCCGCTTATGCTGGTTAGGGCGTTGTATACGTCCTCGTAACTCAACCCCATGCTCACCGCTAACTTATGGACAATTAACCTACTGAGGACGTTCAACCATCCATCCCTGCTTAAACTCCTAAGTCGAGTCAATACATTAATGATCTCCCCAAAGACATCATGCTTATCGCTGAGGAGTATTGCTATGAATGATAAAGCGTTTACGGCAGCTTGTGTATAGGGCTCCGGCACCTTAAACAATGAAAGCAGTGCCTTAATAGCATCGCCAAAGTGCCCCTTAGTGAATTCCTTAAGTGCTCTCCTCACCCTATCGCTAAATCCCTCATCTAGATCAAGCTTCGAAACAATGCTTAAGTATGCCTTTATCCACCTCTCGACATCCTCGCTCTTTGCGCTCTTTACTTCCTCCACAAGTTTCTCGGGCATGTAGTCGAGTCCAAACCAAGTAATCCTCCTACCCTCATTCTCGAACCCGTTGATTATCAATCCCAACGCATTCTTAACTCCCTCATCGACGTCCATTTTATTCACGTACTCCCTCGCATCATCCCACGCTATGTAATAGGGTATGACGCAGTCAGGCTTGACGCCCCTAACCAGCTCGTCACCGAGCAAAGCCCTTAACTTACTCATCAACTTCTCATCAGAAACCAAACCCTTACCCTCCATCATCAAGCCCCTAATCTCCTCGAGGATGCCCCTAAGCGCCTCGACCTCTTTCCTCCCATTCCTACTACCGATTACGTAATGCCTAACCCTGTCCTCACCAAGCTCTCTCACCAACTTGTCAGCTTGGGTCAGTGGTGGGCTTAGTACGAGAGCTACACCACCGCACTTACCCCTAATCAATCCCTTAACACCCTTATAATACTCATCTAGTGGGTTAACCACACCTAGGGCTTACATTGCTCACGAAATAAAAGCCTTAGCATCTATCACCAAGGCTAGGACTCATTGCTTGTTTCCTCCGCCCTGAGCCTTCAATTGACTGACCATACTGAGGAATTGCGAGATGTTCCTATACATCAATACTAACATTAACCACTGCATTGCAACAATTAACTCGCTTAATGCAAGAGCGAAATAGAGCGAAAACCCAACAATAAGTATTAATGTACTTCGCGTTATTGTAACCGGCAAAATTAGTGGTAAGAGTAATAGGATGACGACCATGGGAATTATGAGCATGACAAATAATAAATCCCAAGTGAATGATGTACTCTTTATTAAATTAAGTAATTGCTGTGGATCCTTGGGGTGCATGTAATCCTCTCTAACCAACTCACTATAGTGACTCCCAAGGGCTATAATTATGGATGCTGATACCGGTACAGCAAAAGCCAAAGCGGTGGCAAACGGTCCTAACGAGATGGAGCCAAACGATAGAACGATTGTGCAAAATATTACGTTAAAGAAGCCCCAGAACATGATTAAGAGTGCTAAGAAACTACGCATCCGAAACCTAGTTAAGAAATTCGAGAATTCGTTAACAAACCGTATTAAACGATTGGAGTCCATGTCCTTTATTATGCCCAGAACCACATTCGCATGAATCTCGGTGATTCCGTAGTTAATGCGTGCTATGCCTAAGTTAATGAATAACCATAGAATTAATGAAGCAAGTGATGCCGCCATAGTGGGAATCATCACTATATTAAATATCATGATTACCCACATTGGGAGAATTGCCACGATGGATAGTGCTAAGCTAGAGAGGGCTAGGGCAATTGAGATCTTACGCAGCCGCTTCATTGTTCTCATCGTGCCCTCAATACTCGCTAGGTGATTATCGCCCATTAAACTCTAAACCCTAACCTGAATTTAAACCCATAGCCCAAACCCACAACCCTATAAAGACCATGGCCACCTTACCACTGGGCTTTAAAGGCATTGGCTATGGTATCAATGATTACTGCCGCCTGAATCATGGTTATTATCAAGGCGAAGGAACACGGTAATTAATGCAGCTATAAAATGCTAAAGTCAAAGAATGGTTAAGCGTAGGTCATGCATGAGGCATTATGCTAAGCCTGCTCAATCCACCTTAGCCCTACCTCCTCAGTAATTGCATGTACTCGATTACTGTGGTGGCTAGTGTTAGGTATGCCGTGAGGCTTATTGTGATTGCCAGGGTTAGTGGTATGGGTAATAACACGGCGTAGAAAGGTGGTATTGCCATTGAGGCTATGATTATGAGTATGGTGAACGTGAACCACTCAAGTATGAAGAACCTGACGTTGTGGATGAAGCCTAGGATAGCCTCATTAAGTTCAAGGCGACCCCCGATGAACCAGGAACCCACGGAGAAGACTATGGCGAGTACCACACCAAGAACCCCCAAGACAGTCCTTACTGCAGTCTCCGTGATAGCCCTATAAGTAAACTCCATAAATGATGATATAAATGATAATAATAATGATATAAATGATGATGATAATGATAATACTGAATAGCCAGCTAGGATGAGTGCAAAGTAGGCGGTAGTGATGAAGGAAAGGAATATGAGGAGTAGGTATATAGCGAGGAGTGGGAGGAGGTGCTTATACACCCTATTAAGCACCTCAGCCGCATCACCACTGAAGTGCTCGATCATGCATTGATCAACCTCCCTAGGGAGCCTAAGCTCATTAATCAATGCGGGTAGCGCATACGCTAACCCCCTAAGCCCCAGGATTAATAATGTAAAGTTCTCAATGGCTAACAGGCCTATCCATGTAAATAATGCGGTGGCGAATGCCACAAACCCCTCGCCCATAAGTTTA
>Ga0081534_100597_pt1 | contig 11321 bp, 9 predicted proteins | sample MonGeyMetagenome_FD_71019 | JGI IMG/M metagenome (GOLD analysis project Ga0081534, IMG submission 71019) | Hypoxic/sulfidic aquatic microbial communities from Monarch Geyser, Yellowstone National Park, USA - MG (SPAdes) v1 (version 2) | ecosystem: Environmental > Aquatic > Thermal springs > Hot...
GGAATGACCCTTACTGGAAGTTAGTCAACAGGTACCTACTAAAGGGTTGGGTCCTGGCTACGTATAAAGACCTGGTAAGGCTTGTTGAGGAGGCTGTGGAGAGAAGGGTCCTTGAACTCATAAATAAGGCGTTCGAGAATGTAGACGAGACTAAATCATTAGTCGATGCATTGGGTGGTATGAGAGAGCTTAGGGAGTATAGGATGGGGGTTACCAGTAAGGTTAAGGTGCAAATAAGGGGTCTTACACCACCATGTATTGAAGCAATAATTAATGAGATAAAATCGGGAGGGAACCCTAGCCACCAAGCTAGATTTGCGTTGGCTGCATACATGCTCAGGAAGTGCCATGATATCGAGGGCAGACCTATGGAGGATTGCGTCGAGGAGGTTGTTGGTCTCTTCAGGACTGTGGCTGATTTTGATGAGAAGAAGACCAGGTATCAGGTGGAGCACATTGCTGGGCTTAGAGGTGGTCATAAATTCTACATGCCACCATCATGCCAGGAAATGAATAGCCTAGGGCTGTGCCCAACAAACCTGGGTTGTGGCGTGAAGAACCCATTAAACTATACAATCAAGGCGCTCAGGATGCAGTCAGTGCAGGGCACCCAAGGATGAGGTTTAGGCATACATTATTCCCTCACCCTGCCTCTGCTGTGGTTGAGGAGTAATGGGCATGGCTGGTGGTATACCGAGCTCCTTAAGGAGTAGGTTAACCTCGAAGAATACGTATTGGCCAATCATCACTTGGACAAACTGGGGCGGCTTACCTGAGTTTATTGACTTGGCAATATCCTCAATCTGTTTGGCATCACCCTGGATTACCAATGCGCCTCTAATTGAAATGTTCACAAGCGATGGGTTTGAGCTGGCGGCTAACGAGAACGGTATTTCAACAACATCACCCCTGACTAACGCGTTTGGGCCTATGACTAGGTTTACGTTGAAGGTTATGGGAGTTTGTTGTGGTATTAGTTGTAGTCGTTCTGCGTGTAGGTAATCATACCTTATACCCACAGCCTTAAATGCTAGACCCGACATACTGGCAAAAACACTTAAATTTGGATTATCTTTTAAAGTCTACGCATGGGGGATGGGCAATCAAGGGAGACTGTGGAATTAATAAAGAGGGTTTTGATTAAGGTTGGTTCTGAATTTAAAAAGAGGGATATCGATTTTGTGCTGATAGGTAGTGCAATACTACCGTTATTATACGGTATTGATTGGAATATTCACGACATAGACCTATTCATAACAAACAAATCCACAATAATGGAGCCTGAACTGTTCGAGGAGATCGCTAGGGAGAATGATTGGGATGTGGGTACGGACATGAGTGGTATGATGTATTACGAATTACTCGTGAATGCCCACGTAATTAGGGTTGACTTGATGGAGAACATACTCGACCTATACATACCAGAGGAGATGCTGATAAACGCCGTGAAAGTGAGCATAGATAACCTGGAGGTTAGGAGCATAAGGCTCGAGGACCTATTAGTGTTAAAGGCGAGGGAGGCAAGTGAGGAGGGTGATGAATTCCTATCCCGTATAGCGGAAATACTGGCAGATCCAGATAGTAAAATCAATATCGACAAGAATTACCTAGTTAGGGCGATTAATTACTACCCAGATGATAAGAATTCAATAGAAAGAAGGCTCGAGAAGTCCGGAATATACCTTGAGTGAAACCTATTTCATGTGCTCCACAGCGTATACATAAATGCCGTCTAGGACGCCCGGCCCACCCTCACGACCATGAGGGCTAATCCTCTCCTCACCCCTCAACGTAGTAGCCTCCTCAATCCTCGCGGCAAACTGGCTAACCAACTCCCTATCAATCCCCTCAACCACCACGTCATCCTTAGTAGCACTAACCTTAATGCCCTTGGGTATCTCGAGCACAATCTTCGATCTCCTACCCATGAAATTCTCAATCACCAACTGATTACCCTGAACCTTAACATTCATTGGAAAGTGGGAAAACACAATCTTCAACTTATACCTCCAACCCCTAGTCACGCCAAGTATCATATTCCTTATATGCCCAGCCACAGTACCAACAACAGCCCTCTCCTCCCTACCTGCCATGTACGACTCAATAATCACAGAGCCATCACCAAGCCTAATAATTATGGGCAGGTTGCCAAAATCCCTCTCCAAACTACCCAATGGACCCTTAACCACAACCCTACTCCCACTAACATCAACCTTAACACCATCCGGCACCTCAACACTCCTAAAAACATACGGTTGCCTAGCCATCAAAACGCATCGCCCAAACCCCTATTAAAATATTTAGCGCCATGCACATCAACGCCCCTTTCGCACGGGTAATTCCATGGATCCAAGACGCAAAACTAACCAATATCCTTATATATTAGAACTAACGTGGGTGCAGGACAGCTAGGTTTAAAAAGGTAACATTCAATTTAGTATTAATGATCAATTCCAAAACAACAATTAGAGGCCAATCAAGCGCAATCGAGTTGGTACTTATAATACCCGTGATTATTGCGGCAATCATAGTCTTCATCCTACTAGTCCCCAACTACTCATACTCGGCAGGCTCCGAGGTTAACACGTTCCAATTGAACGCCATGGCACAGTCACTGTTGGAGTACATAATAACAAACCCAGGCAACCCACCAAACTGGGGACTAAACGCAAGCCAACTAAGCTCCTTCGGACTAGCCGTGCCGAACCAACCATACCACCTAGACCCATTCAAGGTACTTGAATTAGCCTATTGGGAGTTGGCAAATTATAATCAATCATCTCTGGCGGTATGCTATGCCAATCAAACGGCTACTGGATTTCAACAATTCCTAAGCCAATACGGCATAACGGGATTATACAACTCATTTAATTGGGCTCTAACACCGACAGCGCCAACGTATTGGTTACTTAATTATACGGCAGTTAAGCAAATGCTTGGTTTAGGGAGGAATTACAATTTAATGTTAGTGATATACCCAGTGTTCAGGGTTAAAATCATACCAATAAACGGTACCCAGTTACCAACATTCCTCGTCAACGTTACAAAGTTTGGCACAGGACAACCAGTACCCAATGCGACGGTTTACGTCTCATACATAGCGATCTCATTTTCGAGCAATAATAATGAGAATATAGTCGTGGGTAACGTAACGGGCATTACAAGTAACTCTGGGTCATTTGCATTCACAATAAACATGACCCCATCATCAACAAACTTCTACTACATAGACGCATACGCATCACTCGGTGGCTTGGGCGATCACGGACTATACTTCAACTCGACAAATAACCCGTTATTAACGGTAGTAATACTTCCGTCACTAAACGCATCCAACATTAACTGGGTCATCTTCGCACACCCACATGTTTTATCGGGATGTATATCTACATGCAACCCTGGTCAAACAGCCCTCGGCCTTAGGGTGGTGGGGGTCTTTAAGTCAATATATGGCTATACATTCTCAGCCTTAAACTTCACGCTCAATCCAGGTCAGGGATCGGTATCGTATCCAAACGTCACATGTCAATATTTAACGACGAGTCAGAAAAGTAATAATTATGCGGATTGTTATTGGGCCCTACCTCAGACCCCCATGTTGCTCATAGCCTTTGTTACTAGGAACTCCCAAAGCACAAGCTGTAATACCCCATTAACACAGATCATAGCCATACCATACGGAATGCTCCCCGAATATTACCTAAGCAATAGGGAAATAATCTTTGGATACTCCGAGAAATACGCACCCGTAGGTACCGCTAAATCAATCGTGTATATAGGCGACTCGGCGTATTACGTAACGCTTTATCTGTATTATGGAGGTAACGTCTTTGGTCCAATGGGGTGACTAGTATGGTGAGCCTACATAGTAGTGGTCAGGGCTTGCTCATAATAGCCATGATCGTCGTAGTGGCTGCGTTGGTCTTAGCGATGTTGTATAGGGTGTTTATAATGATTCCGGCGTACGTGTACCAAAGGAGTATATACTTCGTGTTCAAGTACAATCCACAACTCGTGGTTCAGGGACTAACTATGCAGATGAACGCTGCACTCCTATCATTTACCAGAAATTACAGCCAGTTCCTGCTCAATTATGGAATCGCAGTTCAATTACCCGCATTGCAGGGTGGCAATTTAGCACCTATATCATTAGCGTCGATACTTGGTGAATACTACAATACAATAATTAACACTGTCTATACACCAACAGGGCTGGCGATACAGACAAGTAATGGCTACTACACGGCTAACCTAAACACAAACTATTACGGTGCTCTATCACTGCTTAATTATGTGTATGCAAATAATCGTAAGACCACGTTATACGTAATGATGAATAGCACGTACGACATGCCAATCATAGGCATACAAAACCTAAACCTACAGAATACATTTAACTTGACTGCATCGATCGTAAAACCAACGACATCAACATGTATAGGTAATGTACACACCATGAACTACCTAATAAGCACCAAGTGCATTTTCAACTTCACATCAAACACATACACCTGCACAAACCCAGCATTTACAGCGACGGGACAAGCCATGAACCTATGGGCACCGTATTACAACGCATTAGTCAAGAACCGCATTACAGTTAGTAGTAACGGAATAACAGACACGAACAATAATTACGCAGACCCAGTGATGTTCCTATACCCAGTAGACCCTACATCAGCAAATTACGGGTTTAAGGTATCCGCCGTATTTTACATAAGCCCAGGTAGTAACTTCCTTGTGGGGATAAACTTCCTAGCACAATACCCAACAGTTAATGGTGTCAACTCGAGCAAACCATACAATTACGCCACAGGTTATTGGGTGAGCGTGTACCCGAGCGGTAATAAATATAATTATACATATGGAGGACCTGGACCCATAAAGAATGGAACCGGAACCATAAAGAATAGCATTTGGTCAGGACCGCCAAATCCACTAAATATAACGGTAATGGTTCAGTGCAGTACGGTATGCAGCCCATTCAACTCCTCAACGGGTAACGCCACCATTTACATAAATGGTGTTAGTGTTGGTTCAATGAAGAATGTCGTAATGCCCCAATGGAACAAAACATACTCATCCACATTCAATAATTATGCATACATCATGGGCGGTTCAGTCAAAAATCCTGTTGGGCCTTGGATAATTATAATGTTGCAGAATGCGACAGTAATAAGCGCCAGTGTTAGGGTAACCAACATGTATGTATTACCCACGAATGTGTACGTGGCAGTATCATTAAATAGTCAACCAGCCTTGGGCGTAACCCTAAACATACTCAGTGCAACAATGAGCAACGGAACCAAACCATTATCTGTACAATACAACGTGTGTAACATAACGAGCAATGCTATAATATTTAACGTAACACTACCACAGCCGGTGGGCTACCCATACAACCAATACCTAATACTACTAAACTACAGCAATGTAGTGACAGTACTCAATCCATTCTCACCAGCCGCACTTAATTACTTGGGTTTATCGGCAAGCAATATTACGGCAATGGCTGCGTACGTATTGAACTTCTACAACGCTAACACCAACGTACTCTACGTAGTACCATACATAGCGAACACGGGTATACCCACGTTACTTTTGTTTTACAACAACAGCGATACCCTCAGGTATAATAATATAACAGTGTTACTAACACCGGTTAATGTGGCTAGTACCTTGTCAATAATACCCACGAAATACGCAACCCTATCAATATACACAGTGAAGGAATTACTTGTTCATATAGTTACGGGCTATACACCGCTTAATTATACCGTTAAAAACGGAGCATGTCTAGCGAATTACTCCTTAGTATTCAATTACTCATTAAATCAGTTTCATATACCATTACCGTTCACGTACACTCCAACGACAATATTGAACTACAACTCCACTTATGTAAATTATGGCTTATTCCTTGTTAGGTATGGCAGTTACTGGGGCTACTGTAGTTACGGGTCATTACAGTACTCAAATGGTAAGTGTAATCCATTAAATTCGTCAATAGGTGGTTGCTGATGAGGAGGGTAGCCGTTAAGGGTCAGGCTAGGATCATGGAGGCCATAGCCGCCACAATAATAATACTAATACTCGCAGCGCTAATGCCAATACTATTCAAGGCACCAGCGACAACACTGAAGAGTGAGATTCAGGTTGGTGAGGAGCAGTACGCATACAACGTACTCTACGACGTGTACGCCAACCCACAATTCCTAAACTACATACAACAGGGCAATTGGTCCGCCCTGAAGCAGTTAATGGACTCGGTCGTGGGGCCGCAATTCAACTGGTTCCTCTGTATCGAACCACTCAATAAGGCGTTGAATATAACTAGCACGGAGACTCCGTATTACGTCAAGATACCGATACAGATAGTCCCAACGGGTGCCGGGGGTTACGCCGAGCTAACGCTTAACCTGAAGGTACTGAATTGGTTATTACCGCGAGGTTATTCAATAAATACGGAACTGCCGCTATCCAACGTATTCTTCACAACAGCCAGCGGCAACCCGGTCTACTGGTGGGTTCAGAGTTATGACCCATTCACAGGCAACGCAATTATTTGGTTCAACACGAAATCGACAACAATAGTGATGTACGTGTCGAGAAATGGCACATACCCATACAACCCACTAACCAATCAGTACTGCACGACGCCGTACTGCCCACCATACGGTGGGCTAAGCACATTCGAAATAAGGAGCCTTGGCGCATCCCAATCACTGGATAATGGGGGTTTCGTGTTTAGTGGATCTAACGCCACATATTATGGCTTCACATCACAAAATACAGAATGTAGTGGTACATCTCCATCGACGCCATTAATACTAACAACTCCTGAAAACTCATCGGCATCATGCCAATTAGATACTAAATTAACAATTAATTTAGATACTTTAGATACTAATAATAAAGTACTTGGCTTAGTACTTGGCTTCTTGACCAAATTCGTATCTGCAATACTTAATTCGACACTCACGTTAAGTATGAATATTACTGTTAATGTCACGAGTGGTGGTTCTACGCTGCTATCACAAACAATACCAGTTCAAGTTACATATAAGTATAATCAAAACAACGAGACAATATTATTAACCGTTAATGGTAATCAAGCGCCTCTCCCATTAAGTAATTATATACATCTCTCGGGATCATTACTCACAATAATGCCATCACTCACGATAAATTCATCATCGAATCCATGCCCTGGCGGTTTTAAAATAAACATAACCACCTCCCTCCTAACCTATGATTATCTATCAGGGAGCAACTTGCCAACGCTTAATAGAAATTATACAACACCATGTATTACTGGTGTCCAGCCAAGCCAAGTATCAATAACAATACAGTTGAATGGCATAAGCATACAACAAACCTCACCGAAACCGAATAACACGACCTACCTTTATAACACGACCAACGTCATTTATGACCTATGGATAGCCCCGCTCCCATCAACAACCTATGTAAACCCCGTCTTCATAAACTACGAGTGCCAGGACAATATTGTACCGCTAAACTATGCGTATCGCTTCCCGGCACTACCGTTTACGCCAACGGCTGAGGCCTATACGATCGTTCAATTACAGAATGGTTCTTATTACCTAGTCCTAATAGCTCTTCAGGAATTGAGCGGGGGGTGATTGGGAATGGGAAGGGCCAGGTCTACGGTCAGGTCTAGGAGGGGTCAAAACGAGGTTGTAACGACGGTGATATTAATAGCGGTGGTCCTAGCCCTCGCCGCAGCATTCATAATAGTATCAATGATTAACTTCGGGAAGGCTTCGGCATCGACCTCGGTATCTCTAGCTGAGGCTTTCATGACGGATGTGGCTGACGACATCGAGGCATCGATGTACAACCCAGGAACCGTGCTTGTATACCCGCTGCCAAACACGCAATATGGGATGTTCAATCTCGTGAGTAATTACTGCACCATAACGATAAACGGCATCAAGTACACAAGCGGCGCGTTGATTTACGGTACACCACCAAACTACGCATCACTACCCAGCGGTTATATCCAGGTGATCAGGGGTTCATCAAGCAACGGTGCATATAACGTAATTAATGAAAGCACCATAATACAGAATGCGGCAGCGCCATTAATATCAATAGTTCAGTACGGCACATCAACAATGAATGGCATAACGTACGGAACATATATAGCGTTGTTCCCAAGGGTCCTAGTGGTTAATGGATCAGGCAATGTGTATGTCTATATCCCAATATTTAAGGTAATCCAGAGCGGACTAAGGAACACCCTTGTTGTTAATATAACGAGTATAACGGTATACACAATGTACGGCACGAGCATAAGCCCACTAACGGTATCCATAAGCGACACCTGCGGCCCCCTATCAAAGAGCCTACCACCTATAAAAAATGTCATGAATCTAAGGCTTGTAATCATAAACATAACAATGACCTTCAGGTGACCGTTCATGAACGTTCTCGCCTTCATAATAACAACAATAGCCCTACTAGGACTTGCGGTATTTTACGTATGGTATTTAAATACGTACGTATCCACGAACCTCTTAAACACCGCAGGCTACACTGCATCCCTCGTATCCTCAGCCCTGGTTCACGAGTTCCAGAATGCCATTTCTATAGCGTCCATGGGTGACGTTGTTGGTAGCTTCAAATACACGTTGATGTTGCCCACGGCGGCTGTGCCAATACAAGGCATGGCATTGAATTACTACATAACACTTTATCCAAAAGTTGGACAAGTAAATGGCAATCACTTAGTCCTACTTTATGCCAACGTCACGGTGACGATGACCATGGGCCCAATAAGCCGCTCAGTCACCAGCCCTCCAGTCCCGGTCTACTCATCGGCGCAGCCCTACACCATAATAGCGTATAACTGTGTAAATAATAACAGACCCGTAACCCTAGTAAACCCAAGTTGGGTGAGTACCGGCATTCCAAACCCACCGCCCAGTTGTACCTGGTACAGCGCCCAGGTGCAGATGGGTGAGGCAATAATCGAGGTTGAGAAGGGGTCCTAGGCGTCCCTAACCCTTATCAACAGTGGCTTCCTGAGTGGGTTCATTAGGCCCGCTACGTAGAACTCCCTGGTGCCTAGTTGGGCTAGTGTGGATTCGCTTACGTCGGCTATGTCCATGTAGGCCGCTATCTCCCTGAGGTCCCCCTGGGCGCTTAATCTGCTGAAGAAGACTGTGCCCAGGTTGGCCCTAACGCTGGCCCTCACGTCCCTGGCAATCCTCTGGCTGGCTATAACTAGTGACAGGCCCCATTTACGGCCCTCCCTAGCCGTGGTCTCGATGACATCGCCGCATATGGTCCACTCGTTCTCTGGCACGTAGTTCTGGGCCTCATCAATCACGAAGACCAGGTCGAGGGGCTCCCTCCTGCTCTTGACCAACCTCCAGGCCGAGTCAATGACGTCGGCGATTATTGCCTGCTTAATCACGAGCTCCGGGTCTAGGCTTAGGTCAATCACGACCAGGTTTGACTTCAGGGCTTCATTGACGATGTCGATGGGTTGTGTAACCCTTTTATTCAACTCCTCAAAGAACTCGGGCTCTATGAAGTAATCAATGAAGAGCCTAGCCTTCTCAATAGTCGACTCCTTGGCGCCAAGGCCCCTCATGCTGTCCACGAGGTGCTTAGTGAACAATGCCTTATCCCACCTGGGCGCCTGATTACCCTGCCTACCCTCCACCAACTGTGACTGCTGCTTCCTCACCCTCCTCTCGCCGCTTACGTACGTTATCACCGCCACCTCCAGGTACTCGCCGAAGGTTTGCCAATTAAGCCTGGCCTTCTCGGCGATGACGGAGGCTATCGTTGGTGGGGAGATCGCTATCTCCTTCGAAGTTATCACCCTGTCCCTGAAGTACGGTGCGTAATCAACGCCGCTGTGGTCGAAGACGATCACGTGTTTGCCAACCCTGACCAACTCCTCGACCAGGGCCTTGACAAGCCTTGACTTACCGACGCCCGTAGCCCCAAAGACGCCGACGTGCTGGTTAATGAACGCCGCGTCTAGGTTAACGGGCCAATTACTGTACTTATGGCTACCGAGCATTATCGGTTTGTTAACCCTGATGTAATCCGATAGGAACCTGCCGTCCCTAATCACGTAGACCTTAGAGCCAGGTGTGGGTACGTGCCTAACCTCGTGCACGGACTTAGTGCTAGGCCTCAGGGCGGCGTATAGCTTCACAACGGCCGACGTGAATGGCATGAGTATCGTCTGGTCAAGAACCTCGGGCCTATCAATAAACGGTGACCTAACCCTATCCCTAATCAACGGCTCAAGCTTCGTAACGTTCCTAACAACACCGAGTAGCAACTCATCCTCAAGGGATGGGTCATGAATAAGCACTAACTGCTCCTCAAGGGCCAGGTGCTCACTCTTTTTATAGAACTGAATAGGCACGGAGCTGACAGAAGCCCCGCTCGTTGTGATACCCACTTCCAAACAACACCTATCCAGCATTCGAAGTAATAACCTCAGGATGCCTTATAAATAACTAATGATGAAGCAATATTCCCTACTCAGCGACATCTCCCACGTTGATTAGTCCCTTATCATAGTGCAGGCAATAAATATTGTAAAACAAAATAACTATATTATTTGTTAAAAGAATGACAATAAAGGGAATGACTTATGATCAATTAAAATTTACATTTAACCTGTAATTATTACGTGTAAAACTACACTTATAGAATATCTATTTTAGGAAAAAATTTATAAATACAATAATGTAGAAAGCGTTTTTCGTATGTCGACGCCACCTGAGTCTGGGCGCAGGCTCGGTGTTGAGAAGGCTGAGGTGGCTGATAAGCAGCTCAGGAAGGCTTTGAATGTGTTCGATATAGCATACCTAGTGATTGGTGCGGTGATTGGTAGTGGTTGGTTGTTTGGTTCACTCTACGCGGCCGCTACCGCAGGCCCTGCGGCCATAGTTTCTTGGACGTTGGGCGGTATTTTTCTGCTCTTTGTGGCTTTATCATTCGCCGAGTTGGGCGGTATGCTTCCCAAGTCAGGTGCTATTGTGAGGTATCCGCAGTATAGTCATGGTAGTTTCGCATCCTTCATACTTGCATGGGCATATCTACTTAGCGCAATTACTGTACCTGCTGCAGAGGCTGAGGCTGCTGTGACCTACATGGCCTCATACGTGCCCGGCCTACTAACACCAACTGGTGTCTTGACACTTGAGGGCGGTTTGGTCGCATTTGCATTCATGACATTCTTCTTCCTGTTAAATTACTTTGGTGTTCATGTTATGGGTAAGACAAACACTGGTGTTGGTTGGTGGAAGCTAATAATACCAATA
>Ga0081534_100598_pt1 | contig 11312 bp, 9 predicted proteins | sample MonGeyMetagenome_FD_71019 | JGI IMG/M metagenome (GOLD analysis project Ga0081534, IMG submission 71019) | Hypoxic/sulfidic aquatic microbial communities from Monarch Geyser, Yellowstone National Park, USA - MG (SPAdes) v1 (version 2) | ecosystem: Environmental > Aquatic > Thermal springs > Hot...
GGGCCTCATCGACAGGAAGTGCAGCAGGAGCCTGAGCTCCGACTCGAAGACGTTCGCGTTCGCGGCGAACCAGCGATCGTACTCGCCCGGCGCGGAGTCGAACGCGGACACGGGGTTCCCGCCGGCACTTGGTTATTAAAATTTGCGTGAGCTACCCCACCCTGAAGGGCGGGGCTTCCTGCTTCACGGCCCCACCTTGCCCGCGGCCGAGGGCCGCGGGTAGAGGGCGGAGCTCCACGGGCGCCGCGGGTGGCTCCCACCCTGCCCTCCTCAGTATGTTGAGGGACGCGTTGTAATCGCGATCCGCCCTCCAGCCGCAGGCCGGGCACTCGAAGACCCTGTCGCCCAGCTTCAGATCGCGGTTCACGAATCCGCACCTCGCGCACGTCCTCGAGGAGTCCCTCGGGTCGACGAGGAGGAATGCCTTCCCGTACTTCCCGACCTGGTACTTCACTATCGAGCGCATCATGCCGAGGGCGGCGTCCTGGAGGCTCCTCCTGAGCGCCCTGCTCGACTCACCGATCAGCCGCCTCACGTCGATGTCCTCCATTATCACAACGTCGTAGCGCTCGGCCAGGTATCTCCCCAGCTTCATGTACACATCCCTCCTCAGGTTCGCCAGGTGCTCGTGCGCCCTGGCCAGCCTCGCTTTGGTTTTGAGCCAGTTATGGGAGAGGAACCTCTTCCTCGAGAGCTCCCTCTGAAGCCTCCTCAGCCTCCCGAGTGCCTTCTTGTAGGGCCTCGGGTTCGGCAGGTACTCGCCGTCGGAGGTCACGAGCAACTTCTCCACCCCGACGTCGATGGCGACCGCCCTGCCCGTCCCGGGGAGCCGCGGGAACTCATAGCCCTCGACGAAGAAGGATACATATAACCTCCCGGACCTGGCGAGCTTCACCGCCACCCTCCTCACTTTGTCCACCGGGAAGTCCCTGTGGGCGATGACCCTGAAGACGCCGAGGTGGGACAGCCTCAGCGTGATGAGTTTCTTCCTGTTCCTGCCCCCCGCCCTGATATCCCTGACGCTGAGAATGCTCCAGCCTTTCTGTGGGTACGTCAACGAGTAGTATTTGTGGGGCTTCTTCTCCCTGGGGAACCTCCTCGCGGAGCCCTCGAGGAACCTCCGCTTTGCGCTGTGGAACCGGTTGGCGATCTCCTGCGCCACCTGGGAGTAGAGTTGCCGGTAATCCTCGTTCCGCTTCCTCAGGTCCAGCGCCAGCTGCCTCAGCTCCGTGAGGGTCAGTCCCCTCCCGTTCCTGCGGTGGAAATCTATGTCCGCCCGCCGCAGGGTGTTGTAGATCTCGCAGGCCAGCCTCAACTGGGCCTTTAACGCCCCCAACGTTTGCTGGCCCGCGTAAGCCCTGAAGCGGAACCCCACGGCGGGCATCGGAAGGAATAGGGGCATCGCCCTTTAAGCCATTCCCACAACCCCCGCCATGAATGGCGAGGTTTCCACCACGCTTTATATAATGGGCCCGGGCCGCTGGAGCCCGTTGGGGCGCGCGCCTCCCAGGCTGGCCGCCGCGGTGAGCGCGGGCGCCGCGGTCGCCGTTTTCGCGGCGCTCTACGCCGCGGACTTGGACTCGGCGAGCGGGGTCCCCGTCCTGGGGATCGCCGCCTGGGTGATCTCCGCCACCGCGCGGACCGTCCAGCGGTGGGGCCCCCTGGGGGTGCTCGCGCTCATGGCGCTCGAGAGCTCGTCCCTCCCCGTGCCGAGCGAGGTCGTGCTCCCCCTCTCCGGGTACCTGATCCGCGCCGGGTCCATGGACCCCGTGACCGCCTTCCTGGCTGCGCTCGCGGGCTCCATGGCGGGGTCCTACGTCGATTACTACATAGGGCGCGCCTTCGGGGTGGAGGTGCTCGGGAGGCTCCCGTGGGTGAGCGGCGACGCCCTGCGGAGGGCCGAGGAGTGGTTCCGCGGGTACGGGGAGCCCATGGTCATCGTCACGAGGATGATCCCGGGCGTGAGGACCCTCATCTCCTTCCCCGCGGGGGCCCTGGGGATGGGCGCCGCGAAGTTTGGGGTCTACACCGCGATCGGCTCGGCGCTCTGGGACGCCGCGCTCATGGGGGCCGGATACGGGCTGGCGGCCGGCTGGGAGGCGGCGTCCGCGGCCGCCCAGGACCTCCTGATGCCGGCGATAGCGGCGGCCGCCGTCGGCATGGCCCTCTACGTCGCGCTGACCGCGGCCTGGCCCGCGATGAAGGAGGGCGCGGGACGGGGCGGGGGTGCGCCGCCGACGGCCGGCCGCCCCGATGGAGGGCCCGCCTCAGTCTCCCATCCCGGACAGCGGCTTCCCCGAGAAGAGGATCTCGCGGAGCTCCCCGTCCATGGCCGGATCGTGCCTCCTGATCCACTCCAGGAGGAGGGTCGCGTGCTCCTTCTCGTCGTCCCTGTTGTGGGCTATCACGTCCCTCAGCTCCCCGTCCTCGACCTCCTTCGCCCTCGCGTCGTACCACATGATGGCCTGCAGCTCCTCTATGAGCGACTGCCTGGCCCTGTTGAGGTCCTCGACCGACGCCGATCCGTTCATTGGGATATTATGCGCGCCCCTCCTAGATAAATCGATCGGCCGCGGCGCTCTGCCGCGCAATTTATCGAATTTAACGCGCAATATCGCCTCCTGGTTGGAAAATGGGACGTGTGGGAAATGGTTCGAGGACGGCCGCCGTCGGGCGGTATTCCGGGGATGCGGGCGCGGCTGCGCCGGACAAACGCTTTTAGCGCGTGCGGATTCCCTCCCCGGAATGCCCTCCTCCGGCCGACTCCCGGGGGATGGCCGGCGGGAACCGGCTCCAACCCCGCGATGCCGGGCCATGGCGTCCGCGGGTCGAGCCCGGGAACGGGAGGGCCGTTCCTCCCCGCGGCGGCGCGGCGCCTCCCAGTCGACGATAGGGCGCTGCTCGGAAAATCGCCGGAGCCCCCGGATCGCATCCGCCAGGCCCTCGCCGGCGCTCCTCCTCAGGAGGACGCACGTCACGTTGAGGCCGAGCCTCCTGCAGTTCTCCACGTGCGCCCTCGAATCGTCCACGAATATGAACCGCCTCGCCCCGGCCTCCCTTCCGATTATGTACTTGATCTGATCCTCCTTCCTCCCGAACATCTCCCTGCCCACCACCTCCCTCACGAGCGCCGCGAGGCCGTGCCTCTCAAGGAACGCCCTCACGGGCTCGGAGGACTGCATCGTCGCTATGTATGCGCGCCCCCCGAACGATTCGAGGACCGCGCGGACGTCGTCGTACGGCCTGGCCGAGAGGGCCGCATTCATCTCGTAACCCTTGAGGAGCCCGTCGACGATCTCGAATTCCCGGGTGCCGAAGCGGTCCCCGAGGAACCCCACCAGGCTATCTATCCGGAACCCCACCAGGCGCGAGGCCTCCTCCCTTACCCTGGCCCAGTCCACGTCGAGCTTCGTGACGACACCGTCGAAGTCGAGGATGAGCACGTCGCGCCCTACGCTATCCTCCACTTGCCCCCCCTCCCCCTGAGGATCACCCCCGAGTCCATCTGCCTGATCAAGTAGTAGTCCTCGGGGAAGAGGTCGGTCCTGGGGACGTCCGGTATCCCCTCCCCGTAGCCGAGCCTGATGTACAGGTGCGCGAGGTTGTACTTGGGATCGCCGAGCGCCCTCGCGAACGCGTGCCCCCAGAGCGGGGCGGTCGTGTGCCACTTGCCGTCCACCTCCGTCACCACCGGCCTCCCGCCCGCGTCCTCCTTAATGTCCACTGAGTAGAACCCGTGCGGCCTCCCGCTGAGGGCCCTGACCGCCGATATCCCGACCTCGTTCACCGCCGCGTCGACTATCGTCCTCGCGACCGAGGGGGTGCCGGTTATCCCGGAGAGCGAGATGTGCCTGAACGGATACTCGAGCCTCTCCCTGGCGTAGGAGGTGACCAGCTCCCCCTCGAACCACAGGGAGTCGAACGCGAGGTCCCTCCCGGGGAGGTACTCCTGGATTATGAAGTCGCCCTCCCTCGCCCTCCCCTGCACGACGTTCAGCCTCACCCAGAGCTCCGCCTCCTCCGCGGAGTCGACCCTCAGCCCCAGCCTCCCCCCTGCGCCGCTCACGTGCCTTATCCAGAGGGGGGAGCCGAGCTCCCTGAAGGCCTCGCGTATGTCCTCGGTCGACCTGACGTGGAAAGTCCCGGGGACCGCGACCCCCCTCTCCCTCAGCCTGTTGTATATGTGGAGCTTGTCCGGCATTATCTCCCCGGCCTCCGGCAGGAGGGTCCTCACGCCGGCTTCATCGAACCTCCCCCTGTTCTCCGCCACGATCCTGGCCTCGGAGCTAGGGTGTGGGTGGAGGAACTCGATCCCGTGCTCCCTTATTATCCCCAGGAGGGCGTCCACGAACCCCGGGTCGCTGTGCCTGGGGGTCCTTATCGCGACGTCCAACTCCGGGAACTCGATGTGGTACGGGTTGAACTCGGTGCCCACGATGAAGTGCCTCTCGCCGACCTGGGACCCCGCGAACCTCAGCGCCCTCACGAAGTTGACCCCGCCCATCCCGCCGGCGCCGGTCACGAGGATCCTGCGCTCGACCATCAGCGACCCCCGCCGCCTCGCCGTACGCGTCGATCATCCTCAAAACCCTCACGTCATCCCTGGAGGCCAGGTGCTCCGCCACCCGGCGGTAGGCCCTGCCGCCCCTCATCCTCAGCGAGTTGTCGTGCCAGAGGATCGTCAAGAGGCGGCGCCCGCTCCACCTGGCGATCCCTATGGCCCTGTCGACCGTCCCCACGGCCCCCTCCTCGTCCACCCCCATGTACGTGAACATGTAGGCGTCCATCAGCGTTATCGGGAAGACGACCATGTTCCCGGAGCGGAGGAACCCCATGTTCCTGGGATCCAGCTCGCGCTTGTTGTAGCTGACGGAGGAATCGTACCTGAGGCCGGCGGCCTCCAGGTGGCGCAGGTACCCCGGGCCCGCGTTCAGGTAGTGGACCCTGGCGCCGGCGACCGGTCCCCCCAGGACCCCCTCGATGGCCCTCCTCTGGGCCGCGACGGACTCCGCGCTCCCGGCGTCGTTCAGGTGGACCCCCACCTCCCAGCCGCCGGCGGAGAGCTCCCTCATCACGGGCCCGTAGCAGTCGACGGGTGTTCCGTCGTCGTAGACGGGCCTGAAGAAGAACGTGGACCTGAGGCCGTGCCTCTCCTCGATCTCCATCAGGTCGGGGACGTTGTAGTACGGGTTGTAGCCCTCCTCGATCACCCTCCTCACGACGTCCTCGTCGAACCTGTCCCTCCTGGCGAGCACGTGGTCCCTCCCCGGCCCCTGGATCGGCCAGTCGACGTCGTGGGTGAGCACGACGCGGACGACGTCCCCCTCGTCCATGACCGGGTGAATTATCGGGATGCCGGATTTATGCGTGGCGGCCGCGGTTCGAGGTGCCGGCCGGTATCATCGTTCGGCTGATCGCGTTCGCGCCCCGCGAGCCCACGTGCACATCAACCCGAGGGGGAGCTGGCCGGGCTTTCGACGGGCGTGGCCGGCTCCCAGTCGCACGAGGCGCGCTCGCCGCGCGCGTGCGCGTCGACGAACTTCTCGAGGCATCCATAGAACCTGGCGGCGATGACTTTCCAGTCGTAGTTGGCCTCGACGTATCTGTGCTGCGCCTCCCTGTCGCGCTCCTGGGGGCCCTCCCTCACGAGGTCCATCAGCCTCCTGCGGAATGCTTCGACGCTCCTCGGGAGGTACTCCAGGTACCCGAGCCGCTCGAAGTCGTCGAAGTTCCCCCTGAGGTGATCGCTCGCGAGCACGTGGAGCCCGGAGGAGAGCGCCTCGAGCACGACGAGCGAATACGTGTCGAGGCGTGATGGGTACACGAGGACGTCGCTCTCCCCGTAGAGCCTGGCCAGCTCCTCGTCGCTCACGGGGCCGTGGTAGATGGCGTTCCGCCTCCTCCTCACCTCGCCCTCGAGGGATCCGCTCCCCGCTATGTGGAATTCGTACCCGCCGACGCCCTGGAGCCCGTCCAGCAGGGGCAGGAGGACGTCGAGCCCCTTCCCGTATTCCAGGTGCGAGATGAAGAGCAGGCGGAGCTTCCCGCCGGCGGAGCTCCTGCGGGGGCGGAAGGAGCCCGCGTCGACCCCGTTGGGCAGGACCATCCTGTACCTAAGCCATGGATGCGAGAGCGCCCCCCGGAACTTCGGGAACACGTGGAGCCCGTTGACGCTCCTCATGTACGTCCTGCGCACCAGCAGGTCGTAGGCCGCCTGGATCGGGTTCGAGGCGGCCCTCAGGCCGGAGAGGGAGGCGTGGGCCGAGGCTATCACGGGGAGGTCGCCCGCGCCGTCCAGGAGCCGCGCGTAGAGGTTGTTGAACAGGTAGACTATGTCGGACCTCGCGAGCTCCTCCGCCACCCCGGACCTCCTGAGGGCGTCGATGCTCCTGATGACGTCCCGGGAAACGAAGAGCCTGTATATCCTCCGGGGGAGGGGGCCGCTCACGCCCGCCATGGAAGCCTCGATCACCCGTGGACCCGTGGACGGGGATCCCTCCCGGCTGTACGCGGATTCCGGCCCCGGAGGCTGGAGAATTGTGATATCCAGGCCAGCCGGCGCGCGCCTCACAACTTCCCTCATGAACCTCTGACTACCCCCCGGCCCCCACATGTTGGCGACAAGCACGAAGGACGCCTTCAACCGGATCTTCGAGCCCAACACGGGGGTAAATGCCTTTCGCGCGCGACGCGCTGCGTCAATCGGCGGCCACATGCGCCGCGACCGGGAAGGGGGAGCCGAAAGGGCCGTGACCGTTTGATCAGCGAGCGTGAATGACATTGGACGCGGGAGATCGTAATGCGACCGGTCGGCCAGGGACAAGTGGAAACTCATCAAAGAGAACGGACCTCCAGCCGGATCCCGTTTAAATACGGGCGCGGCGGACGCGGAAGTGTGAATTACGCGGTGGTGGGCCATCACTACTGGGACAGGCCTGGAGGGGGGGAGCTCGTGTGCGCGTCCTCGGCCCACGCGCTCGAGATGGCTGGCTACAGTCCCGTGCTGACGTCGCCCACCGAGTTCAACCCGAGGAACTACGCGGATTGGTTCGGGATAGACATCTCCCGCTATCCCAGGGTCAACTGGAACGTGCGCCTCAGGATGTTCGGCCTGTACCTGAGGCTCGTCGCCTGGAGGCCCATGCTGAAGGCCATCAGGAGGTACCGCGCGGAGCTGCTCTTCACCGACGGGGCGACCTACAGGCCCCTCCTCGAGCACAGGCGCAGGATGGGCTTCAGGATCATCGAGTACATACATTTCCCGCACGAGGTATCGGTGGATCCCAGGTTCAGGGGCACGGGGCTGGCGTACGGCGAGGACCCCTACATAGTGGAGAGGTACGGGAAGTTCCCGATGAACGTCTACTGGTGGGGCTACGTGAAGCTCCTGCCGCGCTACATGAGGGGGAATCCGTTCGAGGCGGCGGACCTCGTGCTCACGAACTCCAGGTGGACGGCCGAGCTGGCGAGGCGCGTCTACGGGAGGGCGCCGGAGGTCCTCAATCCGCCCCTGCCGCCGAACGTGCCGGTGCTCGAGGACGCCAGGCCCTTCGAGGAGAGGCTGGAGGAGGTCGTGATGGTCGGCAGGTTCAGCGAGGAGAAGAGGTACCACTGGGTCATAGGGGAGGTGATGCCGAGGCTGCTGAGGGAGGTGCCCGGGGCGAGGCTCCGGATATTCGGGGGCGCCGGCACGAGGACCGCCTCGTCCTACATGGGCAGGCTGAGGGAGCTGATAAGGAGGATGGGGCTGGGGAACGCGGTGGAGCTGATCCCCGACGCCCCGAGGTCCGCGATAAACGGGGCGATGGACCGCTCCAGGGCGTTCCTGCACGCGACGGTGAACGAGCACTGGGGAATAGTCGTGGCCGAGGCCCTCGCAAGGAGGCTGCCCGTGGTCGTGCACAGGTCGGGAGGGGCCTGGACCGACATAGCGGAGGAGGGGAGGAACGGGCTGGGTTACGGGGACGCCGACGAGGCGGCGGAGGCCCTGGCGAAGCTGCTCACCGACGGCAGGGCGTGGAGGAACTACTCCTCGTCGCGGAGGGTGAGGGACCTCACGCTGGACTCCTACGCGAGGAGGCTCGGCGAACTGGTGAGGGCGGCGAGCTGACGGCGGTGATGCGCGGTGCTGCTCGTGACCTACCTGCCATTCCACAGGATCCACGAGGTGGGGGAGTACTTCCTGAGGAACGTGCAGCTGATCGGGCCGAGTGAGGCGATCGCGTACGTCGACAACGTGTTCAGGGATGAGCAGCGGGACATCTTGGTCAGGGTGCTCTCGGACGCCGGAGTCGAGGTGAGGATGGGCAACTGGCGGAGCAGGGACATGACGTGGTTCCAGATGCTCGCCGACCTGCAGGGTTCCGAGGACCTCCTCTTCGTCGACAGCGACAGCGTCGCCGACGAGCACTTCCACGAGATACATCGGCAGATGGAGGCGCACGGCATGTACGGGCTGCTCGACCGCGAGGGATGGGTGAGGGGCGGAGGCACCAGGAACGCGTTCGCCAGGTACAGCAGGCTCCTCGGGTACATATCGATCGACGGCGGGCGGAGGCGGAGGCCATTCTACGAGCACCGCACCTACAATCCGTCGCCTCTCCACAAGGGCAGCGTCTTCTTCATAGGCCCGAAGCAGCTGGTGTTCTTCAGGCGCGCGCCGGATGGGGACCTCGTGGACAGGGTCAAGAGAGCGTTCCTGAACGTCCCGAGCCCGCTCAGGCAGAGCGTGAGCGATGAGACGATCCTGGGCCTGATAGCGTATCTCTCCGGCTTCAGGGGGCGTCCCGTGGACCATCGGATCCCGCCATTACCACCACGGATCCGGGCCGGAAGGGTCGCCCGTCGATGAAGCGCTGACGGCGAGCGCGCACCTGCACTTCGCCAGGGGACTGAGGAGGGAGTTCGGCCCGAGGAGGGAATTCCTCGCGTACGAGCTCAAATACACGCTCTCGCTCATGAGGAACGTGCCACGCATGTTCTAATCCGAGGAGCGGCGCGGCCCGCGGCCCGGTCGTATTCCTCGACTCCCCACGGAGCTCCGGGCGCTCCAAGGTTCGATCTCGGGCGCGCACGACCTGAAGGACGCCCATGTGCGACGAGATGGTGCCCTGGGGCCCCCATGCACCCGGTGGGGATCCGCGAGGTGCCTTGGACGGCCGCGAGCCACCACTACCACCACGGCTCGACCCCCGGGCACGCGCTCAAGCCCTTCGTGGCCATGGCGCACGCCCAGTTCGGGAGGAACCTCTACGCGGAGTTCCGCCGGTACTGGCTCAAGTACAGGCTGTCGTTCCTTAGGAACGGGCTGGGGGCCCTGGTCCGCGGCCGAGCCCCTCGGCGGAGCAGCCCCCTGACGGCCTCCCCCAGGGACCTCACGGCGCGCTCGTGCAGCGCCATGGCGTAGCGCGCGTTCTCCCTCCCCCACTCCGCCAGCTCCCGGGGGCTGAACTGGGAGAGCTTCGTCGCCAGGTCGTAGGCGTCGATGAACGCGTGCTCCCTGGGGAGGGGCTCCCCCGTCACCGAGAGGTGGTGGCTGAAGGGGACGTCGCCGGCGAGGGCGAAGTCAAACCTCTTCACGTTGATCCCGGACTGGGGGCGGGTCGAGCCGCTGTAGTTTATCCCCGCGTGCCCCTCCGCGAGCCTCTGCAGGAACTGGTCCCTCGGGAGGTTCGGGACGTACGCGGCCCCGGGGGCGGGGCCCCCGACGCTGACGAGCTCGAACCTGACGCCATCCCTCCTCAGGAGCTCGGAGAGCTTGGAGACGAACGCGGGGGGCGGGCCGTGGGTCCCCACCATGTTCACCACGATCCTGTCGTCCGGCTTCCTGGAGAGGTCCACCGGCCGGGCCGGGGGGAACACGGCGGGGAAGGCGACGACCCCGATTCCGGGGGCCTCCTCCTCGTACAGATATTTATCCCTGAGGGTCACCGTGACTACGAGCCTCACCGCGCCGCCGCGGAGGAGCTCCCTCACGTCCCCCTCGAAGTGGCCGCGGGACGCGCGGGGGAGGTAGCCGTAGGGCGTCTCCATGTGGAAGTCGTGCGCCAGGTAGACTATGGGCATGCCCCGGGGGAGCCGGCCGAGGCACCTGGAGAGCATGAGGAGCCCCCGGACGTGGTCGGCCACCAGGATGGAGCTCCCCGCGAGGAGGTCCGCTATCCGGTCGGGGCAGCCGACGGCCTCGAACCTGAGCTCCCTCATCAGCGCGGCGAGCGACGTGGCCCCCAGGGAGGAGAGTAGGCGGCCGGCGCCGGCGAGGATCCTGGAGGCCCCGGACTCGAGGTCCTCGAGGGTGATCCCGACGACCTCGTCCGCCCCCGCCAGCTCCGCCACCTTGGCTATGAGGTACTCCCTCGCGACGTTCCCTCCCGAGTACTCCCTGAGCCTCGAGCGGTTCCTCCAAGTGACGTAGGAGAGCCTCAACGCGGCCTCGCATGGGGGTGGCGCCTTTATAATGGAGACCTGGGGCCGAAGGAGGTGTGAGGGTCCTCTGGCTCGCCCACCGCGACCCCGAGAATCCGAGGGCGGGCGGGGCCGAGAGGACCATCCACGAGGTGGGGAGGAGGCTCGTGTCGAGGGGCCACGAGGTGGTCCTGGTCACCGCTGGATGGAGGGGGAGCCGGCCGAGGACCGTCCTGGATGGGATCGAGGTCAGGAGGTACCCCGGGAACCTAGGAGTGCACCTGGCGCTCCCCCCTGCGCTGATGAGGGAGGAGTTCGACGCCGCGGTCTGCGACCTGGGGCACGCGGTGCCCTGGCCTTCCGCCCCGCTGCTCATGCGCGGGCGCTGCGCGGTCTTCTTCCGCCACCTCCACGCCAGGACCCTGTGGGGACAGGTGAACCCCGTCCTCGCGGCGGCGCTCTCGACGGCGGAGCGCGCCTACCCCATGATCTACAGGAACGAGGCCTTCGTGACCGAGTCGAGGTCGTCGAGGGACGACCTGATCCGCCTGGGCGTGGACCCCCGGAGGATAGTCCTCGCGCCGCCGGGCGTGGACCACGATCTCTTCAGGCCGGGGCCGAAGACCCCCTTCCCGTCGATCGTGTACTTCGGGGGGATGAGGAGGTACAAGAGGCCGCGGGACGCGCTCCTGGCGTTCGCGCTGGTGAGGCGCGAGATCCCCGAGGCCAGGCTCTACGTTGTGGGGGAGGGGCCCGAGCTCCCGGGGCTCTGGGAGCTGGCGGAGGGGCTGGGGATCGGGGGGAGCGTGAAGTTCACGGGCAGACTGAAGTACGGGGAGCTCGCCAGGCTCGTCTCATCCGCCTGGCTCAACATCCACACGTCGGCTGCGGAGGGGTGGGGCTACTCG
>Ga0081534_100600_pt1 | contig 11288 bp, 10 predicted proteins | sample MonGeyMetagenome_FD_71019 | JGI IMG/M metagenome (GOLD analysis project Ga0081534, IMG submission 71019) | Hypoxic/sulfidic aquatic microbial communities from Monarch Geyser, Yellowstone National Park, USA - MG (SPAdes) v1 (version 2) | ecosystem: Environmental > Aquatic > Thermal springs > Hot...
ACCGACGCCCAGTAGGCAATGAGCGGTTTCGGTATTATGGCTAGCGAAGCCCAGTAAAGGGCGGTGTAGGTCAGCAACACGGCGAGTAGGGAAACAACAACAAACCCAAGACGCACTGCAGCAAATAATCCATTTGATTTAAATAATTTAATTACAATTCCTCAGCAATGGGTTTGCCATGGCTTAAATTAATTAGGCGATACTTGCCTAAGCGGTGTTTATGGCGTTTGCTTTGGCCTTACTACTGTATAGCGATTGGGCTTGCGTTAATTGGTTCCGTATTCACACTCCCTAATTTTATGATCGTTACTACAAATCCAAATATTTCAGGGGTATTATTATTTATGTTAGTTTTGTCATGGCTTTTCTATGTACAGTTTCTCGTGAATCTCATGGATAAGATTGACTTTGAGAGGGATACATGCCTTATGGATGGGAATAACTTCCGTGATTTCATGCTATTAGTTTCGTCATACCTAATATTATCATTATGGGGTTTGTTGAATATTCTGTTTTATCAAGTGTTGAAAAATATAGGAGTGAATACGTTGTTTACTCTTTATTCCATGTTGTTTACCGCGATATTATCCTCGATCTCGATCATGTTTACTCTGGGTAATTGGGTTATATCGAGGCGTGATAGGGGGAATGGGAGGCTCATAGCCATTATTAAGGCTACTAGGAGGGCTTTACTTTTCATATTCGTCGCCGTACTCCTCTCCCTACTATCAGTAGCAGACCTCCTCGTGACGCGGCAAACACCCTTCGCCACATGTTTCTTAGCCATATCCCTCGGCTTAACCATAACCATGGCGCAGACCCTAGTTATAATGCACGCACTAATGGACGCACTCAGCAGATCCGCGAATTCCGAAGGCGAAGCTAGGGATCAGGGAGCTAAAGAAGGGACGGAAAGCGCCTCGAAGTCTCAGTCCTAGTGTCTTTATAAGGAGTGAATAAAGTTGTGATTGAAAATCTAAAATAGGAAATTGAATAAGCAGTGTACGTACTTCTTCCTGTGGTGTCTCTGTGTGTTGGTTGTATGTTTTATGGTTTCTTTTCTGGTTCATGTATCCTTTAATTTTATAAGAGGTTCATATTGTGGTATGGTGTGATAAGAATTTTAACTAGAGATGATGATATACCATCAATTCTAATTAAGGAAGTTCGCAACTTATTCAAAACCAGAGGATTCGAGGTCGACATAGCAACAGCATTCGTAAACAGTAACGGATTAATGATCATAAAGGACCCATTAACCAATAGCGACAAGTCCTACCTAGTCACCAGCAACATCACGAAGAAGGCGTATAACTGGTTAGTAAATCACAGGATAGAACCTAGACTCTACGATGATTTACACGCAAAGTTATACATAATGCACAACAATAATGCCTACATAGCACTAATAGGCTCCTCAAACCTAACGAAGAGGGGACTCACGGTTAATTTCGAGGTTGACGTAATGCTCAAGGGCGAGGTAACGGATAGCTATTACGAGCAATTACTTAAAATATTCAACACAATATGGAACGCATCAAGACCAATAACACAAAACGACCTAGCACTCCTCCAATCAATAAATAAAAACGTTAAAGTAACCATAACTAGGAACGAAATAATACACATCGAACGCCAAGCACTCAAACTACTAGGCATAAATAGGGACGCATTGATTAAATGCAAGAGCACAGATAAGGAAGATAGAAAACAATGCATAAACACAATCTACAACAAACTAAGGAGACTCACCCAAGGCAATACACTCCCAGAACAAGCATTTAGAACAGAAATAAGTAAGAACGCACATATTGAGAAACTAGGCAAATTATGCCATGAAGCCCCATCTGAATGGTTTCTTGGGATACCCTGTATAATGATCTATATAGCTTACGAACTAGGTCGAAGCGGGAAAACTTACGATACAGGCATAAGCTTTTACGAAGACATACTCGAGAAATCCCTTAATCAGACTAGAAAAATCAAAGGCGTTAAAAACGATGTAATCAATTTCATAATGCAGGAATTAGATAGAGTTAGAAACGATAAAGAGTACAGGGAGCAGGTCATCGAACGTAAAATAGGCGCCACAATACTACCACTAATCCTAGCCCTACCAAGAAACTGCAACATAACAGGCATATTCAAGAGAAACAGATACGAAAGAAAAATAACATGCTAATACACCTACACAAGGCACCATAAAGAGGGCAGTAGAAATAGAAATAAACCTAACCCTCAGGAAACTGAGGAACTCCAAATCTCTCTGGCAATGCACAAGCCAGTACTGGTCGTCCCTGTACATGGGCCAGGGCGTCGTGTTGCTCCTCGGGTGGTGTTATTGGGTCTTGTTGGGTCGGTAATTTTATTAATTGTTTTGTGGTTGATTGTTTTAATGCCTACGTTGCTTGAGCGTGGTATCCCAATCGACGTCATCAATGATTACTCAAGCGTTGAGAAGGGCCCGGGCAGACCACCACATTGGGAGATGGCCTTCTGGTGGACTAGGAAACCACTGGCCGGTGCCAGGACAATAATCGCAGCATCACTCCTGCCAGACAACGCCTATCAAAGCATGGAGCAATTCCTAAACGACCTATTCCCATGCAGGGGCGAGAAGAAGACAGTGCATAGTTGTAACCCATCACAACGATTAATCGAGAAGCTCAGGGGGAAGAGGCTGCTTGATCCGTTTGCTGGCTTTGGTTCGATACCGCTTGAGGCTTCGAGGCTTGGTGTTGATGCTGTGGCTGTTGAGTTGTTGCCGACAGCCTACGTGTTCCTAAAGGCAATACTCGAGTACCCAAGGCTCTTTAGGGACAGGTTCATAGAGGTTGATGGGAAGACCATAAAGGAGTTAGGGCTTGAGGACGTCGCCAAGCAATTCAGCGGTAAGAGTGAGGTGAGTGAGTCCGGTAGGTACAGGGTACCAATGCTCATCTACGACGTAGCCAGGTGGGGCTCATGGATAATCAACAGGCTCAGGGAGGACCCAGTGATTAAGGAGCTGTATGACGCTGATGTGTACATTGGTACGTGGGAGGTCAAGTGCCCAGTGTGTGGTAGGTACACGCCATTGGTTGGTAATTGGTGGTTAGCAAGGGTAAAGAGTGGCAATAGGGGCTATGAGAGGCTTGCCTGGATGGAGTGGCAAAACGGTGAAATCAAGGTGGTGGACCTAAACGAACAATGCAGACAGCAGAGGCTGGGGAACTGCAATAACCTAAGCGCCGAGGTAACCACAAGGGGTGAGGAGGGTGGTTCCGTGAGGTGGGCAAACCAGAAGTTCGTTGTGCCAACGAAAAATATAGACCTAAGGCGCGAGACCGCCCAGTGTCTGTACTGCAGGGCTGAGATAAACCACCGCGTAGTAAACGGTAAGGTGGTTAAGGGCAGTAAGAAGGATGGTGATTGGTACGTGAAGTGGGCGCTCAGGCAGTGGAACGAGAACTACGAGAAGTACCTAAGGGGTGAGATCACGCTTGATGAGTTGATGCAATCGCCGGCAAGGCCCACACTACTTGTTAAGGTCTACGTCAAGGATGGAGACCTACAATTCAAACCAGCAACACAACAAGACACGGAAAAACTGTGGAAAGCTACTGAGGAATTGAGGAAGATGTGGGGAGACCCGGACATACCAATCGAGCAAATTACGCCATATGGCAATAGATATCTATTTCCGATACTTTACGGCTTTAACAAATGGTTTAAGCTCTTTAACCCACGACAACTTCTCACCCTAATCAAACTCGTCGAATTGATTAGGCAGGTAGGGCATATAGTCGAGGAGGAGAAGCTGAGGGAAGGCTGGAACAGTGAAGATGCAAGAAAGTACGCAGAAGCGGTAACGGTGTATTTGGCTACGGCATTAGTTAATTATACTAGACATAATTGTTTCAATACAAGTATAGAACCTACTAGAAAATTCATTACACATGTATTTGCATTTAGGGGTATAGCGATGACATGGAATTGGGTAGAGGAGACGTCCATTACCAACATTCTAGGATCATTTACAAGATCTATTAATGCGGTCTTAGAGAGCTTATCCTATCTTATGAATACTTATTCTATGAATACTAATATCACGAAAGTTTTACTTGATGAGGCTTCCGAGCTTTCCAAACTTGAGGGTGAGAGGTTCGATGTAATAGTAACTGATCCACCTTATAGGGATGATGTTGCATACAGTGAGCTTAGTGATTTCTACTATGTTTGGCTTAAGAGGGCCTTGAGCGATGTTGCTGATGTTGGTGGTGTTTTAGTTAGGAAGCCAAGGTTCTTGCCTGAGGCGTTCTTTAATGAGTTTGGTAATGAGATAGATACCCAGTGGCAGAGATTTGCTGTGAGAGAGGTTAGTGAGGTTGAGGGAAGATCGAAATTATTCGGTAATAAAGATATCAATGGTGAAAAGGTTCCTGTTGGTTCGTTTGATTACTTCAAATACTTGCTCAGTGAATCGTTTAAGGCTATGGTTGCTAGGCTTAAGGATGATGGCGTCCTCGTTACTTACTATGCCCATACATCGCCTGATGCTTGGGAGGCTTTGTTGGAGGCTGGTTGGCAAAGGACTGGTTTGAGGATTTCTGCTGCTTACGCTTTGGTTACTGAGTCTCCTCAGAGGGTTACTGCTAGGGGTGCCACAACGTTGGACATGTCTATAGTTGTTGCCTGGAGGAAGGGCACATCCGGTGAGGCTTTAGCTGACGAGGTTTACGCTAGGGCTGTTGAGTTTTGCTCTAAGGAGGCCAGTAGGTATAGGAGGCAGGGTTATGATGGCGTGAATTTATTTGTTGCGGTTCTTGGTTGTGCGTTGTCACAATTTACTCAATATAGAAAGATTATTGGCATTAAGAACCTTGGCGAGCTTGTCGAGAAGTATATTTGCCCAGCAACGGCTGCCGCTATTGCGAAGTCTTTGACTGGTGCTGAGGGTCTCTTCAGGCTAGTGGTGAGGAGGACGTGACCCATTAGGGCCTAGTGTATATCATGGGAGGATTCCCGATGAGGTTATTGAAAGGCCCTGAACCCTAGCGCTACATTTACGTTTTAGCTGAAAGCCTTTTTAACCCTAGGTATATAAAGTTGGTGGGTCTAAAATGCCCCAGAAGCGCCAATTTCCATGCAAGATAACACCTCCACTTGAGTTGCCAAGGCCTCCAGCAGTAGCGTCAGAGGCGTTTCTTAGTACCATAGCACAGGGGATGTGGGCTGAAGAAAAAGTAATTGAGGCCGTAAATTCCACAACGCATCTTTTTGCAATTAGGTATGGGCAATCTAGGTATGATGGAGAACTGATTTCTAAGAAAGATGCGTGGGAAAAATATGTTACACGAGTTTATACTGAGATGAAGAAGTATGGGAAAAGACCCGATGTATTAATATTTAAAAAAGGTGACATTGATATTACCATCTCCGATATTAGTGAAAAGCTGGAGGAGGATATAAAGGACATAGTATTCAAGTCCTTAGCAGGAGTTGAGGTTCGTTCCAGTAGTTATTACTATGAAGACTACGTAAAAGCGAGGGGAAGTGGAGATAAAGAACTATCAATTACCGTAAAAGAAGAAGATATTGATAGGATACTTAAATGGAGAAATACATATTGCGGTTCGAAACCTATATATTATGTCCAAATATTTTTCGATAAGGGATTTTACATATCATTCGATAAAATTCTAAACATAATCGAGAGAGCAAAAAACACGAAGGTAGAGCATTATAGGAAAGAAAAAGACCGAAAAACTGGAAAGCTAACGCATTTCATAGGAATAAACCATGCAAAACTCGGATTAATAGCTGAAGAACCGCCAACTCTTGCTTCAGAAGCTATTAAAGCATGGGATGGAAAGGTTTATGCCATTCGAATGCCTAGGGGAGGTGTGTTTAAGCTAACGAATGAATTCATCCAAGAGCTTATGTCGCTTACCGCCGAATCTTCTTAGTATTTCTTTAACCGATTTATCTATCTCTTGTTTAATTTCCGCTTCTTTCTCTGGTTCTGTTCTTGATGCTTTACATAGCTTATCGAATAGATCTGCTAATTTTAATATATCATGTTGATCTAAGCTATTCACGTCTATCACGAGTAACTCCTCGAGGTCTCTTGGTTCGAGCTTCCTTAACCCTGTTCCATAAATTCTCCCTCTGATGGTAGCAATTCTTTGGCATATATTTGAATTAAGATATGCGAGTAATGCTTTCAGCTTTAACTCGTCTTTGAAGAATGGATATATACAATGGAATGGTGTAAGGTTCAAAACCCCAGCTTTATTATATATAAATCTCATTCTATCCCTGCTAAATACAAGAGCTAGTATTGGAGCAGGTTTGCGTTCGTCAACCCAGTACCATACTTTTCTATGTGATGGGATATATCTTTTGTGCACATTCATTTTCATTCCATACTCGAGATATCGTTTTAATTCCTCGGGTGGTGGGTATTTGAAGCAGTGCAAGAGATATACATTCTCGTTACTATTTGCTAAGGCGATCCAGTCCTCATATGTAAAGTCATAGTGCGTAGCATGAGACGCCTTAGCAATTACGGGCTTAACGCATGATTCGGGGATAGAAAATCTCTTGAGGTCTTCTTTGGATAGCACGAAAAACTCGTTGTAACCAGTAGCTATGCCTCTATCAACGGTCGCTATAGTAGATAGTGGAATTAGTTTATCAATTATTCCTTCAATATCTTCTTCTCCGACGAAGTACTTGAGCCATTTCTCTTGGGAATTTAGTTCATATTGAGGAACCTCTGTGACAGGTTCGAGTTCTTCCAATCTCTCTGGAATTTCATGATAATTATTTTCTAGATTTACAAATTTTACTTTATGGCTTTTTTCCGTTTTATCATTAACGAGAAAAGTAATTAATGCCGTGGTCATCGCTTTTTCAAATACCTCTTTCTGTAACCCTACGAGTATTAAAGCCTCAATTTTATAATTCTCTAAGATGAACTTTTTTAATACCTGTCCATAACCAGTATAGAGAAACTCGCTTGGTGTTATGAAAGCCAGCAGTCCTTGCGGTTTAACAAATTTTACAGCTCTCATGAAAAATAATGCATATATATTTGTTAATTGCGATAATGAAATGTTGAATTCGCTTGAAACTTTCTTGATCACTTCTCTGTTAAAGCCGTGAAATTTAATGTAAGGTGGATTGCATATTATTGCATCAAATTGTTCTTCACTGTTCCACAGGAGAAAATCTTCTTTGAGCAGTTGAAGGTTCTCGGTATTCATACCTAGTAATTTGAGGCGGATGAAGGTTGAATTAAGCATTAACGGATCAATATCTATTCCTGTCATACGAAGATTTTCTTTATCTTCCACCGCTTGATATATCTGAGATAAAAACACTCCAGTTCCAACACCTGGGTCGAGAATTTTCCGAGCACCCTTTGATATTAACCAATTACTCATAAATTTCGCTATTTTATGTGGTGTAAGAAATTGACCGTAGTGTCTTCTATATTGTTGTGGAATTAAGTTCGTGTAAATTTCATCAAGTAAATCTGGGTTTTTTATTATTTGCCGGGCTAGAAAATAATGAACCTCCTTTTTCAGCAACCAGCTTATTTTTGTCTCAAGGCTATTTATGTTTATTGTATATGGTAGGGATGTACCGATCTGTTCAGCTACAATTTCTAACGCTTTCTGGAATATTGCTCTTGCTTCTTCTGGAGTTAAGTCCTTTCCTAAAATTTTATACGCTAAAGACATATCCTTTGCTGAATACCTACTCGCCATCCTCTATCACCTTAAGATGTTTAAAAGTATATTCATGACTCTCACCATTCTGCTGATTTTATTAACTTCACTCATATAACCACTACTCCACATACTGGTATGCCCAGTAGCCTTATAAACTTTTTATTAACTTATAAGGAGAAGATACAAGAGCTACTAGAAACCCATATAGTACTTATCAGGGAGACTCCAGAAGGCTTCAAACCAGCTGACGAGAAAGATAGACAAGTACTCATAAAAGCATACCTAGACCTTGTTGCACAGATAAAGGAGCTGAGGGAATACCTACCTGGTGTACAGATACCGAAAGAAAACTATGTATTCACGCCCATCAGAGAGATGGAGATAGAAGGCTAGTATTTGACTATGGTATTAGATACGGCGTTATGAGGAAATACTATGGCAGGCGTATAGAGCCTTTAGGCCCTGTTGAAATGATTAGGTTGGGTGTTGCTCCTAACCCAGAGGTTTCTGAGAATGCGCAGGCTCTCTACGTATCACACCTACACCTAGACCATGTTGGGTTACTATCAACTACTTACCCATCAACACCGATAGTGTTCCCTGGTAAAGATATTGCTAGGGCGACTAGGTCACTACCAACCCCAACAGCTAAAACAAATAATACAGATACTCAGACCAAAACATTTGATACCAATACATACAGAGGAACCAGAACTAATGTTAAGACTCTTTGAGAAATATAGATAATCATCTCAATATGGCAACTTATAGATAAAATTAAGTGGTTACTAGCTCAAATCCCTTCAAGAGCATTACTACGCTTAATGATTTTATCGAATATTCTCTGTAAAAATTGCAATAAACCTTCTCAGGCAAAGATTTCATTAATAGCGTAAAATCTATGTAGTTCATCATTAGTATTGCCAGGGCTAGGGTTGAGGGAGGTGTGCAGACCTCGGTGAAGTACCTGGAGGATTTCGAGGATATGGTCATGAGGGAGGTTAAGTTCAGTAACCTAAGGCAGAGGACTGAGCTGATGGCTGCGAACTACGCTAAGAGGCGCCTCCTTAGTATGGGCTATAAGGTAATTGAGGATTATAGGAGTGTCCCTAGGCCTTTTGATATGGTTGTCTCCAGGAATGGTAGGTTATACACCGTTGAGGTGAAGGGTAGGTGGGTTCCACAGGAAAATTGGAGTCGTAGGTATGACGAGGTAGTCTCATTCACGGCTAATGAGATTGATTGGGCATCAAGATTCCCAGATAGGCACATCGTGTGCATAGTGTACATTAGTGAGGGGAATCTAAGTGAAGTAAACTGCGTAACCTTTGAGGAATTTCAAAGAATGTGGGTGCTTGAAACGGTCAGAGGACTTGAATACAAGTACAATGCCCACATTAAAAACCGTGAACAACAATCAACGGGTTGAGGAAGGCCTAGGCTTAATCCTGATGTAGAATTCAGGCTTGCCCCTACCCGTGGTGTTCCTGTAGTGTTGGAATATTCCACCACATTTGTTACACTTATACCTCGTCACCTCATAAAACCTGAACCTCCAAGTCTTAATTGGGGTTAAGTCCTCCGAGCCACAGTAAGGGCACCTAGGCATTAGTAGGTAGTGCTGTTGCGGTTAATTTAGGTGTTTCGGTTACAATGAGCCCCACCTCCCCCTTAACCCCTCAGCGTCAATAACTCCCTCACCTCATCCCCATACCTTACCAAGGTTAGTGAGTTAGGTAGGGGGCGAGGGAGGTTGTTTGCAAGGAGCTAAATAGGGTGCTTCAGGACCTTGATAACACGAACGACAAACCTCGCCCTTAAGGGCGGGTAGCTCACCTTGTGTACCGCATCGACCACAGCGGTGACGCTGACCGGTTCCGCCACGGTCACCACGTTGACGAGCGGCTGGCTCGCGCTCTCGCTGTCGAGCATTGCTGGCGGGACGGCGTGCGTGTCCAATGCATGTGCCGATTTGGTTGCGGTTGCCACTTAGCAATAGCTTAGCAATAGGTTTAAAACCGCTGTTCATATTTTTAATTATGCCGTGCCTAACCGATAAGGATGGGAAGATAATTGTATGCCTCGACACACAGGAGGATATCGATCGTGCACTTGTGCATACTGGTCAAGGCGAGGAACTCCTGGATAATTTCGTGCAGTTGATTAGGTCCATGGCTAACATGCGAGGTGGAACCGCCGTGACGTACAGGGTACTAATCACCGATGAGTACGGGCACACGGATGTGCTTGCCGATGGGTTTGCCACTAGGGAGCATGCAGAGAGGTTTATGAATGGTGTTAAGAGATACATTTGTCATCCTGAGAACGTTAGGCTTAGCATTGAGGAGGTGCCTTATGACTGGCTTAACCTGCAGCCAGACAGCGCAGGACAGCCCTCTCAGTCCCGCCTAAGCGCGCCAGAGCAAAAATAAAAGATTTACCATTAATATACACGGCAGATATAGAGGAAAAACAAAACCAAATTTATCTTAAAAAGTAAAAAGTAAATAGATATAGATCCTGTTTAGCTAGTTTAGCTAGATATTAAAGAGGAAAGTTTGCAGGCGCAAGCAACGCAACTCGACAACCTCAAACCCATGCATCATAGAGTAATATTAGACGCAATCATAGCACATACAGCATGGATCTTTAAACACCCTCTACCAGGGCTAAAGTCTCCAACTGAATTTTTAATTTTCCTAAAACCCTTCATGGATAAGATATGCAACACCACATGACTTTCATTTTATTTTAAAATAAAAAATTTTTAAATTTTTCAACTTTTCCTTTTACATGATTTTTTCGTTTGTGTTGCGAAACCGAAATGATGAACTGAATAATGAATTTCCTTAATTTTTCTATGCATAAAGCTTAAAAATAAGCTAAAATACTTATTCATGATGGCCTTGTGGCCAAGACGTTTAACTTGACCAAAGCAATGTTGAAGTATGTTAAGGGCAAGGCTAAGTGGGTTGAGGTGAAGTTATGAGCGAGCAAATGAGTGAGCTATTGCCGCTGGTCAAGTTCATTGAGGAGCATCCTGAGGTTGATGTGGTTGGTTACCTGCGTAAGATATTGAACTGGGTTAGGGAGTGCCCCGTTAAGCATGCCGATAGCCCCGGCCTGTGTGAGTATGGTTTTGAGTGGAGTGATGTTGGTGTTCCTGCCTGGCTACTTAAGCAGTTAGTGGAGATAGGGGTACTTAGGGTTACTATTCAGACTAACAAACACACGATGTACAATCTCACAATTGAACCTGGTAAGCTTGAGGAACTCCTAAGCATGTTCTCGGCACCAAGTCCAGCTAAGGTTGAGCTACCGCCTGACTTCATGTCAGTGGTTGAGGGTTATGATGATTTGAAGGCTGTGATTAAGAGGATTGTCGTTAATGAGGAGCCTATCCACGTACTGCTTGTTGGTCCTCCGAGCACTGCTAAGTCACTGATGCTGATGGAGATTGAGAGACTGCCTGACTCAGTGTTCATCACAATGGGTACTGCAACTAAGGCTGGTATTAGGGATGTTTTACTGGCTAGGAGGCCTAGGTACTTGATTATTGATGAGATT
>Ga0081534_100601_pt1 | contig 11281 bp, 4 predicted proteins | sample MonGeyMetagenome_FD_71019 | JGI IMG/M metagenome (GOLD analysis project Ga0081534, IMG submission 71019) | Hypoxic/sulfidic aquatic microbial communities from Monarch Geyser, Yellowstone National Park, USA - MG (SPAdes) v1 (version 2) | ecosystem: Environmental > Aquatic > Thermal springs > Hot...
CGCGGGTGCACGGGGTCTTCAACTACTACCAGGGCGTGAGCCCCAAGGGGAAGAGGTCGGAGTTCGTGATAAGGGTCAGGCCGAGGCCGAAGGCCAAGGCCCCTCAGCCCTGACGTCCTGTCTAAGACTTTGACGTAGGTTGCCCCATAGCCCTCAACGGGCTAGTTGAGCCCTACAGCCTCTACACATTTCTACGCAAACTTGTGTAGAAAAGCGCTTAAGGTACTAAGGGCCTGCAGGCCCTCGCCCAAGGCGGCGCCGGCGCTTCCTCAGCGCCTTGCTCTGCGTAGCGTCCCGCTTTGGAAGGACTTTCTGAAAATAGAAGAGGGACGCGGAGGAAGCGCCCTAGGCGCTGTCGCCGCCCTCGCTAAGGCTGATGAGGTGAGCCAGTGAGGCCAAGGTGACACAGGGTGGTGCGTGTCCCCGCGGCTGGGGCAGGCCGAGCGCAGGTGGGCCCTGCGTCACACTGTGGCCCAGCCTGTAGCCTCCAGCGGCCTGTCACGGCCAGCGCCCTCTGTCCTGGGGACGCGTGGCGCCCGGCCGGCCCACGTAATAGGGCCTGTCGTGTCAGCTGCGGCCAACTGGGAGGGACACAGAGCCAACAGGGCCCTTGGCCGCTGGGGACAGCAAGCAAAATAGCTGTGCGTCCCTAAGGATATATAGTTCAACGGCTTGGTGTCCCCAGGGACGTCAAGCTATTGAACTATGTGTTCATGGAACTAATAATTAACATCGCTGGAGGCACTTACATACCTCCTTAACGCCGTGGATCCTGAACTCGACCACCAACGAGCCCTCCTCAACGTAGACCCTGTGAGGCAAGCCTTACCTCAGATCCTGTTAGGCAGAGAGAGTTGTAATAAGTTAAGCTGAGGGCGCGCGGACTATGACGCCTAGGCGCTCCTCAGTGGCGGGCCCGCCGGGACTTGAACCCGGGTCCTCCGGCTCCAGAGTTTAACCACTGCGTAAATACCACGGTTAGGGGAAAGCCCGAGTTCTACATTAGGGCCAAGCCGAGGCCAACCACGACCCGTTAATTGTTATTCAAGGCCTTTAATGTACGCGTTGTACTTGTACTCAATACCTCTAACGGTTTCAAGCACCCACCTCCTCTGGAATTCCTCGAAGGTCATGCAACTCACCTCATGAAGCCCACCATCACTCATGTACACAACGCACACAATATGGTTGTTTGGGAACTTCGATGCCCAATCAATCTCGTTAGCCGTAAACGAAATAATCTCACCATACCTATCACCCCACCTCTCCCGAGGAATCCACCTACCCTTCACCTCAACCGTGAATAACCTACCGCCCTTAGAAACCACCATGTCGAAGGGCCTTGGGATGCTCCTATAGTCCTCAATCATTTTATAACCCATACTGATTAGATACTCCTTAGCGTACTCGGCAGCCATCAACTCGGTCCTCTGCCTTAAGTGACTGAACCTGATCTCGCTCATGACCATATTCTCAAAGTCCTCCAGGTACTTCACCGAGGTCTGCATATCACCTCTAACCCTGGCCCTGGCAATACCAACTATCTTATACCCCGGCTCACCTATCGCTAAGTACTGCTGTAGCCTCGCGAGGTAATTCTTCAAATCTGACCACAACTCTATATGAACCTTCCTCTCAATCTCACTCCTCTCATCCTCCTTAACCTCACCGCTATCAGTCTCTACGCTCTCCCAATTTGCCTCAATCTCCCTAATCAGTGCCTCCTTAACCTCCCTACTCTTGCTCAACGGTGTTGGTAAGCGAACTAAAAGTCTCTCCCTATACGCCTCCGTCTCCCTATCAGTTTTCTTGTCTCTCACTAAATATGTTAAGTCAACGATGTAATAACCACCGCCTGGCTCAACATCAACACTTGGTGGATAGCCTAGCTTAATCCTTAATCCTTTATCAACATCCTGCCTGGGCTTCCACCTAATATTCTCCCTCTCCCTCAGTATTGCCTCGATTCTTCTTCGTAGTTCGTTTAAACGAGGACTATTTAATAGGGCATTATACACCTCATTCTCCCTTAGGAACACCGACGAGCCAATCTCCGTTATCTTGTATACCCCCTCCCCTACCTCGTAGATTTCGAACTCGCCATAGCTTTGGGGAGGCAACGCCCTAAGTGATATTTCATACAACTTCTCCAGGAGGTCTAGGTACATAGTGTACTCATCACGTTCAAGCGCAGTCTTAAGCACCATATCGATAACCAGCACAGAATTAGCCTTTTGACCAAACCTCCAAATCCTCCCAACCCTCTGAACATGCTTAGTGGGGCTCCATACAACCTCATAATTAACAACCACATCAAATGCTTGCAGATTAACGCCCTCGGACATTATGTCCGTAGATATAAAAACGGCAGTCTTAAAGGACTCAGCCAGGTTCGAGGCGACTACCTCAACGTCTATCTTATCCCTAGCCTGCGCTGTGGCGTACATAACCCCAAACTCTCCACAATCAGCCCTGGCATAACCATCGAGTGATTCAATAACTCTACAATTGCCCAATTCTCTCGTGAGACTTTGAAAGAGGTACTCAGCCGTAGTTGCGTACTCGGTGAATACAATAACCTTCTTACCAGTCAATTTGCCAATTAGCAGTTTCTTAAGGGCCTCAAGCTTCCTGTCGACCGCACCTGAGTACTGATTCGCCAGTTCCATAAGATCCCTCCAATTAGCCACGCCACTTAGGCAGGAATCCAACTCGCCCTCCTCAAGCTCCTCCTCGTCACACCTGCCCCTCGCAACGACTCTCTTAAGGGTTGTGAAGAAGGATAGTGGGCTTGACATAGCCCTCTTCTCAACAACAACACGGACAATATTCTCGACGTTGTAATTCTCAAGCAATTTAAGAACCTTGTAAAGCGCTTGAGACTCCTCATTGCTTGCCTTAACCTGAACAATCCAATAATTCAATTTAGGGAATATCTTCTTACTTTCGTACTCCTCTACATCCCTCTTCTCTCTCCTAATTACGACATTGTTAACAAGCGATGCAAGGAACTTGTAGTCATTCTCATTACCAGTGTGTGGAGTTGCTGTTAGGAGGACGCATCCATTGGCCCTATTGCATAGGTACGCAAGTCTCTCCCTCTCCCTACCCAACCTAATCTTGTGGGCCTCATCTACTACGACTAAATCCCACTGTATTTTCTGTAGCGAATTCATGTAATCAATCATCTTAGCCCTATCAAGCGTGACCAGGTAGACTCGATAACCCAGTGGGTATTCCGGCGATTCGATGAGATAATGTTGTATCTCAAATTTATTCAACTCATCAGACCATTGATTAAGTACTGAGCGAGGAACAATTATGAGGGCACTATTAACCCTGCCTAACTCCATTAAGGCTTTAACGAGCAACAGCGCCTGTATTGTCTTGCCTAAGCCAACATCGTCAGCAAGCAAAAACCTAGGCCTTGGAAGCCACAGCACATCTGACACAAGGTCTAGCTGGTGCTTGTATAAGTCCTTACCGGCAAGCCTCAATATGTCTATTAGTGAAACCATGACTACTCGTTAAAAATTGTTTCAGTTATCAATTATATGCATTCTCCCTCAACGCAGCATGTGCTGGTCATTCCTCGCATATTAATGTGAACTCGGGGTGCCAACCTCTGAACTTCTGAACCATATCATCATCCACAACGACGGGTTCGAGGAATTCAAACACCACATCCATCTTAGGAGGAGCTATGTCCTTCAGCACCATTAACAAACGTAAAACTTTATTATAATAAGACTTATCCCTTACCATAAAGCTCATGTTCATACTAATTTCGCCCCCATCAACCTTTTGTTGGTCAATATCTACACGAAGGGTTAGGCTGAGCTTACGCTGATCCCATAAATACCTTAATAAATTCTCCGCATCATTAGCGTTAAACACCCTAATTCTCTTAACAACATAGCCTCGAAAAACATCATATCTAGTGCACTCCTTTTTCCTCTTACCCTTTACGTAAATTGTTACAGTCCTTTGATCCCTAGTCCCACTCTTAAAGCTCGCCTCAATACTAAGCGCGTACTCACCCGGCTCCTTAGGTACCTCAACATAAAAACGGTAGTTAGCGCCCGGTGAGGGTACTTTATTTATGGTACCGTTGATGCTGTAAATCAACTCACCCATCTCCTCACTCGCAATAACCTCAACATTTACTTTAGTACCTGGAGGTCTCTCGATAGAAAGCTGCTCAATCCCATCAACCAAAACCTTAATATAAGCCTTAACGACCTCCGTCTCGAAACAGCCCTCCGTGAAGTGAGGCCAATTACCCCTCTCCTTCTCTGTCAAAGCATCATCAACACTGACCCTAACATCCTCACCACTGGGTCTCTTATACTTAATATAATATCTAGAGTTTCCTTCCCTTCCCTCCTTCTCACGAAGCTTCTCAAGGAACTGCTTAATGGGCCAGTCAATGAATTCCTTGCCAATGAATATGGGCGCAACACCACTATTCTCATCCAAACTCGGCGTTTCACCCTTACCGGAGCACTCGGGTATCCAAATTAACTCATCATTTATCCTGAAGACGCACCTATAGCCCTTACAATAATCCTTAATGGAACTTAGGAACTCGTCGAAACTTATCGGTGCAGGTGGGAGCTCAGGGTTGTTAAGGTATACGCTCCATAAATCACTTATCATTACGAAGTTGCCTTGCTTTATTGAGTCCTTAATCTTATCGAATTTGAAGATTATTTCAGCGAGCGCGTTCACAACCTCATCCTTCTTCCTACTAATATCGATTAAGGCTCTGTCAAGCTTATCAAATGATTGCTCCTTAAATCCAATCACCGCCTTACTAAGCCACCTATTTACCGTCTCCCTAAGTGCGGCTATAGCCGCGGACTTCCTATTATCAAGTCGAGTTCTTAAGTGCTCCTCGATCTCCTTCCTAAGACTTTCATCCTCTACATTAAGTAGATCGGGGAAGTAATCCAAAAGCCTATTACTTACCTCATCGATAGCCTTTATTATCTTGCCAAGGTTAATAACGGCATTTTTAATATCCCCCTCTTCCCTGACTTCTATCCTGAAATCCTTAAGAACCTCGACCGCCTTCTGCGGCACCTTCACCTCGTCGTTAGGTAATGCAAACATCAAATTGTTTCTTCTCATGTTGGTGCCGAACTCTTTTATATCCACTGCAAATATCGACTCCTTGCTATTACTTAGCTCCTTCTGCCAAGAGTCTTTATTAGTAACTATAACGACTTTTTTACTTTGCGCTTTACCTTGCGACTCAGGGTTTACACCGGTGATGAGAACCTTAGAGAAAGCACCTGATCTATCCTTAACAATACTTATTAATTCGTTAACAGCAACGTCTAAACCATCGCTATCTGAGTAAGTAGCGGCCACCTCAGATACGGCTTGCGTTTCGTCGCCTAGGAACCAGTACATGTACTTATCCCCAACCTTCATAACATGAGTTCCTGTACTAACTTCATTAAGCGCCTCCTTAAGGATGGCTGTAGTAATATCCAAGTTATTATAACTACTCACAAGCAAGTCTTGCTCCGATGGATATTGCCTTAGCGATGGCATAAGCCTTAGGTAAAACGTCGTGAGTAATACGTACCTAAGCATTGAAAGCGTAGCCTTATACGTTGAATTATCTAAGTTCCTATTTCTAATTTTATCCGCATCACTCTTATACTCATCAAGAAGCAGTTTCCAATCCGCTGCCGTGGGGCCACCTACTATTAATAACTCCTCCGGCTCCTGTAGATGAGCGAAGGTTATCAACTCTTCCTTTCCCCGATCCGTATGATTCGTATTTAAGTAAGCACGTGCAAGTATTCTAAGAAGCTCTCTCGTCATCTGTATTTTCGTTCTCTCAACTAACGATTCATTAGCAAGATTTAGTAAAACATTAAGAAGTCTCGGGTTAACAGGGTACGTTTGCTTAAACTCATCATTAAGGCGTTTATACTCCTCATCATTGACCAAGCCCTTCAAGGGATCTAAATCAACCTTCTTAATTGTTATACCGCCCCACCTCCTGAGTACAGCCGAGATGTTAGAGACGGTGTCCAACGAGATCGTTATTGGATTCACCCTTTTAATGGCCTCTATTGACTTACGGGTTTCCAGCTCAGGCTTCTCGGTCGCAAATAATGAGTAAGACACAAACAAGAACGCTCCAGGTACTTCACGGACAACCTCAGCCAAGGTCTGGATCCAAGCAACGAAATCATCGCGCTCATCGATCTCGAATAATTGCGTCTCATCAAAAATAACGACCAACGGCGCATTACTTTTAACGATATTCCTTAACTCATCCTTAATTTTCGTCTTCCTAAGCCCGCTTTCGAAATCTCCTAACCTCTGCCTACCTCTAAAAACAGCAACATTAGGAACCTTACTTATCGACGGTACCTTGATATCAATGCCATACTTCGTTAGCTCCTTACTAACGCAATCCCCAACACCATTACACCACCTATAGAGGGCCAGGAGGTGAAGTACAAAGGCTAGGAAGTGTGATTTACCAGCACCCATCAAGGCAGGCATTATGTAAATCTCATTCTTGTCCCCGCTGAGTTTCTTCAAGAAATCCTCTATGTATTGCCTAAAGGCTGGGGTTACGTACGTGATGGAGAAGAATGATTGCGGGTCACAGTATATTTTGTACACTTCCTCGGGCTTCTCGTTTAGGAATAATGCCCTATATACCTCGTATACGTCTATGGCAGGGCTTACCTTTCCCTCGGCGAGTAGCTTTAGGTTCTCGGCGCTCATTGCCACCACTCCATACCAAGAACCAGCCTTGAAAGCTTTACGTCAGCATCATCTTTATCGAGCAAGCCCAATTTAGAGAGCTCAATTAAGGCCCTAGCCAGGTTAAGGGCCTCCTCCCTGACCTCAGAAGTACACGTAATAAGGGTTCTAATTCTAGTTGTGGCATTGAGCTGGAGTTGCCTGAGGCAATCAAGCACGGCAGACCTCCCACGCTGGAGTGAGTAAACCCTCTTAACCTCATCCACAGTGTCATTACGTGGCGCCAACACCTCAAACGTCTTGCGCTTAGCCACATTAGGCCCGCCGGTCTCAACCTCTGTAATCAAGCCAAGCCTAACTAGGTCCTTATGCTCCAGCCCAACAGCCTTCTCTACGTATGACAATGTATCGCTATCCACATAACCGCTCTCGCTCTCCATAATCCTAAGAGCCAGGTAAGCATGCGCATCCCTATCAGTCACTTTAATACCGGAACTCCTCAGCAACGCCTCAAACGCAAGCACGACAGCCTGCCTCATCAAGCCGTCAGAACTAAGCTCCACACCACCAAGCCGCACCGGGTAATGGGCAGTCAAATACTCCAAGGCAGCCAAGTAGGAGTAAACCCACGTCGTTGCACCACCCTTCCTACTCCTCAAAGCCTCACGCCTTTCCTCAAGCCTCCTCAAAGCCTTAAGCCTATCCTCAAGCCTCGAAGCAACCTCCCTAAACGCCTCCTCCCCCGCCACATCCAAATCAAGCGGCCTCTCCCCAACCCGCCTCCTCCATGCTGAGACGTAACCGCCGAGAACTGAGGCCTTACCCCTAGCAACGACACTCTCCTCACTCTCAGTCTCAACTGGATAGGCGGCGACAAGCTCAAGCCCATTCTCACGCCACAAAGCATCAACCAACGCAGCCCAGGCCTCAGGCTTCTTGGCAACGTAATACACAACAAGTAACCCGTCCTCCCTGAGGAAACGTAGGACATTGGCAAAAGCTCTCGTCAACAACTCAGCAAACGTGACCTTCAAACTGAAGTGCTCCCAACGACCCTCATTCTCACTCACCTCCTTAGGCGCAAACCTCTGCCACTGAGTCGGTATCTCTAAGACAAACTCATCAAAGAATGCCTCAGGCAGGAAGCGCGGTTTCAACTCATTATTTTCCACATAACTGAGAGCCCTCTTAAGCCAGACATAGTAAAAATCACTAAGCTCCGAATATGGCACATCATCAGCATAGGGCGGATCGGTCACTATTACATCGAACTTCTCGCTCTCAAGTTTGGAAAGCTCAGAAGTATCATCAAGCAAAACCCTAACACTACTAGTAGAACTACCAGATGCAGCGTTAATGAGATAAGACAAGCCTTCAATAACACTTTCAATATTCCTTAACCAGTTACCAGTTCTTGCAGGCGCATAAGGAGAGTATTCACCATAATTCCAAACCATGGCTATACCTCTCATAGCAAGAGCTTCATTAGGTATAAGCCATGTTATGGTCCAGTGGCTTGCAATCGAATTAAAATCTGCATATTTTATTAGTGCTATTGCTAGGTATGTTGTTACTGCTTCTGCGTATTTGTGTGCGTCTTCGCTGTTCCAGCCTTCCTTCAGCTTCTCCTCAACCATGTGCCCTACCTGTCTAATTAATTTGACGAGCTTGATTAGAGTGAGGAGCTGGCGTGGGTTAAAGAATTGGTACCATCTATTTGCGCCAAGGATTGGTGTAATCCGTTTCGTCTCATATATGGATATTTGCTCAGTTGGTATGTCTGGGTCTCCCCACATCTTTCTTAGCTCCTCAGCGGCTTTCCATAGCTTTTCCGTGTCTTGTTGTGTTGCCGGTTTGAATTGTAGGTCCCCATCCTTAACGTAGATCTTAACCAGTAGTGTAGGCCTTGCTGGTGATTGCCTCAACTCATCAAGTGTTATTTCACCCCTTAGGTACTTCTCGTAATTCTCATTCCACTGCCTGAGCGCCCACTTCACGTACCAATCACCATCCTTCTTATCGCCCTTAACCACCTTACCGTTTACTACGCGGTGATTTATCTCAGCCCTGCAGTACAGACATTGGGCGGTCTCATCCCTCGCATCCACATTCTTTATCGGCACAACGAACTTCTGGTTTGCCCACCTCACGGAACCGCCCTCCTCACCCCTTGTGGTTACCTCGGCACTTAGGTTATTGCAGTTTCCCAGCCTCTGCTGTCTGCATTGTTCGTTTAGGTCAACTACCTTGATTTCACCGTTTTGCCACTCCATCCAAGCAAGCCTCTCGTAACTCTTATTGCCTTTCTTCACATTGCCTTTCTTCACCCTCGCCAACCACCAATTGCCGACCAATGGCGTGTACCTACCACACACTGGGCACTTGACCTCCCACGTACCAATGTACACATCAGCATCATACAACTCCCTAATCACTGGGTCCTCCCTGAGCTTGTTGATTACCCATGAGCCCCACCTAGCAACATCATAGATGAGCATAGGCACCCTGTACCTACCGGACTCGCTCACCTCCCTCCTACCGCTGAACTGCTTGGCAACGTCCTCAAGCCCCAACTCCTTTACGGTCTTCCCATCAACCTCTACGAACCTGTCCCTAAAGAGCCTTGGGTACTCGAGCACTGCCTTTAGGAACACGTAGGCTGTCGGCAACAGCTCAACGGCCACAGCATCAACGCCAAGCCTCGATGCCTCAAGCGGTATCGAGCCAAAGCCGGCAAACGGGTCGAGCAGCCTCTTCCCCCTGAGCTTCTCGATCAACCGTGGCGATGGGTTGCAGCTATGCGCTGTCCTCTTCTCGTTTATGCATGGGAACAGGTCGTATAGGAATGAATCCGTGCTTTGGTAGGCGTTATCCGGCAGGAGCGACGCGGCGATTATACCCCTGGCGCCAGCAAGCGGTTTCCTGGTCCACCAGAATACCATCTCCCAATGCGGTGGTCTGCCCGGGCCCTTCTCGGCACTGGAGTAATAATTGATGGCTTCGATTGGGATGCCGCGCTCAAGCAACGTAGGCATCGGGGCGGTTACCCCAAAATTAAATATAGCTACCCCTAATAAAAAACTACCGACTCAACAAGACTTAATAACATCACCTAGAAGACGATACAATGCCATGGTTCATGTGTAATATATAAAGACGACCTGCTCATCCCCGTGGAGGGCAGGATGTTGACAATTAATGAAGCAGTTAGCGCTGGCTTGCCCACCGCTAGGGACGTGCTTAATAGCGTCGATGAGTGCTGCCTGTGTGAGGTCAGTGGTGAGGTCGTTATTAAGATTGGAGGGCTAGGGGACTATCGGTAAAGCTTATCCGTGCCGATGACCCAGCTAACGCCCTTATGCGCTACTACAACGCCGAGAAGGCAGGCTTAGCCAGGCGCTCCTCGTCTCCTAGTTATGGTCGCTAGGGGAGTAAAGGACGCTGCTAGGCAGGCGACCTATAGGTATTTCATGTACTCCTCATTCACCCTATAAGCACGGCCCTAATGAGCCGCGTCCTCCTCGCCACTAGCCTGAAGAGGCCCACAGCTGCCAGCGTAGCCATTGCAACCCCTACAGGCGTCACCACCAGGCCGTCAGTCAGCCCACAGCCTCCGTACACCAGGTAGGCCGGCCAGGGAAGGAGGCCCCTGAGCTCGGCCACACAAGACAGCGCTACGGCAAAGGTGTCAGCGAGGAGCGAGAGGGCCAGGGCCGTGACATACGCCTCCGCGGCCAGCCAGGGCCCTGCCTTCTCCGCCAGCAAGTGAAGGGGCTGGCCCCTCGGCCTCATGACCTGCATCGCGGCCACAAGGGGTACCGCGTAGACGAGGCAGAGGGCCAGGACGGCCGCTACTGTTGCTGAGCTCCTGACTGCCATGAGGGCTACTGACGGCGAAACCAGCGGGAGCATGGCGTCTGTGGCCAGGAGGGCAACGGCAGCGTAGGCCAGGAGCCCGGCGACGCTTACGCCCCTCGCGGCGAAGGGTAAGAGGGCCCCGAGGCCCCTCGCCCTCAGGGCAATAGCCAGCAGGGCCGCGGCTGCCATAGGGACCAGGGAGCCGAAGACGTCAAGGCCGACGTAGAGGCCCCCACACCTCAGCCAGGTCACGTACTGAGCAAGGGGGTGACCTAGGAGGCGCTGAAGGGGCGACGGCCATATGACCGGCATGAAGGCCACGAGCGCGAGGGAGAACGCGAGGAGGAAGGCCAGGGAGAGGGCCTGGCTATGACCTTTGCCTCCGCGCCCTTCCCCTGTCGCCCTCTCCTGGGCCTCCCCGGGCCCCTCAGGGATCGTCAAGCCCTCCCTCCTGGGGGCCTCGGCCCTCAGGGCTTAAGGGGTTGCCTTACAGGGCCGCGCAACTTCGTTGATTCCTTATCTAACACGCGTCCGGTGTCAGCATTTTAACGCCGCAAGGGGGCCCCTCGCGGGCCCCGAGTTGAGGTGGAGTGACGAGGGCGAGGGGGCTGAGGGCACGCCGACCCTCTGCGACGACCTTGACGACCTCTGCAGGCTCAACGAGAGGGCGATCATGGCCCTCAGG
>Ga0081534_100602_pt1 | contig 11269 bp, 7 predicted proteins | sample MonGeyMetagenome_FD_71019 | JGI IMG/M metagenome (GOLD analysis project Ga0081534, IMG submission 71019) | Hypoxic/sulfidic aquatic microbial communities from Monarch Geyser, Yellowstone National Park, USA - MG (SPAdes) v1 (version 2) | ecosystem: Environmental > Aquatic > Thermal springs > Hot...
GTTTTTATGTGCCTAAAACAGGGGACGGGACTAAGTACAGGGCTATCAAGTGGTTCGTGAGGAACTTCGTGCGTGATGACGTGTGGTACGTGTTCCTCGACGACGACTCATACCCACTCGACGACAACTTCCTGCGTGAGATACCGTATTGGGAACGCATGGGTAGGCTGATCGGCAATGGGCTTGTTGTCCCTCGACCAGGCAGGTCGAGAGTTGCCTACGCCATTGACTGGATTAGGTACTTCGATGGCTTGACCAGGTTCAGGGCGATGCACCTTCTCGGTTTGCCGTTCTTCGGTCTCTACGGCGAGCTACTTATCATACGTGGTGACGTGCTGAGGAGGTTGTGGTTATCAATGCCTGAGTCCGTGACGGAGGACTTCATGCTTGCGATGTACGCGATAAGGCACGGCGTGAAGACGTTCCAGGTGAGCACGAGGGTCTCCATCAAGTCACCAAACTCGTTACGTGACTTGTACAAGCAGAGACGTAGGTGGGGGCATGTGATTATAGACTCACTGAGGACGGGCAACATAATCACCATTTTATTCATGACGACGGGCATCCTGTCATCCCCATTCTTCGCCTGGGCTTGGTTACACATGCCGATAACGGGGATTGTGGCGGGCGCGTACTACATAACAGCGTTTATGTACGGCTCGGCAAAGGCGAGGGTAGACCCGATAAGGACGTTTGTGGCATCGCTCATTGACTTGGCGGGTTTCATAAGCGGGATAACAAAACAAACACGCTTCACAGTCATAGACAAAACCTAACACCGCATTTTATTTTTAAATAAAGCTATCGCTCGGGCTTTCACTCACCAGTCTCGCCAACCTCGCCATACCTTCTCTCCATCCCTCTAAGCTTCTCGGACGCTTGAGCAACAGCTGATTGCGTTACGTCTGACGCGCTAGTGGGCTCATGGATTATTAGAAATACACGGAGCAGTAACGAGTACCAGCACTGGTACTCCATATAGTCAGGGCTATAGTTAGCCTCCAGTTTCTTCCTGCCCATGCACTCATCGAAGTAATTCCTAATGGGGATGCCGTACGCACGCTCAAAACTATCGCTAAGCCACCTATTGTACTTGGCGTAATCAAGCACAGCCTGCCCAGTCTCCCTGGCAGTCACCAACAGGTTGTACAGGTCAATGTCCCTATCAATCCTCGCACTCATGAGCGTCGTCACAATACGCCAAAAAGCACCTGGAGAGAACCTAGCGCTATCTACGCTCATCCCCATCACCACCCAAGGCAAGCCTGGACGCATCAATGATTAACTGCTTCTTCCTCTCATCAATCTCCCTCTCAAGCCACCTGGGCAAGCCGTACACCGCCATGAAAGGCACCACATCCACATAAAGCTTTTGGTAAACAGGCACATACCTCACGTATTTACCGAACTTCTCGGGCACGCTGACCTTCGCAAGCCTCTCATACGCAAAGAACCACCTATTGTCCTTATAGACGTGCCTCGCACTTATGAACTCACCACCCTGCCTCATGATGTCTGGCACCAACTTCGGCGTTACGGACGTCACAATAACCACAGAGGCACCCCTCCTAGCCACCCTAATCACCTCCTTAAACAACATGTACATCCTACGCCATTTCCCACCCATGGAGTACATTGTCGTCGTCACCAAATCATCCAACAACAAAATCTTCCTTTCCATACCGTCTTCAGCCAAAAGCTTTGGTGCATCCCTCATGAACCTTTCCAAATCCGTTATTCCCGTATAAAATACCCACCTATATGCTTTATCCAAACCATCGGGTTCATTACAGTACTTGCACATACATAGCTCGCCGTAATTCTTCTCAATGTATGAAATACAATCGTCTATGTTGTCTCTCTCGCCTTTAGCACACAAGTACTTAATAATGCCCGTCTTCAATGCATAGTATGCATAGCTCGTTTTCCCAAAGCCACTCCTGCCAACAATAACAATTGGCAAAAACCAACCAATTCGTAACGCTTGTTCAATCTTTCTTGCTAAGGTTGATTGCTCCCAATACCACTGAAACACAGTTCTTGATTTCTCATCCACAACCCATATTTCAAAAAGGCATATTTTAATTTATCTGTTTGGCTCACGTGGGTCTCGTGGTAATAAATATAATAATATAATAGGTATTAGAGGCTAGACTTTCAACCAGCCGTAGGCTTGGGCAAACCCGAACTCTGCATCCACGTCGTATTCGCACTTGATTGCTGGTCTTACGCACTTAATCACGACTTGCCTATACACCTTCTCCCTCTCCCTAATGTCATTGATGTTCTTGGACTTCTCGAACTCCGCAATGATGTTCTCGGCACAGGCACTCACTGCAGTGAATATTGACTCAGCAACGTTGGGTCCAATACCTGTTATAGGCAAACCAGCACTCTGCATACACGTTAAAAGCTTGCTTTCCTGCCTGAACCAATAAACATGAGGCGGAGGTATTAGTTGCTCTATGCAGTCGTAAACGATTGAGTAAAGCTCCTCAATGAACCTCCTAGGCTCAAGCAAGCCAGGCGGGACTTTCTTAACATCCCCAGGCTGTGGCTCCGCAAGCAGGTTGCCGAGCTCCGCGAGGCATGACTCGTACTCCCTATCAATTCTCGTGTACCTAACACTGACCTGGGACACGTCAATCACATGCTAAGCCTTAAATAAAACCCTATTGTTGTGATTAGCGATGTATGTTGAAGACAGGAAGAGGGACGTAATAAGTGCTGGAACCATTGTCGCATTGATAATAGCCCTAGTGTTCCTGGGCACGTGGCTCTTCAAGGCATTGACAATACCAGCACAGGGCATCTACAACGGCACCCAGTTGGTCGGTAGCTCAATCAGCCAGTACGTAAACACCAGTGACCCCTGGAGCAACCTGTTCAACACCATGGCTAACAACGTTGGCTCGCCAATGACGCAATTGAGCCAGTGGTTGGGTAACAAGACGGTGGTTGCTGTCCTATTGAGCATAGGCATAATAGTCATTGCATTGGAGGTTTATACACGCAGGGAGACCTACTAGTTTTAGGCTTATATATCGCTCAAGTGGTTAATCACTCGCTATGCCTTTCCAGCTAATGGTGCCAGGAAAGTATGGTGTCCCATACTACGGTCCACCACGCTTCATTTTGCTACTGGCACAGCCAGAGCACCTGAGACCAAGGCAGACACCGCAGAGACCACCGCAGATACAAGTACTCTTGCCACAGGAGATACCGATACAGATGTGGCAGGAAATAGCACTGCCACCACAGTTCGCCCCAGCCACAGCAACAACACCTGTCCCAGCCACGGCGATACCGACCGTCCCACCATTCATAGCCCAAGCATACCAACAGCAGTGGTGGTGAGGCATGCCAGTCTTCAACCCATTCCAACCATGGACATACCAGCAGAATAGACCTAAACCCAAGCCAGCTACCACTGAGGAGGTTAAGCCGCCTACTGCGCGTCCTAGTCCTCCGCCTCCGACGGCGGGTGGTGGCGTGGTTATTGAGCACACACCTGGTGGCATGGTGGGACACGGTGGTGTCAGGAAACCGCTGAGGGCAACAACGACGGGAGGCACAGGAAGTGGTAAGCCACCCACACCGCCAGGTGGTGGTACGGGTGGTACAAAGCCGCCAGTGACTGGTGGTGGCTCCACGCCGAGTACCAACACGGCTATCCAAAACACTGCTTTGTCCATGGCTCAGGGTGTAATTAATGCCTATAAGTCCCACGGTGTCGCTTACGGACCTGGGATTAACTCGGCTGAGTCCTTCCTGGCATACATGAACGCCCTCAAGCAGACTAACCCAAGCCTCTATAGCCAGCTCATGAGTAACCCAACCATTAGGCAGGCAATGCAGTACGCCCAGGCTTACATTAATTATGCGAATGCCTTCGTGAACTGGCACTTGAACCCGAACCCGACAATGACCACCCAGCAGTTCGCAGTCACGACAGCCAACAACCTCATGACGCAGATAAACCAACTCATGCAGTCGGGGAATTACCAACAAGCCCTCCAGTACGCCCAGGAGCTGAAGGCATTAGCACAGCAGTACGGGTTGCCCATCAACACCCAAAGCATTAATACATTAATTAATGAACTAACAATACTGAGCCAGCTACCGCAAGCACCAAGCGCCCAGCCACCACGCATGTCGCCCCAGTTAATGCGTGCCCTAGGCATCACTAATCCAAGTTTCTACACCTCAATGGCGAATGTTTACTACCAAAACGCATACAGGCAGTGGATGCAGTACTACAACGAGCTAATGCAGTTAGCTAACCAAGCACAGTCAATGGGTCTCACAGACCTGGCAAGCAGGTTGAGGGCACAGGCAAGCGTTGCGAACCAAATGGCACAAGGCTACTTGGTTAATTACGTGCTCACAAGCCCGAACGTCCAAAATTTCATAAACACACTCAATCAATACATACAGTTGCTCAGGAACCAGCCAGACCCAACAACCAACCCGCAGGCGTATTTAACCTGGCTCGGTCAAGTCGTTGCAATGAGCCAGCAGGTACGTAACACCTGGCAGTCCGTGTACCCATTCCTAACCCAGTACCAAAATATTCCGCAGATACAGCAGTTGATACAGCAGGGGCAGTACGCCCAACAGGTGTCCCAACAAGTCATGCAGTACGCAGAGCAACAACAAGCAAACCTGCTATTGTCACCGTCCATACTCAACGTCACACCACAATCCCTAACCCAACTCGGTGGCTTAGGAGGCGTACTCACAGGCAGTGCATTAATGCAGTCCCTATCGCAGTTGCCACCTGGTGCTACGATAAACTTGCTGGAGAACATATACCAAGGACAGAACGTGCCAGGTTGGGAGAAAGCCTTGGGTAATTGGTACAAGTCACAGCTAGAGGTATCCAGACAACTCATAAAGAGCGGTTTCCTACCCTTCGAGGTCATGGGGTACATGAACTTGGGAGAACTCACGTTGGGGTCTTCAGCTCTGTCAGGGATTGAGAACATAGTGGGTGCCACAACTGGAGGCATTGGTGTAGGTCTTGCAGGGATTGGGGAGCTTTTGAAACCAGTGACGGGACCGAGGGACTTACTAACGCGGTTCCTGATTGGTGCTGGCACATCCATGGCGCAGGCAGGCGAGTTCCTACAGTCTTCCGCCAGCTGGATTAATCAGCAGAACATGCAGGCGTGGCAGGGAGTTGCACCGCAGTGGGAAGTCACAATACCGAGCTGGGCGCGTTGGGCTACACCGCTCATTGAGGCGTTCTACCCATACATACAGGGGAACAAGTTAATCATATCGCCAGGCACCATAATAGGCGCCGTCGGTTACAACCTACCCCTAGTACTCAGTGACGTCGGTGCCTTAGGCGGCGTGGCAAAGGGTGTTGGGTTGGGCATGGCTGGTGAGGAGACGTTGGCTGGTGAATTGACTCCCGAGTTATCAACCAGGCTCGGTATGTGGCTTGCCGAGAGATTGCCTGGATTAAGCGATATTGCTGAGTCAGTTGGAGGGAGGGCTCCGTGGTTGGCAGACATACTTGGGAAGATATCCGAGAGGCTACCGAGTGCTGAGAGTTTGATACGTGCTGGTAGCGCCCTTGAGCGTGTCGGTGCTGTGGGCAACATGCTGGACCCGACGGCATGGATGGCTAGGCTCACTGGTGAGGCATTGTACGGTCTCGGCAAGTTAGGATCCGCAATGGGTGGGGGGCTTGAGGGGCTTGCCCTACGTGGCTTGGCTAGAGTAGTCCCCGAGGGAACACCTGAGTTCTACATGCTCCCGAGGTACGCGCAGTACGGCAACGCCATTGCAGAGAGGCTCCTTGCCTTGGTCGGTGCATCGGGCAGTACATTGGCTAGGGTTGGTAGTGCTGGCAAGGTCATTGGTGGGACTCTATCAACAGCATTCCCAATGCCCTGGGAGTACTACACCTACAGACAACTCTTTGGCGAGGTGGGTCCGCTTGGTGAGGCTGTTGCGCCTTACACGAGACCCCTGACGCAGGAGTTACGCAACCTACTCACTGGTGCTAGGTACTCACCGTTTAGGTACTCGTTCCCGCTTGTAATCGCCAGACCAGGGGTTGCCATGGCGCAGGAGCTTGGCGATATTGCATTCATGGTGCCAGGTATGCCTCTCGGCAGGACGGGGTTTGAAGTTGGTACTGGGACAATAACAAACATAGAGAGGTCTGGGTGGGAGATACCCATTGTGTACAGGTTGCCCGATGGTTCCACAACTGGTGTTACGTTGGTTGCCAGGGTGAGCGAGGACGGGAGCACTGCGGTGCTGACTGTGCCGACAATCACTGAGGGAGGCAGGGTTAGGTGGATGCAAATGGTTGTCCCCACAGAACAACTTGAGCAAACCGTGAGGGATATTGCACAGAGGTTGGCTGTCCAACTCAAGCTACCAGCCGGCGCCACACCGATATTCAATATACAACCGCTGTACATGTTTAGGGTAGGTACTAACGTGCCTGGGCTACCCAGTGAATTAACGGCTTTCTTGACACCGCAACAATTGAGACAGTACAGGTTATTGCTTGGGGCAACACAAGCATCCATGCCTGACCAGATAGCAGAGCTAATGGGTATAACGGCGAAGGGAAGGGACGTAGAAGCAATTAGGAATGCCTACCTCACGCTCCTGGCTAGCTTGCTGGGGCAGCCACCAGAGGTTCTTGAGAGCAACCCCAACCTGGTTCTCGCCTTGGGTGGTGGCTTAGCCACACAGTACATGCGTGGGCTTAGCCCAACCTTGGTTAGCGACATCATGGCTAGGACGGGCAGGACTCCCGCATCACTGTTCTACGAGTGGTTCCAGAACGTGTTGCCATACATACAGGAAGCACAGAGGAACATCATAGCGCCTGGCGTGGGCATATTCGAACTAACAAGCGGTGTGGCACCGTTCGGTAGGGTGTATGTGCCCTACGCCTTCGGTCTAGCCGAGATGCCTATTGGCACAAGATCCCTACTGTTAGAGACAGTGCCTGGCTCAGAGATAATCGGCACAGGAGCAGTGCTCAGGACGCCCGAGGGCTTGGTAGTGCCTGGGGCAGGGCAGTTGCTAAACCTACCACAAGAGCAACTGTGGGGTAGGTTGGCTCTCTTTAACATAGACCCATACACCCTGATGGCTATGCTGTCCAGGGTACAGCAGCAGTTAGCCGAGTTGGGAGTCACGTTCAGACCATTCCAACTAATCACTGAGTACGGCACACCACTATACACGCATGCGGGCACAGCAGCCAGCGGTGAACTACTTGGCGAATGGATTAGGACACTCATGAATGCCCCGCACGAGTTAGTACCGCCAGCGAGACTTAGTGAGTTAGGCACGATAGAGTCCTACCCATACATTGCGAGACTGACTCCTAAAGAAGCCGAGACGTTGGCTGAATCTATAACGGCAACTAAGGGAGTACCCACAGGAGCCGCTGGCATAATGGCTCTACCGCAAAACGTTGCGGTAGGTGAAACAACACCGCTCACGCTTGAGGACTTGCTAAGTAGCGCGGAGACCACTGGGGCTGGTAGGTACCTATCCGCACTGGTTGGGTTGAGGCTCGCCGAGGAGGCTGGTGCAACACCGATTGCGGAGTTAATACCAGAGCTAGCGAGGGTTGGTGCTAGGGTTGCAACACCGATTGCGGAACTACAGAGGCAGAGGAGACCTACCCAGTTATTAATACCACGCACACCGCAGGCGGAGTTACCCTGGTTCCTACCGCCAGGGCTTAGGCAGTGGATTGGTAATTTGTTGGAGTTCAGCCAAAACGCACCGAATAGGTTCAATGTTTCGCCACCAGGTGTGCTTGAGTTATTGGGGGCTTTCCGTCTCCCAGGTACGGAGACAGGCACTAGGCAGTACTACGCACAAGCAACCCCGCTGACCCTGTCGCCAGTGGAGGTGCCTCCACCGCTAATTCCACCGCTAACAATTCAAGAGCAAGTCACAACCACGGCTCAAGGAACAGCAATCCAGAACCCACCAACCACAGCGACACCAATCCCACCGACGGCAACACCGCCAATCCCGCCGTTCCTGATACCCCTGCTGTGGTTCCCATCAACAATGCCGACCCAGTATCCATTGGCAGGAGAGCTAGCAAGACCTGGTGCCATGAGGGAGATTTTGGTGCTATGAAGAACGTTGCTTATTCCACCCACTTTTTCAAAAACAAGCCCGTGATTATCTAACAGGGGGTACTCTCCCCCTTTTCACGGTTTTCGTGAAACAAGTTCCCACGTGCACAACCAATAGGCTTATTAAGTCTCCCAGTAATTACTAATTGATGGGGCTGGGTAAAGTGGTTGGTTGGGGGATAGCGATGGTTGTGGTTGGTGGGATACTTTTCTTTTTAGTCTTCGGTTTAGCGCTAGAGGCAATCTTCAGTTTGGTACCGCTAAACCAAGTAATCAGTGGGGCAATAGGCGGGTTCATACTGCTAGGTGTGTTCGCATTTATATACAGGAGATTCAAAAGAGCATACAAGGAGTACAAGATTTCCAAGACTGCTAAGCCACTGCAGTGAGGGTTGTTGGTTTTAAACCAGTCTTTAAACCCCTTGGTTGGTTAGGGCTTTAAGTTAGCGCTTCTTATTAACCACCCGATGCCTAGGGGTTCCCCCATAACCAGGGTTTTGGTAATCACTGCAGTGCTGGTGCTGGTTGCCATCGCCTACTCGGCACTGGCGACCACGTGGGTGGTTTGGGTACCCAAGCAAACATCCGCTGGCACGAGTGCGACGTTTGGTAATTACTGGGGCGGTGCCTCGCTCATGTACAGCACCCAGTCAGTCACCTGGATAACCCCGCCAATGAACACGCTTGGTTCAGCCACCTTCGATCAAATACAGAACTACCTAGGTACACCAAACGCCGCCTTGTGGATTAGTGTCGATTACCCAGCGACACTCAATAATTATTTGTACAAGGCGACCGTGTATGTATTAGCGACCGTTAGTATTGGTAGTACGTACTCGTTCGGTAGTTCAGGGTATATCTACATGGTGTTTGCCGTGGTTTACGTCCCCTCGGAGAAGTGCGGTCAGCTGTACTTCCACGCGGACGTGGAGAACACGGCATCCTCGACAAATACTTTCTACGGCACGTACGTGTTTGAGAACTCAACGTGGTCCTACGTAACGTTTTACTCGGCAAGTGTTGCATCTAATTCTTGGTTCAACCCAGCTGTTCCAGGACCAAACACTTGTTTAAGCCCTGGCTACTACCTCTACGTAGCCACTATTAACGGCGCGGTGACACAAACTACGGTGGGCACTGCCCAAGTGTCTATAGGCACAACGAGCGAGGGCACGGCATACGTGCCTGGCACCCAGTACGCCCTCAACATAACGCCAGCCCAGAACGATATTATCATAGTCCCATGGACTACATCGGCAAGCCCCTACGTCGTGCTAATGTTCACACAGTCCGTGGTGAACACTGCTGGCAGTTCAGCCCTCGGTTCTTTTAGTGCGGTCATATCAGGCAACATGTACACCCTGAGCAATGTTGATTACATACTGTACTTCAGCGATAGCGCCACCAACACATTCCCAACGGGTGGGCAGGTAACACCCACTAACTGCCCAAGCAATGTTTATGAGCTACCCACCACGGTATCAACCTCAGTAACTAAACTACTGAGTTGCCAATCAATCAGTAGCCCATCAAGTGGCAGTGCCGTTTACCCTGGTGATTACGGTAAGTACAGTAGTACGGCGACCTCATTCACGGTTTTTCCAATACCGAGTGGTTCTGCAACTGCCTCGTTTAGTGTTTCTTACACCGACTCTGCGGGTAATGCCTACTCGGTAACTACGTCCTCAACGAGCCAGTTGGCGGTGTATATAAGCAGTTTCTCAGTCACGCCGTCGGCATCGTATGCGGTTTACGTCCACAATCCATCAATAACGGCTGGTAGTACGTACTACGTACCCGCACCAACCACTGGCTGGGCTTATGTGGGTCCAGGTATTTTAACGAGCCCGAACATTAGCGGGGCAACCAACGTGACTGTGTCCCTATACGCACTACCAAGCATAACCGCCTACCCAAGCGTTACCGTGAATACCACAACCCTCAGGTTGCCGTTTTCCTCAAGTGTCACCTCATATACAATAGCGCTCTATCAAGTGGGTGGGGATACAGAGTCAATAGGAATTACACCGAACACCTTCGCCAACACGTACCTACCCATCAATACTACTTCCTACGTTGTGCCGTCCACGGCAAGCACAGCAACACTCTACGTGCCAGTGGCGAGCGGTAGTGATGCCTTCGTTGGCGAATTGCCCCTGCTGTGGAACGCCTTCACGTACAATGCGGAAATAAATGCCGCGTTACTCGGGAAGCCAGGCGTTAGTAACTACCCAACGCTTACCTTGAACACCACAACGAGGTTCCCCTTCAGCTCTTCAGCAACATCCTACACGCTCTACTTCGCAGTGAACCCAGGCGATACCGAGACTTTCGGTGTGACGCCGAATGGGTTGGGTGTTTACTTCCTTAGTTCCAACACCACTACCTACACCATACCGTCCACGCCCCACCAGTCCATACTCACTATTCCGACGACCACGGGCGTGTATATTGGGGAGTCCTTGGGTGATTGGTGGAACGTGACTGACAAGCCCTACTACAACCTCACCCTAATCAATGGTGCAGGGAACACTGGCTCATTCACAATAACGGTGAATGGGGTAAGCAACACAGCGAGCCAGTTCGCCTGGAACCAGGGTAACCCACCAAATACCATTATCTATTTTGTGGGCACCGACGGTTACGCCTACGCCTTTAACCCAGCCTGGGTCCAGGGCTTGGGTGTTAGCCAAATGCTCGTGGGTAGTAGCATCTATTTTGTGCCGACGGTGATTGGGAAAACACTCACAAGCACAAACCTGGCTTTCATAGCCCAGGGCACCTGGCTTAACGAGACTACCGTGAACAACTCATTCATGACTTACTACCCGCTACCGAGCTTCATTAACTTCCTGAGTACGCCAATCATGATGTACGTGAACGGCACAACAAGCAGTGGTTACCTAACGCCCGCCCTAGCCATCATAAACAACAACTTGCAACAATACACCGTGCAGTACATGAACATCACTGCATGGAGCAACGTAGGGAGCCTAATGGGTGTGGCGATAATCCAGACGCCGTTCTCGTTCATAGGCTTCGTGAGTAACGGGAGCCTGGCTCCAATATGGATACTGCTTAACAGCACCGTGGGTGTCCCGCCAATCCTGTTCAGTTACTACCCACAGATT
>Ga0081534_100603_pt1 | contig 11261 bp, 8 predicted proteins | sample MonGeyMetagenome_FD_71019 | JGI IMG/M metagenome (GOLD analysis project Ga0081534, IMG submission 71019) | Hypoxic/sulfidic aquatic microbial communities from Monarch Geyser, Yellowstone National Park, USA - MG (SPAdes) v1 (version 2) | ecosystem: Environmental > Aquatic > Thermal springs > Hot...
ATTGGGTTCTTTGGGTGACCTCTTGGGTAATCGACGCGTGCCGTTAATTCCCTACCATCCTTGAATTTCACGGTTACCCTGTTTGGTATGGCTGATGGGTATAACTTATCGAGCTCCGTGTCGACATTTACCTTCATCTTCCTGATTAGCGAGAGCACCCTTAGGTCACGTATGTTCTCAGGCTTGTAATGGTGCAGCTCCACCGTGCCGTGCAATAGCGCTACTGCGGTGACCCACATCAGGCTATGGTCAGCGGTCTCCTTAGTCTTGGGATCCCATCTCGTCGGATCCTTAACCATTGTGTCATAGGCAGCCCTAACCGTGTCTATCACTATGTAGTCGACATCGTCGGGTTCAATCGCCTTACCATACTCCCTCCTAACCTCCCTAGCCGCGTCAACAGCCGATTGCGTGAGGTACTCGACTGGGTATGGCTTTATGTACGTGCTAAGTATCCTCTTCGGGCTTGGCATCGAGTTTAACTCGAGTATTAACTTATCATCGAACTCATTAGCAAGTAACTGCCTTATGAAGCCCATCTCTCCCTTTAGTGGTGCATCAGGTCCTGTGAAGCCCTCCATGGCGAGTAATGTCGCAAATACGGCGTTTCTAGATGAATTAGCCGTAGCCGCTGCCTTCCAGTGACTTAATTCACCAACCCTACTCTGCCTCATCGCGGCATGGGATACAACGGCTATTGACAGGGCATTCAGGGCCTTGCCCTCGTCAAGCCCCATTAACTTCGCTAGCCCGGCTGTTACGGCAATGCCTATGTAATTAACGTGGTCCCAACCGTGAAGCCTAAGACTACCTGCATCGCACAGCCTAACGCCTATCTCGTAGGATACGGCTATTGCCATTATCAAATCCTTACCATTAAGTCTCTTATATTCGGCCGCTGCCATTAATGTGGGTATCACGTCACTTGGGTGTAGGAAATCCTTACCGATATATGTGTCGTTGAAGTCCCAGTACCTAACCATTAGAGCATTCACGAAGGATGCCCAATCAAGTGCCGCTGTATCCTGCGTACCCCATATCGTCGCCTCAAAGCTTGACCGGTAACTCCTGGCGATACCCCTGGCTATCTTAACGGGCTCCGCCGTAAATGCTGCAAGGGCGACCCCAATGCTATCCAAGACCCTCCTCTTAACCTCGTTGATTACCTGCTGATCCAGATCCTCAAACTTTATGCCGAGTGCGTAATGGATTATGGCCTCGCCAAGACTATCCCTAACCATACACATCCACAACTCACCACCTAAATAAATGCATTAACTCTCATGAACAATGACGAATCACTTATAAATAAATATAAATGAAAACTGTGGCTAATGGAAATAAGGCCTTATCGCTGCTGTTGGGTGGTATAGACCTGGCCATGGCTCAATGCCTAAAGCCGTGGTGCATGAACGATTGTTGCAGATGCGGGTTGGAATTCAATAAATGCTTAGTAAATTGCCTATCGTCATTAAACTAGAGCCCACAACCCCAATTAAGTCATGCTCAAGACGTGAGGGTTTACACCTCTTCACGCCAGTGTTATCTTCGGTAGTTTCGATGGTTTTTCTTGGTACGTGTTATGTTATCAAGTGCTTGTTGTGGTTGTTCTTTGCCGGTATGGCGTACATAATCGGTGTTGCTGTGCTTTATCTGCAGTGTTTTCTTTAGCCTATCAATCACGATCAGCCTATGCACTGCGTGTAGATAGGCTTAGTATGAATACTAATGATATCGTGTTGAGTAGCTTAGTGAGTGGAGTGATGGCCTGCTGTGTTATTTAATGGATCACCAACGGTGTCGCCTATTACAGCTGTCGCATGGGTTGGTGAACCCTTACCACTCAAATGATCAGTCTCAATATACTTCTTAGCGTTATCTCAGGCAACGCCGCCCCACATAATCGTTATCGCTAGTACTATCCCACTTGCCGTGATGCCAATTACTAAGACACCGACTGCAGGCCCGCTGAAGAGTAGGCCCATTATCAGGGGTGTTAGTATTATTGATAATGTGGGTGTTATCATGTTCCTTAATGCGAGTTGGGGTACTTATGTTAACGACCCTGCAGTAGTCAAGCTTCTCAATACCCTTTAGTATTCCTGGTCTCTCCCTGAATTGCCTCTTAACCTCCTTAACCATTACCAGGATGTCTTAGTGACTGCCCTAAGGGTTAGTGTGCCAATAAACTGGCGTTGAAGGTAAAGCCCGGCTAAGATGTCTAGGATAATCCTTAGGTTGAATGGTGTCACCGTCTCACCGGCAATGAATGAGTAAACTACGAAGAGTAGTACCAGTGAGAATACGCTTATTAATGGTACTGAGAAGCCCAAAGCACCATCACCAAGTATAGCAACCCTTAAGGCGTGCCAAGTCCCCTTAGTAGCCTTGGTAGTCCTAACACTGGCCTAGTTGACGTATCCATGCTTAGGAAGGTTACCGCTAATGAAGCCAAGTTACCAAGCATCACCGACGTACCTATCAATAACAATCTAAGGATAACCTCACCACGTGGTTTAGGATATGCTAGTAAAACTCCTACACTATAACCTGTTGAACACTAAGGGTAACTATTAGGTGGATTACCTTAGCATTATGGTAAAGGAGTTCGTAACGTTGCTTAAATCCGTATCAGAGGCTCTTGATACATCGGGTTTTAGAGATGAGGTTAGGGAATTAGTTATAATGGAGATGGAGCCATACGTGAATGAGCTTGAGGTTGATAAATGGGGTAACGTCATTAGTGTTAAGTACGGTGGCAGGATGGATCTTAAGGCCATGGTAGCTACTAACATGGATGAAATAGGTTGCTCATAGATAGCATAGATAAAAACGGCTTCCTAAGGTTCAGGAGGATTAGTGGCTGGAACGAAGTGGTATTCTCGTAATCTTCATATAACGAGTACTCTCTTCTATCTCTTCTATGGCATCCCTCACTAAGGCTAGGTATCTGTGGATTAGGTGGGTTAGTTTACTGTAGGGTGCTGTGAGGAAGAGGGAGGCGACGAGGGCTAGGTGTATCGTGAGCACCAGACCATCATAATTGGTAGAGCGGAGGGCTAGGGTAATCAATCCCGTTAGGGATATCGCTAGGAGTAGGGTGAGTAGGGATAGATCAGCTTCAACCATAGCCCTATCCTCTAGATCTCGTGTCTCAGTGTCACGTAAAGACACGGCCTTAAGGACTATGAGCCCCACCGTGCCTAGGCAAAGCATGATTCCACCTATCATCCCTAAAACCACTGGGGCGCTTAAGAGAGGGAAGGGAGGACTGATCTTGAGTATGTCCTGGTATACCGACGCCAAGATTGTAGATAGGAAGTCCAGTGTGAAGCCGTAGAATATCGATGCGTGAAACAACATCCTACTCAAATTACCCTCCAACCTCGGGTAAGCGCATCCAGCACCTCCTCCCCTGAACCATATGTGACCCAGGGCCTCGCCTAAAGCCTTTGCATGAGCCCTTAGGTTAAGCAGCTCCGAAAACCCTAGACCCATGGTTCTCCATAGGGAAAGTCCTGAAAGGAGGATAAGGGCTAAGGCATAGACGCCTAAGGTTAGACCAACCCCAACTATTAGTGGGTAGGGGAAGACTTGGTAGGGTGAGTAAATTCTGGAGTATAGGGTGTCCCATCTACCCATGAGTGCTACGATTAGTAGTGCCAGGAATAGGGAGATCGAGGTGGTTATGGCCGTGAAAGTTGCACTATGTCTGAATGGGTAGGTCCACTTAGGCCTTGAGCTTTGTTCATAGGTGAGTCTCCTAGCCATACTCATTACCTTAGGGAGGTTGAGATTGAACTCGTGGGGTGGTATGTAGGGGCAGGCTGCATAACACTGTCTACAGTCATGGCAGAGGTTGGCTAGGAAGAGGATGTCCTGATCCGTGAACTCCCTCCTCCTCTCCATGGCGGGGAAAACTGGACAGAAGCCCTCGCAGTACCTACAGGCATTGCATATAGTGAAGATTCTCCTTGCTTCCTCAAGCGCATCAAACCTCTGCTGCCCTCTCACCAGCTATCACCCCAAACACCGTACCTATCGTGAGCCCAATACCGCCTAAATAACCCCTCCTCAATATATTCCCCATCATAATCTCCCCAGCAGCAAAGACATTCTTGAGGGGTCTTCCATCCCTCCTAATGACCCTAGCCCTCGAATCCACCTCAACTCCAGCGTAGGTGAAGGTAACACCAGGTCTTAAGGGGTAGGCATAGAGGGGTGGATCCCTTATGGGGAACGCCCAATGGCTCTTAGGGGGTTCCAGCCCAGGGGTAGTACTACAGTTGTCGAGCGTGGATGGATCGAAATTGCATTCCCTGGTGTGGGAGTTGAAATTCGAAATCGTTGAGGATAGCTTCAATGGATCGATATCCAGCATTTTCGCCAACTCCTCCACACTATACGCCTCGTAAGGCTTGAAGAGGGTGGGTAGAAAGAGGTCCTTGACCTTAGAGTTGAAGATGGAGAATACGATCTGTCCAGGTTGTTCCGCTATTAGCTTGCCCCATATGGCATACCTCTTAGGCCAGAGGTCTTCCCCCTCATCGTAAAATCTCTTACCCTCGATATTAACTACGATACTGAAGGGTATGGAGTCTATCCTAGTCACTATTCCCCCCTCAAACTTAGGTGACCTAGCATCAACCGCAACACCATGAAACTCCCTAGGGTCTGCCACGGGCTTAGCGCCCAGCCGTAAGAGTTCCCTGAGGAGTAAGCCATCATTATGCTTAGTACCCCTTACTATGAAATTCCGCGCAGCATTACCATAAACTTCAGAGAGCCAGTCAAGGTTAGCCTCAAATCCACCGGAGGCAACTATGACAGCCCTACCCCTCACCCTAATTTCTTTCCCATCGGCTAAGACTGCTATGGCCTCCTCAAACTCATCCTCGTTTATGCGTAGGCTTGTGACTTTAGCTCCATAAATCACCTTAACCCCAAGCTCCTCCAACCTCTTGTAATAAGTGTTCAATAGGTGCTTACCACCTCCCAGGAAGAAGGCGTTGGTCCTAGAGAGGTGGAGCGTCCCCCTTATGGGTCTCTGCCACTTAATGCCATTCGATTCCATGAAATCCTTCACATTCCACGACTCCTTAACCAAAAGCTTTGCCAACTCCATATTAGTCTCCCCCTTATTCACACTTAATAGGTCGCTCAAGAACTCATCCTCAGGATAGGGCCCACTGGTAGCGTTATCCTTATCATGAGCGTAGCGTATATCCCTCGTATACTTAGTATTCCCACCCCTCTCCCACCTCTCTCCTCTCTCCAACAGAATCACCCTACGCCCTTGGCGCGCCGCAGAAATAGCGGCAACGAGACCAGCATTCCCCCCACCCACCACTATAATATCAAAATTCAACGTACCGGGCATGATCCCTCACCTTATTTCAAGCCTGATGCTCTTGGTCTCCTTGGGCATCAATATCTCGTAGACAATTGTTAGGATCGTTAGGCAAGACAAGGCACGTCTCAAGCGAACTACGTTCCGATCTGAGCCTAATGTAGACCTACAGTGCCCCAATATGGGGCTATTAATTGGAACAGAGGCGTACCACATGGACCCTCGCTTTAACCAAGGCGTCCCAGCGACGCTTATCCCATCAATGAGTGTCATTAGAAATACGTGAAAAAGGGGAGTATATTAAATTACCTACAAAGGGTTCATTCATCTCCACCCTTACGGATGGAGTCTTCCGCCCTCTTTGAACCTATATAGGTTAATTAGTTAGGGAGAGTAATATTCTCCATGGGAAACATGGTCAACTCCCTTAACTTAAGCGAAGTCTTCGAACAAAGGTGTAGCAAACCCATACCATTGGACTGAACATTGCGATGATATACACGGATATAGGTATGATAAAGAGGTAGGATCCCAGGAATAGGTATATCGAAAGATCATTTAGTAACGAGATTATTCACGTCCGGGCAACACTTTAATAATAGCGTTGTCCTTGCATTTTGTGTTTGATTCCCATACGCATATTCAGTATGGTGGGTGGAGGGATTTTGAGGATGCCGCTGTGGCTGGTGTGGAGGGGGTTATCGCTTGCACTATTGGTTTGGGTGCATCATCAATGCAGTCGTATTATGATGAGATTAATAGGATCCTCAATACTTATAGGAATGTAGCGAGGCAGAATGGTATTGAGCTCTATGCAGCAGTGGGCATACACTTCCTAAACATACCACCGGATTGGAGGGGTGGTATTGGGAGGTTGGAGGAGTACCTCGACATGAGGGAGGTTGTGGCTGTGGGTGAGGTTGGTATTGATAAGGGGACTGAGACTGAGGTTGAGGTGTTCACCGAGGTCTTAAAGCTAGCTAAGAGGAAGGATAAACCTGTCATAATGCACACACCCTATGAGAATAGGGTGAGCATAGTGAGGAAGGAGTTGGAGGTTATTGAGAAGGTTGGTATTAGTCCAGGTCTAGTGATTGTTGATCACTTCGGCCCAGACATCTATGAACTGGTACCGAGGGACTTCAACGTGGGCCTAACAGTTAGGTTTAGGAGGTTAACACCCGAGGATGTGTATAAACTCCTCACGGAACATGGCGAGTTGGTGGATAGGGCTATGCTGAATAGTGATGTGATTAATACGGGTCCAAGCGACCCACTCAGTGTTCCAAAGACCGCAAAACACCTAAGGGCTAGGGGACTACCTAGGGAGGTCGTTGAGAAGGTGTCGGGTAGTAATGCGAGGAGGGTCTATAGGGTTTAGAGACTATGTTGGGTTATGTAAACCTGGACCAGAGGTATGATGTTATTGTTGGTGGTGGAGGTAATGCTGGGCTGTGCGCAGCCATAAGTGCCTGTGAGCGTGGTAAGCGTGTCCTAGTCTTGGTTAAGGATAGTTATGAAACCAGGGGTGGGCATTCTAAGTACGCCGAGTGTGTTTTGGTGGCTCATGAGGAGGGTTGGCATGGTTTGAGGGGGCTCTCGGCCGATGATTACTACAAGCTTGTTATGAGGAGTTCCAAGGGCAATGCAGACCCCAGGTTATTGAAGTTTTTTGTGGAGAACTCAATGAGGTATGCCGAGTTTGTGGAGAGACATGGTGTTAGGTGGATCAATGACCTTAAACATGGTATATCGCACTACAGACTTGAGTCCCCAAATAGGCTCTACATGCTTGGTGGCGGTCAGGGTTTGGTTAATGCCCTATATCACTGGCTTGAGAGGAGGGGTGGGTGTAAGGTGGTTTATAATGCGGAGATTGTTAGGATAAATGCTGAGGATGGTGTTTTCAAGAGCCTTGAGGCTATTATTAATGGTTCAAGGGCTACATTGAGGGCTGATAACCTCATACTAGCCACTGGTGGTTTTGAGGGTAATGTGGAGTTGCTACGTAGGATTTGGGGTGAGAGGTTTGAATATATTAGGTTTAGGGCTTCTACGGTGAATACCGGGTTGCCGATATTCGAGATGGAGAGGAATGGTGCGGCAATGGTTGGCCGTATGGATGAGGGGATCCACCCAATAGTTGATGCTAGGGTTCCAAAGTTCAATGGTGGTGTTATTGATAGGGATTACTCAATCCCATTTGGCATAACAGTTAATGCGAATGTGGAGAGGATATTCGATGAGGGCTTATACGCAGGTGGTGTTACCGAGGTCACGTATACGAGAATACTTCTCGAGCAACCCGGTGGTATTGCCTACTCAATATTTGATAGTAAGGTTTGGGGTATGTTTAAGCCACATGCATACCCACCAATCAAGGCAGATACACTGGAGGACCTGGCTAGGAAGCTTGAACTCGACCCAGATAGGTTGGTTAGTTTAGTTAAGAGGTTCAACTCATCAATAGTGCCTGGTAAGGACTACACGGTGGGTATAGAACCACCGAAGAGTAGGAATGCGAGGCCGATAGATACACCACCATTCTACGCATACCCACTGGCTCCAGGTTTCTCATTTACGAGGTATGGTGTGAGGGTTAATGAGGAGGCTAGGGTGATCCGTAGGAACAATAGGCCCTTTGAGAATGTGTTTGCGGCTGGAACAACAATGGTTGGTAATATACTGACTGGGGATGAGTACCTGGGGTGTTTCGACATACCACTTGGTGGTTTCTTCGGGATAGTTGCTGGTGAGAATTTATGGTGAGGGTCCTCACAATAAATGACTTGATCAGTGAGGGTGTTAGGGAGTACTATGTCTGCATAGCATGCCGCTTCTGCATAGGCTACTGCCCCGTGTGGGACGCACTTGATACGTTGTTCTTCGGATTTAGGAGGGACTCAATAGATAGGCGCGACCTTGAGTACTTCGCATACCTATGCCATGACTGTAGGGATTGCTACTACGCATGCCCATACAAACCACCCCATGAGCTTGGTATAAACATACCAAGGCTCAATAGCGCACTTAGGAGGGTTGTTGATGAGAATTACGTGTGGCCTAGGTTCATGGCTGGTTTATTGAGGAGGCAGTACATATATATGGCATCCCTATTCCTAACCTCCCTAGCACTCGCCCTAGCACTCACACTCGCAATAGGTAGCTTCCCAGAGGTGGTATCGCCAATAATTACGGTTTACCAAGTCCTACCGGGCACCTACATCGACATTATAGGCTTGGTGCTCGGTATCTGGGGTCTCGGCATACTGATTTATGAGGGGTTGCGTTATTGGAGGGGTATTAATGGTGGTTATGGGGGTATTCTCGACATTGAATCGCACATGTACGCTTTGAGGGATGCATTTACGCACCTCTGGTTTAGGGCTAATGGTGAGGGTTGCGACTACCCAGGTGAGTATGGGTCGTATGGTAGGTTCTACCTACACTTATCAATGTTTGTGGGCTTCCTCACGGACTTCGCAGCCACAGCGACAGCCGCATACTACCAAGACGCACTGCATCTTTACCCACCATACCCACTAACTAGTGTTCCCGTTATCTTGGGTATTGTTGGTGGTTTATTAATCACAATTGGGGCTCTAGGGCTCCTAGTACTTAAGCGGTTTGCTAATAGTGAGTTGATTGATGATTTTTGGTTTGAGGTTGATCGTGCAATGCTGTACCTATTATTGAGTATAGTTATCACGGGGTTCATTGTTCTCTCAATGCGTGGGGCGCCATTTTATGGTCTCGCATTCTTAATGCACATAAGCCTCGTCTCAACACTATTCCTCTCGGCACCGCATAGCAAGCTAACGCACATAGTATTTAGATACCTAGCACTCGTCAAGTACTACTACGACAAGAAACACAAAACATGACAACCTAATCAAAGCCAAGTCTTTGATACTCCACATCAAAACCCTCTTCACTCTGAAGGAATAGGTTTGCCGAGGGTCTTGTGTATAAGAGCGTGGTTCGATTTAACCTGAGGAGTTGCTGAGGGTCATTAAGTGGTGGGCTTTAGGAGATCTCGATACAGACCCCGTGGATAGGTTCCTGTAGTTCTTCGTAGCCTTCGAGATGCTTGCCTCGTTGAAAGGTTACAAAGGGAAAAGTGGTGATTTATGGGCCGAGGCATTCTGTAATGATTATGGCTTAACATGCGAGTTCGAGGGCAAGAGGGTCAATGAAATCAGGAACCGAATCATGCACGAACCAGGCGAGGATAGGGAACAAGCCAAGGAGGTAGCCAGGAAACACGCCGACGAATTCGGGCAGGAGGTGTTTAAAGCAATAAGGAGGGCATTGAGTGAGGAGTTGGAATATAAGCATGGATCAGATCAACAACTGCCAGCCTTGAGCTTGCTCATGCACACACCGTAATAATTTGTAAATTTTAATAAATCCAAATATCATGGGTATGTTAATGAGGATCAGTAGTGAAATAACTGCCAGCTGGATTGGAAAAGCGAAAGCGGAGTAAAAATATGCAATATCCGCATATAGACCGGGGATGCTCTTGAAAAAGTTGGACAAATTAATTAATACGTGCAACACAGGTTCCCTGAATACGTCAAATATTGCATCAAATAGTAAGCTAATGAAAATGCTAAGCATAGTGGTTGTGACATTGTACATCCTCAGGCAATCATCGTAAGGAAATTCTAAAGACATAGTAAGATGCTGTACATTAACGCCAATTTAAACCTAACGGTGCTCAATGTAATTAAATGTTTCAAATAAAGGTATCTCTAGTTGTTCTTTAGTGCAGGATTTGGGCTCTGAGTGGAAATGATTCAGGGCTTGGCTGGAGGCTGGATTTTGCACTGTAATGGTTATTTTCCACCCTTAGTGATGAAACGATGAAACCTTCTGTCACACCGATAGCCGTGAATATGACATAGATAATATAACTATCTATATTTCCTCTAAATGAGTGTTAACTTCTTATTTAAAACCAGTTTTCCGCATAATCATGAATACGTATGTGAATGATCATGATTTGGAATCCTACATAAAATTAACCTGCGACGTTTCTCTGAAGAATTTTAGGTATTTTAGAGATGATGAGCCTGAGGTTTTGGTTGAAATTAGTAAACTAGATGATATTGATAGACCCCCATTACTAAGGATTGTAACTCCCTCTTCCGGCATATGCTATATAATCTCGTAAAACCACTAGCCTACTCCGTACCATACATTGCGCTCGGGTGTATGCCACTTCACCTACTTTACATGACGAGGTTAATCATAGAATCGCTCATGGCTGGGCTATGCGAGGACTTCTTAAACGGGGGCTTGAATATTGATGAAAAGTTGAAAGATACTACAAACTTCAGAATGCCTTGTGGACCTAGGGCACAGAAGAACATTAAATATAAACAATTAAGGCAGGAAATCAATAGAAAATTGAACTGGCTCGGGAATGAGTTAGGCATGGATCCTATGGACTTCATATGTGACGTTTATTATGATTTGTCTAAAGCGATACATCCAATAACTAAACGCAGTGATGCTAACACCATATGTGGTGTCCTTGTTATTGCATTGACGGCATTTACCTCTGGAACGCCGACAATGCGTGCATGGTTGCAGCCAGCGGAGTGTGAAGGTGATGTTGAGGCGGTTAGATACATTTACGCATCATTAATACACATGAGGTTGAGCATAAACATGCTGATATACGCATGGGGCTCATTGACGGGTAGGTTAAGCAGTGAGGAGCTGGAGGATGTTAGGAGGAGGATTGGGGATGCGTTGAAGAGTGTTAAGGCTATTTAATAGATGAATCCACGCGTGGTTTCTTCATGCCAGAGGTCGGTGCACCTCATTACGCTTGCCTGCACATTGTAGTGATATAGCCTCAGTAATGCCAGTTTGTACCCGGGAGTGCCTACCTTGTCAG
>Ga0081534_100604_pt1 | contig 11258 bp, 6 predicted proteins | sample MonGeyMetagenome_FD_71019 | JGI IMG/M metagenome (GOLD analysis project Ga0081534, IMG submission 71019) | Hypoxic/sulfidic aquatic microbial communities from Monarch Geyser, Yellowstone National Park, USA - MG (SPAdes) v1 (version 2) | ecosystem: Environmental > Aquatic > Thermal springs > Hot...
GAGGTCCTCCATCAAGGCGTCAAGCGCGTCCAGGAGCCCTGGCCTGAGGGCCATGATGGCCCTCTCGTTGAGCCTGCAGAGCTCGTCAAGGTCGTCGCAGAGGGTCGGCGTGCCCTCAGCCCCCTCGTCCTCGTCACTCCACCTCAACTCGGGGCCCGCGAGGGGCCCCCTTGCGGCGTTAAAATGCTGACACCGGGCGCGGGTTAGATAGGGAACCAGCGGAGCCCGCGCGGCCCCTCAGGGCAACCCTTAAGCCCTGAGGGCCGAGGCCCCAAGGAGGGAGGGCTTGGCGATCCCTGAGGGGCCCAGGGAGGCCCAGGACGGGGCTACAGGGGAAGGGCGCGGAGGAGAAGGCCACAGCCAGGCCCTCTCCCTAGCTTTCCTCCTCGCGTTCTCCCTCACGCTCGTGGCCTTCATGCCGGTAATATGGCCGTCGCCCCTTCAGCGCCTCCTAGGCCGCCCCCTTGCGCAGTACGTGATTTGGCTGAGGTGTGGGGACCTCAACGTCGGCCTTGACGTCTTCGGCTCGCTGGTCCCCATGGCAACCGCTGCCCTGCTGGCCGTCGCCCTGAGGGCGAGGGGCCTCGGGGCCCTCCTGCCCTTCGCCGCGAGGGGCGTAAGCGTCGCCAGGCTCCTGGCCTACGCTGCTGTTGCCCTCCTGGCCACAGGCGCCCTGCTCCCGCTGGTTTCGCCTTCAGCAGCCCTCCTGGCAATCAGGGGCTCAGCAGCCATAGCGGCCGTCCTGGCCCTCTGCCTCGTCTACGTGGTACTCCTCGTGGCCGCAATGCAGGTCATGAGGCCGAGGGGTCGGCCCCTTCACTCGCTGGTAGAGAAGGCAGGGCCCTGGCTGGCCGCGGAGGCCTACGTCACGGCCCTGGCACTCTCGCTCCTCGCTGACACCTTTGCCGTACTGCTTTCGTGCGTGGCCGAGCTCAGGGGCCTCCTTCCCTGGCCGGCCTACCTGGTGTACGGAGGCTGTGGGCTGACCGACGGCCTGGTGGTGACGCCTGTAGGGGTCGCGGTGGCTACGCTGGCAACTGTGGGCCTCTTTAAGCTAGTAGCGAGGAGAATGCAGACCTCAGGGCCTAGAGGTCCATCAGTGGCGTAGCCCTCCTTAATGTGCCTGTTACCGCCAGCCCATCGATAGGTTTCCACACAAATTTGAGTGGAAAAGGACCGGTATTGCAATGATAGGTCTCGGCTTCAGCCAGCTCAGCACTTGGGCCCCACAGACTTGGCTTCCGAAATTAACTGTGGCTGGCGGCAGAGGTCTACATGACTGCCCTCATAACGCCTATAGTTGACGCCTTAGCGACCCTAATGGCCTGCGGCCGTGCTGTTGATGCGCGCAGCCTTAGGCCCTATTGTATAGCTACATGTTAACTATTTCTACACAAATTTAAATGAAAAGGGCAAGATCCTGGGGGTCAGCTACGGACCTCTTAGGCTCTAGCCCCTTACTTTAACGCTCAGGCTCTCACGCTGAGGGAAAACGCTGCCCTGAATGTCTCAGCGGCTCTGTCGCAAAGACGATAGAGGGAGAAGCCGTTTCTATGAAGGCCGCAAGCGAGAAGCTTCTGCTTACACTTGGGACGACGACGTCATCGAATATTACCAGGTAGTTGTTCCTATGTCCGAGGGGGAGGAGGTAATCTATCTCGACGTCAGCTATGAGGCCACCTTCTTCATTACGTCCATGGGCGCCAGCCATGCCAGAAATCCCTGTTCAATCCCAGCCGCCGCACTCTCCCTTGTGTATGCTGATTAAAGGCAAGCTTGTTAGGACCTGTGATGATTTACGTTTTTACATGGAGAGCGTGAACTCATGGGTTGTGCAGCAGGTTTACCCTGTGGTTCACAAGGATTGACGTTAGGGGACTTAGTGGGAATAGTAGTGAGACTCTTCCTCGAGAGGGTTAAGAGCAAACTCGGATTCAATAAGACTCTTGAAGCCCTTGGAATCGCTAGGGGTTCGCTATACAACTACCTAAATGGAGTAAGGAGAATACCCGATAACGTAGACTACAAGGAGGTATAGGTGGCGGGATGTATACTTCTACGAGTGTTCAAGGTATAATAAAATATTCAGACGGCAGGTAAGCTCAAGCAATAGGTACAGGGGCTAATACTATTAAGAGTGAGCGCTGGATATATGAAAAGTGTGAATACGAGGGGCCATGGGGAAGAGCCTTGGCGCCTGCCCTCTTAAGTGTCTCGACAAGCAAGGTTACACCGGTGGTTAGGCTCAAGAGGGGTTCTATAGAGTTAGTAATGGATGAGAAGCTAGAGAGACCTCTCCTGAGAATTAGTGGTAAGAAGTCTATGGAGGTTTACGCTATCCTAACTAAGAGGTTCTTGACAAGGGGAGGAGATAGTTGTTCGGAAGTGCTAATACCTCTGACAGCCCTCCCAGCAGTGAGCGTCTGGCTCCTAGCGTCATACACCGACAAGCCCTCTGAAGAGCTCCTCAATGAGTTACTGGGTCGAACGCCAAAAGTTATCGCCGACCTTTTCTGGGATTTGGTAGAGCTCTCCCAGAGCTCTTACGAGAGAAAAGGAGGCAAGCCGTTTATAGACCACAGGATAGCTCTCAAAGCCTCTAAAGTTGTCAGAGCCCTCTTGGAGCTCTACAAAGTGAGGTGGTGAGTAGGGCCTTGAAGCTCATAGAGAAGGAGTTTCCATTACAAGAGGTGAACCTTTTCGCAGGGTATGACATGACTTTTAAACGCATGCAAAGAGAATTTAAAAAGAGTATCGAAAGGTTGCTGAATGCCTCTAAGTTGAAATCCAGAGGACTACCAAAAATACATAACCTCATGTATTATCCCGCTAGAAGGCCCCCTTCTGCCGCAAGGGCTGTCACCCTAGCCTCAGCCCTCGAGTACAGCCCCGACATCTCTAAGGAGGTCTTCCTCAAAGCAGTAGGGTTGGAGAACGCTAGGAAGCTCGCCCGCGAGAGCGGATCGCTAGTAACCCTCTACATGGCTGATCCCGATAGAGAGCTCGTCAAGAAGCTGCTGGGCAGGGACCCGAAGGAGATCACGGTTGTGGACCCCATGGCGGGCGGTGGCTCGATACCTCTAGAAGCCCTCAGGCTGGGCTTTAGGACAATAGCTGGCGACTACAACCCTCTCGCTTACCTTATCTTGAGGGCTACAATAGAGTTTCCGGCGAAGTATGGTAAGAGGTTGTTAGAGCTCTTAGAGCGCGAGGCCAGAGACCTCGTGAGGTACGCTGAGGAGGCCTTGGGTAAGTTCTACGATAAGGAAGTAAAGGGGTACCTCTTTTTCATAAGCGCAGAGCACGACTGTGGCGGCATAATACCGCTCGCTAAACATACTTTACTAAGCAAGAGTAAGGGTCTCTACGTGAAGCCCGTCTTCGACAAGGAGAATAAAAAGCTGATGTTCCAAGTTTCCCAAGAGAGCCCTGCTTTCTCGCCCGCCATATGTCCCTACTGCGGCAGGTCTGTTAGTGAAAGCGACATCAGGGAGAAGTGGGTTAAGGAGCACGTAAAGCTCTTGGAAGACCTACTTGAAGGAAAAATTGAGAGGGCGAAAGATGCCCCTAAGGTCTACGTACTTGCAGCTGTTAAATTAGCCAAGGGAAGGTACAGAGCACCTGACGAGAGAGACGTCCAATTGCTCGTCGAGGCCTCTGAAGAGCTTGCCAGAAGCGCTCTGAGGGAACGAGAAGAAGGTAAGAGCATAGAGGACTACCTCCCTCTAGCTGAGATACCCGAGGACAACAACGTCTTCGAAAAGCTCAGAAGCTATGGTCTCAAGTACTGGTACCAGCTTTACAATCCACGCCAACTACTTGCCCTCTACAAGTTGGTCAAATACGTCAGGGCTAGAGCCGAGGCATTAGGCAAACAGTATGGCGAGCTTGGAGTTGCAGTGGCGCTGTACCTGGCATTGTCAGTAGCCAAAGCATTCAACTACAACAATATCCTTACACAATGGCATCCAGGCAGCGAAGTTGTTAGAGACCTGGCAGGCTCCCAATACGCTTTGGGCAAAAGAGTTGACCTAGGTTACGATTACTCTGAAGGGATCATACCATTTTTAACACTACCTTGGGCTCTCGAAGCTGAGGAAGAAGAGACTGAAGAGAGCGAGGAGAGCGAGGAGGTAGAAACAACAAGAGGAGGCCTGCTTCCGCTCATGAGGTTGTTGTGTAATAGGCTTGAGGGCCTATGGAAGGAGGGGTTAGACGCGATCTACATGTGGGACGCTAGAAAGCTCCACGAGTATTTGCCGGAAAAGTCGGTGGACATCATAGAGGTTGATCCTCCCTACTACGAGCAACACGACTACGCTGGGATAACGGAGTTCTTCTGGACGATAGTGCAACAAGCCCTCTGGCCTGTCCTGGGAGAGCTTTTCCCCCGCGATAGGGTGAGGATTGCTAATTGGGCTCCCGAGGATCCGAAGGTTCCGAGAGGCATTGAGATAAGGGGCGAGCCCCCGAAGAAGGGCTCACGGGACTTCGAGAAGGGCTTTAAGGAATTTCTAGACGCTACTTCAAGAGTTCTGAAGGACGACGGCCTTCTCGTCGTCTGGTACGCTTATGGTAAGCTTGAAGGCTGGGACGACCTCTTCAGAATGCTCTACGATAAGGGGTATGGGGTGACTAAGACGTGGCAGGTCTGGAGCGAGATGGAGCAGAGAAGGATCGCCTTAGAGAGAGCGGCCTTCTTTACTAGCATGGTGATAGTTGCGAGGCCGAGGGTCAAAAGGACTCTGATGGTGAGCTTGGAAGACCCCGCGCTCTCTAAGATCTTCTCAGAGGACGTAAGGAGAACCGTCGAGTCGTCAATAAATTATCTACTAGGAACCTACGGACTCGACGCCCTAAAGGAGGCGTTGATCGTCTCGCTAGCAGACGGCTTTGCGAAGACGACCTTCTACTCCTTAGCCTTTGGCTTAGGAGACTATCAAAGTTTATCCTATAAAGCGCTAAAGATTTCCATCTCCTCCGTACTCGACTACTTGGCGAAGAACGTGGCTGGAGTCGGGCCCTTGGAGTTGGAGAGACTTGACCTTATCACCAGGCTCTACACCTTCCTCTTGATAGCGTCGAGCAAGGATCTCATGGTTCCCTCCGACTTTGCCAATAGGATAACACAGGTCCTCCAAGCCCAGAAGCAGAGCTTGAACTTGCTCTTGCTGAGGACTCGTCAAAAGAGGGAGTCGGTAAGGCTCTTAAGTCCCGTGGATGTCTCAAAAAGGTTTGGGAATTCTACCGTGGGAAGGGCTATTAAACTGTTGACGGACGTTAAGGAGGTCATCGTGAGGCACGGGCTTAGGGCTGCGGAGGATGTTGTGATAAAAGCAGGGAGGGACGAGGTCTTGTTGGCGAAGCTCTTAGTGGCCACTGCTTGGAGCAAGCTTGGCCTTAGCGACAATGAAAGGGACACTTTATTAAAGGTCTTATCTGTAGGTGGCTCTCCTTGAGCGTAGAGAACTCGAGCGTAAGGAACTTCTTCAACGAAGACCTGCTTAAAGAGATTGTGAGAGCGAAGCCTGATGATCTGGCGCCTTCGCTAGGATCGGTGATCTTAGCTATAGGTGAAGGCAGGGTAAAGGAGGGAGAGACCCCCTACTATAAGCCCAGCATCTTCTTCGAGCTCACGTACCCCTCGGACAACTTCGTGAGGGTGCTAAAGAGCGTCGTTGAGACTTTGAGGAACAAAAGCATCGCCTCGATATTCTTGAACCTCGACATGGGCTCCGGCAAGACCCACTTGCTGACCCTATTGCTACACCTCTTCGCTTCCTACAACCTGGCACCTCAGCAGCTCTCGGGCTATCTAGATGACTACAAGTCCAAAACAGGCTATAATGAGAATTTAGCCAGAAAGACTGTGGTCTTCGCCTTCGACTTGAGGACTCCGAAACGGGTTACTAGGTACTTAACGTTGACAGAAAGTCTTTTACGTAAGCTGGAAAACTACGACGCAGCCGATCTCGTTAAGAGGGCCTATGAGGAGGATAGGCTACCTGACGCTACAGAGTTGGTGGAGAAGATAGATAAAAACCTTAACCTCTTGATCTTGATAGACGAGCTACACTACGCGGCCACAAGTAATGACGCACAGGATAGAAAAATAGTAGCAGATGTAGCGAAATTCGTCTTAGACCTCGTGGACTACAGGAGAACCTTGTATGGAGCGTATGGAGCCACTTCTGGAATAGCGATCGTCGTGGCCTCTTCGAGGAGAGACTTTGACAGGTGGCTTGAGATTAGGGATTCGATCGACCCCCTTGTTAGAGTCTCGATAGAGCGCTTCATCGATCAAATGCAGAGGATCGAGAGCACGACTCAGACGAGGTGGCTCAGCTTAGATGAGGCCAAGGGGGTTCTGGAGAAGAGGTTGGGCCTTAGGAAGGGGGAATTTGAGAAGGTCTTTCATAAGTCGTTTGACAAATTCATCGAGAGGGTCGTGAAGGCCGACAGCGACGTTCCGGATGCTCACCACCTGAGGTCGCTCATAAAGGCTATGGCGATCTACGCGTTAGAAGCATACAATCATCCAGAGGATCGTATAGTGACTCCAGCACGCTTCACCGAGGAAGTGATCGACGTGCTATTGCCCGGTAGCAAGCTGGCTAACGAATACAAGTCCATCTATGACGCGATTGTAAACTCGTTGAAGAGCTCGGCTCGTCGCGAGGAGGTATTGTTGGCCGTCAATTCTATATTCTCATTAACTATTACCGGGGATACCAAAAAGCTCCTGGAGATGTTGAGGGTGGCGAAGGAGACAGAAACCCCACCTCAAGACATACCAGTCGTTAGGGAGGTAGAGCTACGCGATATATTGAAGGCTCATGGACTCTCGGACCCTACAATTTATGAGGTCGTTAAAGACCTAGACACGCTTCACGCAGATATTCACAGAGTCTCGCTGGCAGGTAAGGACTACGGTTACTTCGTTGTTCCATATGTAAGCCCTCTCGCCATGTTCCTGAAGATGAGAAGTGACGAATACAAAAAGCTTATGGGAGACCCTAACAATCTTGCAGAGAGAATATGCGAAGATGACCTCCTGAGGCTTGATTACAGCGATGACTTCTTAGAACTTAAAGCTATCAAGAGCTTACAAGAGCTTGAGAAAACGCGTCACCCTCGCGACAAGTTCTACATATATGTCTACGTGAACACAGGCCTTCTCAAGCAGTTATCGGCGGAAGAGCAGACGATAGACAGTTCCTTCAACACCATGAAGAAGGAAGCGAAGGAGTTCTTGGAGAGGAAAGGAGCACACAACATAGTTATAGTGCTGCCTAGGATAACTAAGGAAGCGGTAGAGGGGAAGGCATATTCTCTTGCCGTTGATAGCGCCGCATCGTACGTGATTAACAAATACATAGCCCCTCGAGAAAAAGAAGAAAGTCAAGACGAAATAACGCGAAAGCTGTTAGAGATAGAGCTCGGTGACTTGAAGGCGGAAATAGGGAGGAGACTGAACGAGGCTCTAGCGGCCTTCACCTCCTCTCTGACGCGCATTTTTGCAGAGGCCCTCTATTTCACACCAAACGGCGTCATGTCAGAGCTCATAACACTCGACATCAAGGGGAGGAGGGAAGTCAAAGATTCTGAAATACAAACAGCTATTGACAAGTTTAGGAAGGGTTTAAGCGATGTAATTGCAGATGTCTCTAGGGCGCTAGCAGATAGGGTGAAGAATGGGCTAATTATCCTCCCAAGCCCAGATAAAGCCGTGGAAGCAGTCTATAAAGACATCGAGGAGGATCTAAAGAGAAATGGGAGCACTTCTTTCCGCGTAGACGAGCCTAGAATACAGAAGCTCACAGAGGACAGGTGGATTTACATTCCACCAAAGGTTATGGAACAAATATCTAAAAGCGTAATTGAACGAGTGGAGAATACCTTCAAAGAGTATGAAGTTAGGAAGAGAGTAGAGGAAGACGGAAAGAAATACATGATCACGATAGTACCTATAGCACAACAGACGCAACAACCAATAAAAACTTCTCCACCGCCTCAATTACAACCTCAACAGCCACCTTCTCTGAGTCCCTGGGAGGCTTTGAAGGGGTTGATCGATTCTTTAGCTGAGAAGGGCGGAATGATCTGGGTCAAGATAGAAGTGAATAAAGAGTCTGCTGAGAGAATCAAGAGGTATCTTTCTCTGATTAAGGATTATATCAAAGAAAGTAAAGAAGCGACAGAGCAGGCTAAGGGGCCTTGAAACTATGGCGGTCGAGGAGCTTAGGAGCCACCTAGAAGATCTCTTAGAGGCGGCGGTGAGAAAAAGGCTCTCTTATAAAGACTTCCTACGTCTCCTCGCTACTTATCCATGTCCAAGCGAGCTCGACTCTACAAATTTTCGTGATATTTTAGCGAAGATTAAAAAGCTCTCTGACGAAGTTGCTAAAGCTCCCGAGAGCCTGTCCCTACTGAATCGAAGAACAAAAGACTTGAGGAGAAAGGGCTATACGCCCCTCTTGGTCGATTGCCTCGGTTTACCAGAGGTCTATGAGGTCTATGCCAAAATAACGGAAAAGTGTGGGACGCTGGCGGTATCTCTGGAGCCCTACATAAACGCATTGGCCCTCACCTCCGAGTTCAAGAGGGCCTATAGAAGTCAATCAATGCTTGATGTAGCGAAGGCTTCTTTAGGGACGAGCCTCTACAAGAGCCCGGACAAGGTAGTTCATGAGAAGCTTGGAGAGGCTATGGCCCTCGACAGCCTATTAAGCTCGGCTGAGCGGACGCTTAAAAACATAGCAGATAAGTTGGCTGAAGACGCCGTGAAAAATAAGATGGCCTTCATAATATCAGATCACGGTTATGAAGTCTACTACAGCCCTCCTGACAAATGCCCTCCCGATAAATACTACTTGGGGCACGGACCTGGAAGCAGGCTGGCTAAAATAGCACCACTGATAATCGTGGAGTGTTGACCATGCTTATGCTTTCTCTTTAACCTCCCGCGCCACTCGCGAGCCTCTATCACTAAAGCTTCAACCTGGGACGTCTCTTCATAACCTCACACATCCGTGACTCAGCTCTCCGAGAGACTCGCCAGGCTCGTCAAGAGGCTTAGAGGTAGGGCGGGGTCCTCAGGGGCCCAGGCCTGACGTCCTGCCCTATTGAGGTGAGGCCCCGTTACATGGCTTGTACGTGAAGGCTGTTGAGCGTTTGACGAAGCTATTAGCTGTGCTGTCCGTGAGCTGCAGCCTGAGGGCCCCAGGCGTCAACCCCTCGAGGCGCCCTGCCCCTCGCCCCGTCCTTCAGCCGCACAGGCTAAGGAGATATGTAAGCGTCCCCAGCGACGCTAATCATTAGTTCCATGGACACACAGTTCGATAGCTTGATGTCCTCGGGGACGCCAAACTGTTGAACTATGTGTCCCTGAGGACACGTAACTATTTTGCTCGCTGTCCCCAGCGGCCAAGGGCCCTGTTGGCTCTGCGTCCCTTACAGTTGGCCATGACTGACACGGCAGGCCCTATTACGTGAGCCGGCCGGGCGCCACGTGTCCCCGGGACGAGGGCGCTGGCCGCGGCAGGGTGCTGGAGGCTACAGGCTGGGCCACACTGTGACGCAGGGCCCAGCTGCGCTCGACCTGCCCCAGCCGCGGGGACGCGCACCACCCTGCGTCACCTTGGCCTCACCGGCTCACCTCATCAGCCTCGGCGAGGGCAGCGACAGCGCCTAGGGCGCTTCCTCCTTGTTTCTTTCTGTTTCAGTAAGTCCTTCCATATTCGCGGGACGTTGCGCGGAGCAGGGGGCGCTGAAGAAGTGCCTACGCCGCCTTGGGCGAGGGCCTGCAGGTCCTTAGTACCTTAAGTGGGCGTATTACGAGGGCCCTGGACAGGGCTTCATCTCAGCCGATCGGGAGGCACATTAACGTACAAGGACGCGCAACACGGCTTTAGCAACCCTAAAACCTGCTTCAAGGCGTGTCGTCGCTACCTCCATCGCCCTCTATGGCGGTAGGCCTCATGGGCTCCCTAAGGGTAGACCAGGAACTTCGTCGCTGCCAGAGAGTCAGGCTCATGGCTATTAAGCCTACCATGTAGCGACTGCCGCGTCACCGCGCCTCTCAACCTCAAGGTCCTATGACCTCGAACTGCCAGAGAACTAAGTCGTTGTAAACTGGGGAGTTAACGAGGCCCGGGTTCGTAGGGTCTAGCCAGTGAGACTCGAGCCCCCTCAAAGGCTGTTTGGCCTCTGCAAGGCTGAGAGTCTGGCCTGAGGAACCCCTCAAGGACCATCATGACCCTCCTCTTAGCCTCCCTCCAGGCCTCCTGGGCATCGTTTCCCTCGGCCGGGTCAACCCTAATGAGGTAAAGGACCTGGCCTGTGCCATCCCTAAGGCTCATGCAGAGAAGCCCGTCCTCTCGAGTTATGAGACTCCACAGGCCCCTGGTCCCCTCGTCCTCATCATCATAGGGCTTCCTCTCGCTATTAAGCTCAGGGAAGACGAGGGCGCCCGCCTGGGCGCCGTACTCGTATAGGTAGGCCATGGCCTTGAACCTGCCTGCTGTGAGGTAAGGGGGGCTGTCCGAGAACTTGCACTCGATGACCAGCAGCCTCTCGCGCTCCCCGCCCTTGATCTTCCACAGGCTTATGTCAGGCCTCCCCCTCGCCTTCCTAGCTGTCTCCTTATCGCTGTCAACACTTAACAGCCTTGACTCCTCCATGTCGCTGTTGAGCAGGAGCTCAACAGCTTCATTGTCCCTCGTAAGCACGAACCTGTTGACGTCGGCCTTCTTCACGCTGTAGCCCAGCTCCCTGAGGGCCTCAAGCACTATCCCGGCCACGTAGAGCTCGTAGAGCCTCCAGGCAAGCATTAGCAGGAGGTACCTGCCGCCCTCGAGCGGCGGCTGGGTCACCCATATGCCCTCCCTCAGGTGCTTAAGCAGCCTGTAGGCGTTCCAGGCCTCTGAGAGCCAGCGGGGGGCGTAGGGGCTCAGCCTCTCCCACTCTGCCCTGAGCTCTTCATCGCTCAGCTGCACCGGGTACCCCTGGAGGCCCTCGGCCTCCGCCCTCAGCCTGCCAACTGCTTCTTCAAGCCTCTTCACAGCGCCGTTTAGCTCCTTCAGGAGGGGGTCCTCTCCTTCAGCCTGAGCCAGCCCCATCAGCCCCTGCATCACTTCGTCAAGGGCCCTCAGGGACCTGCTGACTATCTCCCCGAGCAGTATCAGCTCAGGGGAACCGAAGGCCGGCACGTAAGTCATGGAGGCCTGGAGACCCCCTGGGTAAACTGCTATGGTCCT
>Ga0081534_100606_pt1 | contig 11236 bp, 11 predicted proteins | sample MonGeyMetagenome_FD_71019 | JGI IMG/M metagenome (GOLD analysis project Ga0081534, IMG submission 71019) | Hypoxic/sulfidic aquatic microbial communities from Monarch Geyser, Yellowstone National Park, USA - MG (SPAdes) v1 (version 2) | ecosystem: Environmental > Aquatic > Thermal springs > Hot...
TGTACACATGCTTGGCAGAGTTAGTGAGGAGGATAAGGTGGGGCTAATTGACGCAGCCAAGTTCCTAGTGCTCATGAGTAGGCATGCTGGCGAGAGCTACCCAGTAATCATAAATGAGGCATTGGCTCGGAGAAAGCCAATAATAATAAACAGAGTTGGGACCGCATGGTGCATTGGCTTATCAAACATGGTAGTAATCGATAATGAACATGAATTCATAAGTAAGTCAGTAAAGTTACTGACGAACCAAGAATCATATAATGAGTTAATTAGTTCACTAAGTAATTTTAAGGTTGAGGAGTTAATGTGGAGCAACATAGTAAGGAGGATGATTAGTATTTACGAAGACGTAAGCTATAAAAATATTTATGGTATTATCTGATTCCTAGTTTACTATGAAAAAGTTAAAATATATTAAGGGTTTACAGAAAAGAAATATTGAGAATGTTCAAAAGTCAATATTATTATTTATAATGATTTTGTTGATATTGACTTTTATCACGGTAAAGCATGTTGATGTGATAGAATTATCAGATGCGAATTTATATCCTTTATATTATTTCCTTATACAACCTATATCTGAGCGAATTTTAATACCATTAATAGTTCTTATGGTAATGTTTTCTTCAAAGCCGTCTTATAGATTATTAGCGGTATTGAGTTTAGCATTTATAATAGAGTTTCTTCCCTCGTATATTTTGACTAATCCCTGGATTCCGGACCAATATCCATTTTTATCTGAAGCATATTGGATTTACTTGTATGGCAATATATCAAATGTTCATTATTTATCTTTAACACCGGGGCTTGGGCTTACATATGGAATCTTCGAAATAGCTACAAACATGAATCCATTTATTTTATCTAAAGTATTTTCGTTAATCCAAGCAGTGGCACTAGTTATTTTATTAGCACCTTTATCAAGAGAAATAATAGGTAATGAATCATTACTTCCATTACTTTTCTTATCCTTTAATTACTTTTACCAAATAAATATGTTTCATCGTGTTGGTCTATTTTTCACTTTGACACTTGCTTTTTTATACATTATTTTTGCCATGGTGCTAAAACGTAATTATAACTGGAGATTGTTCTTAATTTCTGCGATATTATTTAGCGCCATGGTTTTAGCATTTCCAGCTTCGGGATACATGTTAGCTATAATTATTGGAACGTACATGACACTAAGATTCATTAAAAAGGAAGAATTTTTGGCACAATTTAGACTTCTTGCAATTATATTTTTAACAATTTACATAGTATGGTATAGTTATATTGATTTTATAGAATTGAGGTATGCAGGCAGTTTCTGGCAAGATATAATAAATGTTATCCAACTGAAACTAACTTTCGAAGAAAGTGCTACATCTCCTTTCTCTACAGGCCTTACTCCCTTATTCAAGTTGATAGTTTATATAAGATTGATTCTTGAGGGAGGAGTAATATTTGCTGGTCTCTTCATAGCTATGTATAAATTTATTACTTTAATGATTAAAGATAAAGCAGAAAAACTTCCAATCTTTCCGTACGTATTAACATTAATGTCTATAATACTTCCTACTCCCTTCTTTTTAACGGAATGGGCTCGATGGGCCTTTTACAATTTCAGTGCATACGTATTGTTATTTTCATTAATATCTATTTTATTATACTTAAATGTTCAAAATAGTCAGAAAAAGATCGAAAAACCCTCATTTATGAAGATAGTATTAAAAATACTGGCTATTTTTACAATAATCATTGTATTATTATTAGTACCGTTATTAAGATATACTTCTATACCATATCTTAATATATCAACTCCAGAGCTTTCCTCAGTGTTTTTTGTATATGAATATTATACATTCAATCATCCCTGTTATTATTTCGAATATCCACCGCATACATTGGTGGGATTACTAGTACAGAAAGAGGCGATACATGAATTAACTGGTACATATTGGTTTGAGAATATAACGTCACCAGGTCTTTATATGATAACAAATCGTGCATTAACGCGAGAAGGTTTTTACATATATCCACAACCATTAGCTATAAGAATTAAGGCAATTGAAAATTACTTACTATTACATGGAGATAAAATTTATGATGATGGATATAACAGGGCTTATTATCTAAGGTGAGGTATTTATGAGCAATAATGAAAAGGTGGATATATCCTTTTATGGCACAGTATATAACTCTGCAAAATACATAAGGAGAACTTTAACGAGACTTGCTGAAATTGCTTTAGAATTGAAAAAATATGGAATAACGAGTGAAATAGTGATTGTCGATAATTATTCAACTGACGGAACGTGGGGACTCATAAATGAAATAAAGGAGCTGTATGCTAAAAAAGGTGTAGATATAAGGCTTTTAAGATATAAATGTTCTCGAGGGCTTGGCAGAAATATTGCATTAAGGTTTGCGCAAGGAAAAATATTATTTTATATTGACCTGGATACGGAATATGATATATATAATACTACTAAATTAATAGTTAATTATATTAAGAATTTAGGAATAGAAAAATGTCTTTATATTTTCTTGGTTCCTAGATCCGTCATTATACGTGCAGGTGGCATATACGATCTCAATAGAGCTGAAGATATAGAACTTTGTGCTCGTCTTACTAAGCATTGTATTGTATTGCCCGTGATTGACGAGAGCTTAACACCTATATCCTTCGGTACTTTTATGAAACAATTAAATACAGAAATAATGATTCCATTCTTTTTAACAACGTATTTCTCCGAAATACGTTATGCAAAGAATTTGTTAGATTATATAAAGAGAGAATTTAGAAATAAGGTTGATATGATTAGTGGTATGGGGTATACATGGAGAAAAATTATATATGAGGCGTCTCGTCTACGTAAATTAACAGATTTAAAAATTCTTATATGGATTATATATCATTTAATATTTCACATATTAACTATATTATTTCAAAAACAAATTAATGAATATTCTAAAATAATAAATAATGGATCACTGTGCGATGTCGCTATGTTTTTAAATTATATAGCCTTTGTGGTTAATCTTATAAGAAATCAAGAAATAAATGATGTACAGAAATTTATCAATCACATTAAAGATTTTCTTCATAACGAATACAAGGCTAAGGCGATTCAGTACTACCTAACATTAAATCCCGAAGCTCTTAGGAAGGCTTTAAAAGGTTATTATTTTATGGAAGATTAGCATGTTAGTATGACTGAAAGTGTATTACCTTTAATTACTATATGTATGCCTGTTAAGGATAGATTATGGAGCTTAAAAACCGTGTTAAATACCTTAGAGAACATTTATTATCCCAAGCATAAATTGAAGGTAATATTTGTAGATGATTTCTCTACCGATGGTTCATATGAATTTATAATGGAATGGGCACTTAAGGCTCGCTCCATGAATTTCTATAAAGTTGATGTCATAAGAGCTAAGAGTAATATACCACAAGCTCGTAATATTTGTATAGACCATATGGAAGGAGAATATCTACTTTATTGGGATAGTGATGTTGTTCCTCCGCCTGAGTTGTTATTAGATATGATAAAGTTAATGGAGAAAGATAAAAATATTGGAATTATAGGTGCCGATTATATTTATGATCCGACATTAAACATTAAATATGTGCCAACACTAAATAAAAAAACGAATGCTGTATATATGGGTTTCACATTAATTAGAAAAGATATTTTTAAAATAGTTGGTAAATTTAATGAAACATTAACACAAGGTGAAGATACTGAATTTTGCCTACGTGTAAAAGAACAATCACATTATATTATTTATTGGGCCCCTAAACCTGTTCTTCATCTAAAAAGACAAAAAGATGTAAATAAGTCTGACGTTTTTAAAGCCTGGTTAAAATTCAACTTCACAAAAAGAGCTGAAGAATATTTATCAACATGGAATAATTTGCCGAGATTTTTAAGGATTAGAATAATATACTGGATATTATGGCCATGGATATTAGGATCGATGGTTTACGTATTTACATTGAAAAATATTGGTATCATTATAGTATTATTTTCAATTTTGTACATCTTTGCCTCAGCATTCCCTATAGTAATACAAAAAGGTTTTATTCACGGCCTTGAGCAATGGATAAGGGGAAATGTACCTACAGGATTAGCGCTGTCCTATGGCATTCTTGTTAGAGCCATGGTATATACGTTAAGAGTTATAACTATGCTTATTAGCGGTAGAGGAAAATGAATGAAAACGTCAGTGTAATAATAATTGCTCAAGATGAACCCTTAATTTACTATACTCTTAAGTCATTAGAACTTCAAGAAACGAAACCTTATGAGATTATTGTTGTGGTTGATACGCCCAATGACGCATCAGCTATGGTAGCAAAAGAATTTATTAATAAATTGCCCATAAAAATCGTTATTAATGATATAAAACCTGGATATGGTGGTGCTAGAAGAAAAGGCGTAGAAGTAGCAGAGGGTTCCATAATAGCATTTATAGATGCCGATGTAATAGTACCTCCATGGTGGTTGTCACGAATAATTAAAAACCTGAAAGAGTCATTAGTTACAAGTGGTCCAGCAATTCCTATAAAAGAATCTGAAATAGATACTCTGGTAAGAAATATTTCAAGGTCTTCTTATTGCGAATATACTTATATTAAGTTTGCACCAACACAAAATTTTGCTTTTAGAAAAGATATACTTAAGATTGTTGGTAATTTTGATGAAAAATTTGACATAGGAGGAGAGGATTATGATTTTTGCGTTCGATTAAGAGTAGCCGATATTAATATTTTATATGATAGTTGTAATTATGTATTACACATTATTAAACATAATCATATCCATAAACTTAAGAAGGCTTGGAGAGATGGCAGAGCTCGTGCAAGGGTTTTCATTAAGCATAAAATCTATGTACTTAAGGATGCCCTTACAGCGCTTATGCACAGCCTTACTCTGTTAACATTACCCTTAGTCATACTCTATTTCCTAATCTATTTAAACCCCATTCTTTTTGTACCATTTGCTATATCTCTAGCATATAGACTGTATAGGGCTATTTTAATAAGAAAAAATGAACAAATTACATTATTACATGCAATAGGGGATTCATTATTAACATACGTATCTTATATAGCATTTATAATTGAAGTGTTTAAGTCATTACCTTCGTTATTTTACCCTCGATAGATATGTCAGATTTTAAACCCAAGATTACCGTTGTGATTTTGACATATAATGCCAAAACTACACTGGGAGATATTCTTGATAAAGCTATCAGTAGCGCCCTTGATCAAGATTACGAAAATATTGAAGTAATAGTAGTAGATAACGGTTCTTCCGATAATACTTATGATCATTTAAAATTGAAATATGGAGCAAAGATTAAGGTTATTAAATTTCCAAGAAATTATGGTTATTGTCTTGGGAATAATTTAGCATTAAGATATGTTAGTAGCGACACTAAGTATGTACTTTTTCAGAACCCTGACGCAATTTTATCAAGAAATTATATCAGGGAACTTGTTAAAATTTTAGAAAATAATGCTAATGCGGTAGCTGCTCAAGGACTTGAAATTCAACCCATCAATAAGTGGATTAGAGTAGGAGGATCTTTAAACATTGCCGGTTATTCCGTAGATATTATGTCTCAATCAAGTAGCGGTGTTCAGCAATGTTTTGAAATTCTTTTTGCCTTCGGCGCAGCGCTTCTTATAAGGAAGGATGTTTTTGAAATGGTTGGTGGTTTTCCTTCTGATTATTTCCTGTATTATGATGAGGCCGATTTAGGTCTTAGACTTAGAGCCTTAGGCTTTAAAATTCTTGGGTGTACTCATACGAGTTATATACATTATGTTCAAGCTACTGTTTCAAGATTACGAAACTTTAATCCCGTAATAATTTACTTTATTAATAGAAATAGACTTTTAACAATTTTGAAATATTTTTATGGTTCGTATCTTATTAAAGCATTAATACTTAATATTATAATTATGTCATTGCATTTCATTAAAAGCTCTACCATGAAAAGAATCATTATGCAGATTGCTTTAAATATTTTAAAATCAATCAAAAATATTATAAAAATTAGAAAAATATACGTCTCTCTTAAGAAAAAGAAAGATTTTAGAGAAATTTATTAAAATAGAATTTAAGTAATAATTCAGAATATACCTCTATCTTTCATAATTTGATACTAAGCCTTGAGTGTTAGATCCTCTTAAGCTGATGAGACCCGAGAATATTCTTAATGTTTTGCGTCTTTAGTCTTTTAGGCGTTTCCTCTATCATTGGTGGTGTTAATAGCGATGGGATTAGGTTCGTTAAAAAGACTCGATGTGTCCATGAGCAGAAGTATTTTTAAGTTGTTCTTAATGATCTACAATCAGTGATTTAGATGATAAAGCTATATATTTCTGTAACTAGTATTAAAAATATAAATGGTACAGTTTACATAATGATCAACGACTGCAGTAAATGTAGGATTGCTAAGCTTAAGGGTAATGATGTAGAGGACATAATTTCAATACCAGGCTACCCCTGCATGCTATTGTGGGGCCGTGGCGATGAATTCCTGGTTTCTGCCGGTAATTCCCTATATCTTATTTCTGGTAGTGATGCTCGGCTTGTCCTTAGGGGTAGTGTTAGTAATTGGTTTTGGCATGCTGTGGAGGGTGATAACTTGGTTTTTGTTCAAGAGTATGGTGAGTCGCCTACGGGGATTTACGTCACTGAGGACCTAAGGAGCTTCAGGAGGATCGTGACCAACGTGGATGTTGACCCAACCTCTAGGCATTTCCACTACATCGCGTTTGATAGGGATAGGGGCTTGTTAATCGCCACGCTTGGTGATGGTAATATCGTTAGGGTTGCCGTATCACACGATCACGGTTTTACCTGGAGACCGGTTTATAGGGGTCCTTGGCAGTTTGTCCCTGTGCTTGTTGATGGGGGTAGATGGGTTTTTGGTTTTGATAGTGGTGTTGCTAGGGGTGGTGTTGGTATCTACGATGTTGAGGATAAAAAATGGCATTTTATATTTTTAAAACTTAATAGATATCCCCATGCCCAGTTCACATCATTGATTAGATTAAGTGATTATTACATTGGTGGATTAGGTGTGCCAACGGCTATCGTTATTTCTAAAGATTTGAGGTATTGGTACTCATTATATATTGACATTATTGTACTTGGATATAATCCTTTTGTTAATATTGAAGTTTGGGATGATAAAGTAATTGCTACTACAGGTAAAGAATTATTCATATTTAGCTCTAATGATATAAAGGAGATGCTGCAAGAGAAAATTATCTTTGCCCCTTACGGTGCTTACTTCGATAGGGTTAGGGGTATGGCTTATATGATTAAGAGAGGATTATGGAGATTTGTATGATAATTATCATTGATGGCCCTCCTGCTAGTGGTAAATCAACCCTTGTTAAGTCCTTGAAGTTAAAGTATTGCGTTAATACATACCGTTATAAACGTCTCGGGCTGAACAATGTGTTTTATGCCTTATTATTGAGAGTAGCACCAGGTTTGCAATGCTGTAGATTAAAAGGAGATCGTGTTGACCCTATAATATTGGTGAATCCAACTTACTTAATGAAAATGTCAATACTTACTTTAATATTGGAAATAATATATAAGTGTATAGAGTACTTTTTGTTATTATTACTGGCTTTAATGAGTCAATGCTTGATAATTGATGAAGGGGTCTCTCTTGGATGGGCTAACTACCTTAACTTAGTGCTATTTAAAAAAGCGTTAAAGCCCCATCACGTTGTATTTCTAATGAGGCTTGACTTAAATTTTCTTTATATATTTTCAAAGTTCCATAAAATTTATTATTATTTCATGGATAGAAGTTTAGGAAAGTTGGAAATGTTTTGGCATAAAAGAGGAAATACCGTATCTTATGATGTGAAGTACCTTCTTTTGGTTAGGTATTCATTTAGGCTTTTTAATGAAATAAATAGAAAGCATGAATTTAAAATTAAAATAAATTATATCTACATTCCGTAATGGTGCATACTTATGACTCTTGATAGTATCAAAGGGAATGAGATTAAAGATGAGTATCCATTTGTCAGTGTAGTTGTTTTGAATTATAACGGTAAGCATCACCTTAAGGCATGCCTTGATTCTCTTTTACGTACAGATTATCCTAGATTCGAGATTATCTTAGTTGATAATGGTTCTACTGATGGTAGTGTTGAATTTGTGCAACAGAATTATCCAATGGTGAAGTTAGTAAGATTGAGAAAGAATCTTTATGCTGCTGGGGGTTTTATGGTTGGTGCTTTAGCGGCTAAGGGTGAGTATGTGGCTCTTTTGAATAATGATATTGAAGTTGATCCGGGTTGGTTAAAGGCGCTTATGAAGTATATGGTGAAGATGCCTTGGGTTGCTGCGGCTGATCCTAAGTATAAATATTTTTATCAGCGGGATCTTTTTGAAAATAGTGCGGCCGCTGGGAGGTGGATTGATTATTTTGGGAATAATTGTACGCGTGGGGTGTGGGAGGTTGATCGTGGACGGTATGACAGGCCTAGCTATATTATGTGTGCTTCAACTCTTTTTAGACGTGATGTACTTTTGAGAATAGGAAATTTTGATGTGTCTTATTTGTTCGGTTATGAGGATGCTGATGTGACGTGGAGGATTTACTTGGCTGGGTATAAGGCATTGTATGTGCCTGAGGCTGTTATTTATCATAAGGCTGGCGGTACTACTAGAGATAAACCTGGTATGAGAAGACCAAGGCCTGAGTTTTATTATCTTGCTAAGAGGAATAGGATTATTAGCTTAATAAAGAACTATGGTATTTCTAACATGTTGTTTTCATTACTTGTTACGTTATTAGAGTATTATTTCACGTTATGGTATTTTATGGTAACTCGACAGAAGACTTACGGTTTGGCGATCTTCAGGGCGATGCTTTATCCCTTTATACATCTGAGGAAAATAATGACTAAGCGCGCGTATGTTCAAATGCTAAAGGCTGTGCCTGATCGGGTAGTTAAACGGTATATGGTGCCATATTGTGGGGATATACGGCAATTTCTAATATTAATCATTGAAAAAGTTTTTCAACAGAAAATAAAAACACACAGCATAACAGAGTCTTAATGATTAATTAATCATGTGCAAAGGCAGCCACTGGTGGTTGTGGGCGTATTGGAAGTTTTGTAATAAGGAAACTACTACAGCGTAACGTTAAGGTTGTGGTTATATTCCTCATGAGAGTTATAAATGGTAAGTCTCCTATAGTATTTGATGGTAGTCAGGTTGAAGATTTTATCATTACCGAGACTACCGTTAGGGTGACAGAGAAGAGCAGTATTGAAAGAGGTTATTAGTGCCAGCACTGGAAAGCCGACTAGAATTGATGATTTATACAATTATAATAATAAATATAATGATAAAAAGTTGGGGAGGAAGCTAGGAGTTACGAAAATAAAAATGGCTCCAAGGCCAAAGGGCGATTCACTAGGAGGTTATGCTGATACAGAAATAGGATAGGTATTAAACAACAAGTAATATCAGATTATGTTTTGCAATGAAAAAGGATTTCATAGTTCAAGCGAAGACTTAAAGATTATGTGAATCCATGATTACTTGCACTGTCATAAAATCTTTTAAAGGGCGGAGCAATTTACACCGCGTACGTGATTGATATGGGAGTGTCGTTGCGTGTTGCTGAAATGCTGACGAAGGTTAGGAGGGCTTTGGCTAGTCGTTACCTGTTTGATAATTAGTATATGCCTTAACTAGGCTTGGTTTCAATGTTAAGCTCACGGCCAGAGTTAGTGATTACGCCTTTGAGTTAAGCCTTGGGATCTTCGGATACCTTATGAATAAGGCTTCACGTGGGCTCATTAAGTTGATTAGGCGTGATTATCATGACGTGTTTGTGATTTATACGAATGAGATTCAAGTGCCAATTGAGGAGTTTGAAAAAAGTGATGCATATGCTATAGATTTCGCTGTTAAGAACGGCTGGGTATATGATTTAACCAATGGTTTTTTGGCTTAAGGATGGCATAAAATTTAGGCATATGTATTGGCCTATCATTGAGATTTTTCATTACGGTGAGTATGAACCATTAGGCGTTGAGGGTAGGGTTGTTGTTGATATCGGCGCCTTCGTTAGCGACTCAGCCATATACTTCGCCCTAAAAGGTGCTAGGAAGGTGATTGTGATTGAGCCCCACCCTGGCGCCTATGCCGAGATGCTTGAGAACATCAAACTAAACAACCTTGAGGGTGTGATTATTCCAGTTAATAACAGCACAAATAGGATTACTAGGACTAGAAGCGTTGGTGTTTGTTTTGACCTGGTGGGTGGTATGTGATGGGGGACCAAACGGCTCATAAGTCGTTCAGTGTTTGCCTCAATCATTATTGACAAATGTAAGTGCGTGTATATGTTGTGTGAAAACGACGTGAGGCACGTGGACACAACCTCGTGAAAACACGAACGTGCCCCACGAGACACAACAACACAACAGGGGTGGGGCTCTAGTAGAGGGAGTGTTTATAATTAAGAGTGTCGGTTAATTTATCATGATTTATAATGATAAATGCCTTTAATATACATATATATCATATGTAGAAAGAGGAACTGAAAATACCCTCTCCACCCTTAGTCTACTAACTACTAATGCTCTCCTGTTGTGTTGTTGTGTCTATGGTTTCACGGTACGTGGATTCCACGTGGGGGCATGGGACGCAACACCGTGTTGTGTAGCCATGGTTCACGGTTTTTGAAAAACGGGAGTGTGGGTGTGTCTTATTGATTGTTTTAATCAATTACCAGCGCTGGGTTACCCCTGTCTTTGTTGTTCCTGCTCGCCTTGTTCTTGTCCTTGTTCGTCCTCCTCGGGCGTTGTTGGTAGTAGTTGCCGAGCGAGCTCTACTAGGCTTATTGAATATCCGGGTCGTTTCCTACCGCTGTTGTCAGGGTAGTTTGAGTTGATGGCGTTGAATAATGTCCTCGGTGTCCACTTGACGACACCGTCCTGTGATTTTGCGAAGAGTATGACCCTCGTGAGGCCTCTCTGGTACAGGCCGTAGAGCATGTCCAACAACAGGTCAATCCTATCAGCACTCCTCCTATCATCGGGACTGAGTGGGTACCTGCTCGGGTCCCTACCCAGTGCCTTTGCTAACTCCTCCCACTCTTTCAAATCAACCTGCTTCCTGCTGTATGTGATCTTCGCGTCGAAGGCTATGGGGTTGTTCACGAGGGCGGTTATTATACCATA
>Ga0081534_100607_pt1 | contig 11235 bp, 8 predicted proteins | sample MonGeyMetagenome_FD_71019 | JGI IMG/M metagenome (GOLD analysis project Ga0081534, IMG submission 71019) | Hypoxic/sulfidic aquatic microbial communities from Monarch Geyser, Yellowstone National Park, USA - MG (SPAdes) v1 (version 2) | ecosystem: Environmental > Aquatic > Thermal springs > Hot...
TCTTGGTTTTATTTTCGATACTCTTTAATAAAAAGGGAAGATATTTTTCCCCTCTGTATGTGGGAATTACTATATCAGCGTTCAATTATTTTACAAATTTTTAATATTTATAGCGTATAAAGATTTTTGCATCTATTTCCTAGTTGCATAATATACGACTTTATTCTCTTTTTTGCTGAACAGCAACCTTTAACTATCTCTTTAGACTGCGTTTTCATAGCAATCTTGAACCATTTCTTTGACGGCTCCACGCCTTGAAGGGGCGAGGCTTAGTGTTGTGAAGCTTTACCAATCCCATCCTTACTGCCCGCTTCTGCCTTATTCACTCATACATGTTGAACGCCTTGATGCCTGTTGAGTCAATTGCTATATCTACAGGCTTATCCTTGCTATACTTCACTTCAAGAGGTATATTTAGTTCCTTCTGCCTCCTGCATATCCACGTGTAGGAAGTTATCATTGTCCCCAATATTCCTCCTAACATGCTGGCACAGTCTGTCTGTATGGCAGTCCAAAGTATACCCTGACAGCAAATATTATGAGTATGAGCGCATCAGAATACATGTATGGCTTTTGCCCTTGTTCATTTTTTTCAGCTGCTTCTACTGGTCAATTAGGTGGCTCTTGCTGAAAGATACGTCAACTGTTTTATTTATTAAGCAGCTTCTTGTTTTACTCTGGCCACTCAGTCATAATTTTACATAATACAACTTGGTTAAATTAATATAAAATAAAAAATATGATGTAAGGTTGTCAAAATAATTCAATAAATCATATCCACCTCACGGAAGGTGACTTTCGCCTCTAACCCCCAAAAAGTTAAAAGCATGTGCAGATCAAAAGAGCAATTTGTTCTCAAAATTAAAGCTTATAACTCAGATATTGTCATATTGATAAAATGGAAGGAATATTCTTGTCAGTCATAAACTCTACAAAGAGAAGGCAGGAAGCCTTGGTCAACGCTATTTTTGCGCTCATTATTTTTGCTATAATAACAGCGCTCGTCAAGGCTTACGGCCCGGACAACTTTTTTAACTCTTGGCTTTACGTTTTAATTGTGACCCACAGGGTCCAAGGTCTCAACGAACTTTTCATAGCTTTTGCAAAGTATGGGAGGGAGTACTTCTGGATACCGCTCTTAGCCGTGATGTGGTTTTTCGGAAAGGGCAACGTGAAGTTTTCCGCTTACGTTATGTTCGTATCTTTTCTGCTTTCTATAATTTTCGGCATCACGTTAAAGGACATTTTGCAAATTGTAAGGCCGTTTTATTACTTCAGCTACAGCACGTTGATACCCAAGCCGAAAGATTTCAGTTACCCTTCTGGGCACGCGTTGATAACGTGGGCTGGAGCTTCCTCTACATATTTTTATTTAAAGAAAAAGTACTCTTCACTTCTTAGCCTCGAAGCCTTCATTGTTTCCTTTTCGCGCGTCTACGTCGGCGTTCATTGGCCACTGGACGTAATAGGCGGAGCCTTGCTAGGATTTAGCATTTCAATGTTTTCGACGTACTTTGCAGAAAGCCCCGTAGGAAAGACGATATACAGTAAAATTGAAAGGTTCAGTATAAAAAAATAAAATATAATAAATTAGCGAAGTTTATGCTTTTGATTTCCTCATTATTGCGTATATAGCCAGGATTATACCCAAAATGGCTAAAACTATGGTGGTAACAAAGTACTCTGTAATTTGAGTGCTGAGCGTGTCTTTAACTGAAACTATGCTCGAATTAAGCAATGAAATTTGCGAAGCAGTTTGCTGTGCCAAAGCCTGTAGTTGGTGAGTCGTCTCGAACTGAACGCTTGCCTCAGAACTTACCCCGTCGCTTTGAACCGCTATAACGCTTAGCGTGTGCGTGCCATCTGGATATGAAGTGGCACTGAGGTTAAAAGAGTAAGTTCCTGGAGCCGAGAAGCCCTTAACTAACGATCCATCAACATAAACGCTAACGTTAACTACTTCTTGCCCGCTTACCGTTATGTTCACAGGAATGCTACTAGAGTATGGTACATCGCTCTGTGGGTACTGAATCGTTATCGATGGAGGGGATGGGGATAACGAGGATACGGTGTAACTGCTACCGCTAAGTACAGAGGACTGAAGGCTCAAGTATGAAGCTGAGGAGTCTACGAGTTTCACCGTGCTGTTTACCGCATAAACGCTTGTTGCCTTTACGCTATCAAGGGTAGCGTTCGTGTTCACTAAATAGAGGGGTCCATTTATGCTAGAGCTAGTTATCGTAACAGTTCCTCCTTTTATATAGTTGGTTCCGTAGAATTGGTCTCCTGAGAACGAAGCGTTGCCTTCAACGTTTATAGTGTTTCCTCCTAGGAAGATATCGTAAGATAGCGTTGCGTTAGAAACTGTGAGCGTGTCGTCCTTTAGCGCTAAGTTGCTCGTCTGAACCGGGTAGCTTAAAGTCTTTCCTGAGAAGAAGTACTGCGGGTTTACGAAGAACTGTTTCTGAGCTGAAAGCAGTGAAGTTGTAGGAACTCCGTTCCACGAAGTCCCGCTAACATAAACGTCGAACGGGCCCGAGTATCCCTGCGATCCGATAAAAACTGTGCCAGTTGTGGCGTTATATTGGAACGGGCTGTAAGGGCTCGGCAGCGTTATCGTTCCGACCCACTCGTTCAGGCTCGGGCTGTAAGTGAGCGGAACTCCAGATGACAGGTAGGTGCCGTAGCCAGATTGTACATCGTTAGAATATACTGCAGCTACGTACATCCCGTACCTAACTTCCGTCCCGTTCATGTATGTGATGTTCGCGTATATGTTCAGTTTACCTCCTACGAACTTCTCGCCAGTAACTGTTATCTTCGGAACCGATGAGGAAGGAGAAACGAGTATCTGCCCGTAATAGCTTCCAGTTATGTTCATGCCTAACGTGTAGGATTCGTAGAAAGAATTCAGAACTACGTAATAAAGCCCAGACTGAGCGTTCGATGGAACTTTTAGGTATCCGTTATAGTACATTCCGTTGAAAGGAATGTTTGCCGTTGACACAACTTTCCCGCTTGGGCTTACCAACTGGGCCGTAATGTTGGAGCCGTACATCACGTTTTCAAACATAGAGTACCCGGTTGCTGAGCTAACGTAAGAGAGCAGAGAAAGTGGCGGAAGTGGAGTTCCCTGTATTATTATATAGCTTCCCGGAGATACAGCTCCCGGCTCTATTACTGTTTCGGGCAGTATGAACATGGTCTGAAGGTCAACGCCGTTCATTATAGGAAGGTATCCGAAAGCGCCTACTCCTTGTAGCAGGACGGGGCCGTTGGGATACGTTGCGCTCGTTGTCCCTGCCCACAGGCCATAAGTGCTATTTATCAGAACTAAAGGTATTGTCTCAACCGGGCTGTAAACGTTCTTCATAAAGTTGTACGAGTACGTCGATATGTAATACGTCCCGTTAAGCGGGGCTGGAGAGCCTGAAAGGTAATTTAGTTGAACAAGAATAGGACTTCCGGGCGTAAGTAATACTGGGTACGGCGTCTGTAGGTTAACGTAAGTAACTAAGTAACCGAGGAATGCTTCGGCCATACCTTCCCCTGTGAGCCCTGACGACGAACCCTGTACGTTAACGTAAGCTGGTCCGCTTCCGTTAGGCGGAACTTTGATTTGGGCTATCCAGAGCTTATAAGTAGAGTTGTACTGCATAGGAACCGTTACTAGAACCCCCTGAAGCGATTCTAATGAAGCTGTAAACGAACCAGTAGTTATGGTTAAGCCGTTGCTCGTTACGTTCGCTAATACCACGATTGTGGATCCAGGTGAAAATTCGTTGTTAGGTTGAGGCATGAATGATGAATTTAAAAGCGTTACGGTTACGTTCATAGTGTTTGCGGTAGTAGCAGAACTTATGGCTTGCGCAAAAACTCCTATGTTCGGGTATCCTAAGCCGGTAACCAAGTTATAGCCGGATTGGGCGGTCCAAGGTATGTTGTAACCGAAAGTTATCTGCTCTATAGAACCAGTTGAGTATCCCTTCTGATAAAGGAAGGGATTTATGAGGCCGAGTGGATGATGTACCTTCTGCATGACTAGCGTTAAAAGACCGGCAAGCAATGGCGAAGCCTCGCTTGTCCCGCCGAATATCCCAGTTACGTTACCTGAATAGACGACCCACGTTCCTGGGAAGGGCGATGCGCTCAGAGATATATCAGGCACCATCCTGCCGTATGGGTAACTTAATGGAACATTCAATTCGGACTGGTACCATGGTAAAGGCTCGAGCATGCTGACCCCCCCAGTTGAACCCCCGTAGTTTACAAAGTAAGGTATGAATCCGTAATTGGACCACGCTGTCTGTAATGTTGAATTGCCTGATACGTAAACTGTAGTACCTCCAGCAGCCGTGACGAATGGGGATGTTGAGGGGTATCCTGTTGTGCCTAGAGGCCCCGCGCTGTACCCGCTACCTCCTGCGTCTCCGGTTGAGGCTATGAACGTAATACCTTCTAGAGAGCCCAAAGCGTAGTAGTAATCCGCAAGCTGAAGGTTTGCAGTGTAGAAGGCTGGTCCAAGAACCGAGTAGTACCACTCATAAATGCTCCAGCTTTGGGAAACAGTCTGAACGGCGTGCTGCTGGTCGATGAACGCTATAGGGAAGAATACAGGAAGCGCCCCGTTTCCTATGTAGAGAGTTATGTTTGCGCCTGGGGCCATGGAATGCGAAAGCTCAACGTCGCCAGAAATTTCACCGTCCCATCCCGTTAAAACTCCTAGGTTTGGGTCGTAAGGCCCTATTGGAACTACGTTAAAGCTAGGTGGGTTTGGAAAACCAAACTCTTTGTCGTAAACCTGAAGCACTTGAGTTATGTACGGATCACCGTACCAGTCAAGTATTCCTATTGTATAGCCTGTTCCGTTTACCCCAGATTTGAACAAACCTGTTACGTTATACGCATTCCAAAGTTCCTTGGCTGAAATGCCAGTTATTGGAAAGGTCATGTTAGGCTGCATCGTCCGCATCAGCCCCTGAAAGACCTTTTCTGTTACAAGGGTGTCAGGATGTCTCAGGATAAGTCCTGTAACGTTAGATGCGTATACAAAAGCATTTATGCTGGGGTTTCCTACCAGAGTATAATAGCTGTACGTGCCGTTTGAATAGAGCGCTGTTGAAAGGCCTAGGTACTGCTTTACTTGTTGTACTGTCCCTTGTATCAAGATAGCTGAATCCATAGCCGTAAGTAAGATCTTAAAACCTTTGTCCTTAAGGTAACTAACAACTTGATTGTATTGGTCCACAGGCAGGAAGAGCTTCTGAATCTGAGAATATGTAAGGAAATGCTCGTATTGTGAAGAGGAAGGATTAGAAACCTGCTGAACCATGGAATAGAGGAGCCCCGTGTTCCTAAGAGGTATGTAAACTGTAACTAATAAGGGATAGTCTGGGGGAAGACTTCCGACGTTTTTGTAGCCAGGGAGGGCTGCAACCGTAGAAGGCATCGGCTGATTGGTAGATGCGAAAGATGGCGTTACAAATTCCACAAAGGGCAGCATTGCTACAAGTATTACCAACAAAACTTTATAGTTCATTAAATTTTTATTATTTACAATGTAAGATATAAATGTTTACAAAGGGTCATCTTATTAGATTAAATATTAAAAATCTTATAAAAAAGAAAAATAAAAAAATAAATTTTAAAATACTTAAAGAACTTTACTTTTTCCTTACCAAAAGTACCAGTTCTAGTACTATTATGATGATCGCTAGCACTGCAACAACTAACAGGTATGTTGATAAAGAGCTTACAGTAGACTGGAGAGAGCTAACAGCTGACTGTAGAGACGAAACGCTAGTTCCTATCGAAGTTACTGATGAACTTATTGAAGACGATGATGAACTGATCGTTGACACTGATGAGCTCAAGCTACTTATAGCTGAGCTGAGAGAGCTGTAGTCAGATGAAATCGTTGACTTAAGGTCACTTATCAAAGTGCTTATGCTAGTAAGGGATGACATTATAGAACTGTACTGCGTTGTCAAGGTTCCAGAGAGGCTTGATACTGAGTTGCTAATTCCTGCAACTGATGCGTTAATGCTTGATAACATTGAGCTGAGAGAGCTGTAGTCAGATGAAATCGTATTTGAGAGGCTAGATACTGATGTGTTAAGCGATTCTATCGCTGCGACAGTGCCGGCCTCTGTGTTAGTAGTTCCAGTTACGTTTAACCATGCTGTAGCTATCAAACCGTTTCCTACAAGCTGCACAGCGTGTAACATTGGATAACCAGCCGCAGTTATTGAAGCACTAGCCGCACCATACTTATTACCATACACATTTGTTATGTATGTAGGTATGTTGTCGTAAGCTAACTCATATGATTCACTTGCCGCACCGAAGTAGTAACTTGTGAACCCTGACATTTTACCTTGTGCACTTCCTACATCAAGCCCGTTAAGGCTAACTTTGACCTGTGAACCGAGCGGTGCTGTCGATGGTGACAAGCTTATCGAAGGAACAACTGTTACATTGGCAAAAGCGTATGCTCCCTTTGTGTCGTTAACGTAAATGTAGTGTATTCCGCCAAAAGTTGACATGGGTATGCTGACACTTGCGCTGAAAACTCCGTTGCTGCCAACAGGTACGTTAACTGCCAAATAGCTTTCTCCGTATGCTCCAGTAGAGGTGATGAATAATCCTACCCATGTAATATTGGCATATGCGTTTGATGCAAACGCATAACCGCTAACAGTCACAGTGCTTCCTGTAGTAAACTTTGTTGGTGACACGACAACTTCAGTAACGGGCTCCCCGCTAAAGTAAATGTACGCTAATGGGTCTGAAGCACTAACGTTGTATGCTCCCTTTGCTACGACTGGAACTGTGACAGTTGCGTTAAAGAATCCAGAAGCGTTTGTCGTGAAAGTGCCTAAGGTTATGCTTCCAAAAGTCAAAGTAACCTGTGAATTTGGTACAAAGTATATTCCTGAAATTATCATGGGCTCAGTTTCATAGAATGCTACATTAGTAACTGTTCCGTTTAGCGCTACATAACCTGTGCTATTTGGTATTATTGTTTCCCAGCTCGCTGTGGTTGGGTTATATTCCTTTATCTGATAGAAAGCTCTTCCGTACTCAGTATAATTCTGGCTACAATAGTAGCCAGACATATAGTCATAGGCGGTTACTGTTACATTTCCTTTTGGTAAACTACTTATTGATACATTAGAACTAGACTTAGGTGTCTCAAGCTTTAGTTCTGGAGCTGTAAATGTGTAAGTGAAAGTACCGACTGAGGATGCTGTAATGTTAACAGAAGATATTTTGTAAGATTTGTAGCTTATTGCCAAGTTTACTGTGCCGGAGGATGAGAAAGCATAACCGTTGACAGTTATTGTCTGCCCAGCTGGACCGCTGGTCGGCGATATTGATATTTTCGGCAACACGTTTACTTCCGCGATTGATGTTGCAACTGGTGCTGTTGGCCCAAAGTAAGCTTTTACGTAGTACAAGCCCTGCGGTATCGCAACTAAAGGTATTGCGCCTATGATAGCCTTTTCACCTACCATTAAGGTAAGGCTTTGTCCGTTAGAAGCAGTTACTGTGACAGTGCTCAGTTTTGAAGAGTTGATCAAGCTTGTTGGAAGCGAATACAGTGGTACATCGCTGCTAGATATCTGAGCATAACCGTTGGTTGATAGGTACATTGTTACTTCTCCTGCCTGAATTGTTATCTGAGAGAAGTTTATCACAAAATAGTTGGTTCCAGATATACTTATACCGTCTTGATTAACAACAACGGGGTTATTTAGGTATACTGATACGTTATACTTTGCAGCCACCGTGGTATTGGTCACAGTGCTGTAGTACCCAATAACTAGGTTGTTAGTTGCCGCATGAACCGGAGTTGTTGCAGTAATCATTGGTACTCCTGGCACAATCATTCCTAGAAGTGCTATAATTAACACTAGTAATTTTGCCTTCATCACTGATTTAACATAAAACCTAATTTATAAGTAATATGAACGCAATGTTCTTAAGCTTTAGTAAAACTTAGTTGACAAAATTAGGTTTAAACCGTATAAGAGGTCTGATTAATATAGATGCCCTTTACGTAAAGCGTTCCCTGCCATTTATATGCATAGCCTATAACTTCTGCGTTTGCATAAACCCTAGGAACCGTGAAGCTTATGTTTACTGCGTTCCAACCGGGTTTTAAAGATGCACCGTTTATATAGTAAACAGTAATCAGCTGGGTCTGATCATCAGCATATACTGCAACGCTAAGCCAGTTTGATGAAGAATTGGACGTGCTCTTTAAAAAGACTGTCATAATGTATTTTCCAGGAGGTAATATTAGCTCTGGGCCAAACCATAGTTGCATATGCGCGTTGGTTGCCACTATCATGCCATCTTTCATGAACCAAGGGGCTGTTGGAACAAAACTCGATGAAGGGAAGTATTCTTTTAAAGGGTAATAATATTTTAACGGGCCTGTATAATTATATTTTAAAAGCATCATTCCATAAGCTTCTGCATAAATCCCAAAGCCCTTTTTGCTTGCGTTTTCTACTAGCTGGTCCATGGGAACCATTGGCTTTGGAGGAACAGCCGTATATTGCAGGCCATAAGGCCCAGCAACTATATACTTTATTGTGCCGTTATAAACTAGTTCAGGGTTAGTTATGCTGTTGTCATAAGGGATAAGGCCGTAATACGGATAAAACGCTTCAGGGTCGTTTCCTGACACGAGTACAGTAGAACCTCTCGGTATAAGCGACAGGATCTTCATAAGCTGATTGTACTCTGTCAAGTTTACGTTAAATATCTGATTTATATTATAATTAACGGAAGTGTACTTATTTAAAGGCGAATAAGGCTGGTATATGGCCGCGAACATTACAACTGAGACAAAAACGAGACCTACAGCCCTTTTTTTGTCCATAACGCTCCTTTTTTCTAGCCATTCTACCCCTTCTATAACTCCCAGAAAAACAAAAGGAATAAACAGCGCGCCGTACTGGAGTTTAAAAATGTTTGGATAAACATAACCCCAGTATTTTACAAGAAATATGAGCGCAAGAAATGGGGTCATGAAAAATATCCATTTTGAGAAAATGGGGACAAATGCAAGCGGTAAAAGGATAAGAACGATTGTTATGTAAACGGCAAAATACGAAGGTTTGCTTAGCGGTGCATAAACAGTACCAAAACTCGCTCCGTAAATTCCGTACAAATATACGTTTATAAGAAAAATTGTAACCGTAATGATGAGCAAGGGGAACCATATTTTGAAGTCCTTCTTTCTATCTTTGCCAAGGGCTAGCATTAAAGCAAAAAGAAGAGGAAACACTGTATACGGATAATGGACCATTCCTGAAAGAGCCATAAATGTTAAAGAAAGGCTTTGTTTTCCCTTAATATAAAACCAGTAGCCTAAAAGAAAGAGAGTTGGGAAAAGAGCTTGATAGTGAAAATCAAACCAGTTAAGGCCAGCCAGAGGAAAATAAAGAAGGTAAGAAGCCGAAAGCTGCGCCGCTAAGGTGCCGTTCTTTAGTTTCTCAAGCGATATCATAAATACGGGATAAGCGCCTAATGCCAAGAAGAATGACTGAAAAACCAGAAGCCCTTGAAAGCTGAACGCGTATGCTATGGGAACTAAAAGATAGACTATTGGCTTTAAGGCGAATATCTGAACAAACTTAGATAAAGTAAGCCCTTCTACCGAATAAGTTATGTAACCCATTGAAACCCCAAGGTCAAAATACCTAGCATTAAAAGAATAATATCTTAAGAGCGATATGATTGACCAGCCAACTGTATAAAAGAAGATCATTAAATACATGATCTTCTTGGGCTTTTCCATTTAGGAAATTTAATAAACTGGGGTATATATTATTTTTTAATGCAGCCTCTTGAGTTATATGTCATAATTATCGACATAATCCTGATAGTGTCAGTTATTATATTTCCAAAGATAAAGCTACATTCAGGACAGATATCCGGGTTCCTGATAGAAAATCCCGGATCCCCGTTTGTTCTTACCTTTATCGTGCTTCTTCTTACCGCCGCTGTATATTTCAGCTATGGTATGAGTAACGTTTCTAACGAACTTTCAGAAATTGCATATTTTATGATACTGATCGGAGTTGTGCTACAGGCTTTATCGCCTTACATAAGTAAATGGTTAAGAACTGTTTTCAAAAGGCTTTTAATCCTCAAAAAGAAAAAACAAGATCAATGACAAAGTGTCCAAAATGCGGTTATGATAATCCCATGGAAGCAAAATACTGCTTAAACTGCGGGTTTAAACTTGCTCAGGAAGAAAAATACAAGCTTGAAGCTGAAGGAATGTTGCTTATAGCATCGGGAATAATACTCTTGCTGACGTTGCTTTTTAACGCTCTAATAAAAATATTGCCCTTGCTCTCGCTCATTTACCTTGTTTTTGGCATTACAAAATGAACGAAAGCCTCGCCTCTTCTAGAGGCGGGGATGCTGAAATATTTTGCTAACGTGTTTCGCATGAAAAAGGCTTAAGTATTTATAATCTTAATTAGCATAAAATAACGAAAGCTTGCGCCCATCAAACACGGTGCGCATCATTGCAGGAAAAGAAACAAAGGCTAAACTAAAGGCTCTAGGAAAGTCATTCGTTGATTGCTGGAACGAAGTTAATAAGTTGAGGCTTGAACAGTACAGAAAGCACGAGCTTGTAGATTTCGCAAAAACAGAAAAAATTGTTTATGAAAAACATAAGGCTGTATTGCACGGGGCAAACGTTCAGCAAGTAACGCGAAAGAACGCTTCTGCATGGAAATCTTTCTTCGAGCTAAGCAAAAAGAAGAAAGAAGGAGAATTGCCCAAGTGGATAAAGCCAAAGCCTCCTCACAAAAAGAAAGATAACCTGTTTTTGCTGATAAGAAATGACAGGTACAAGATTAAAGGAAACGAAAGAAATACAAACTTTTGGAGTTATTCATCAATAATAAAGCGAATCAAGGAAGTAGCACAGGAATACGGAATAAAGGTTAAGCTTGTGGATGAAGAAAATACATCTAAGACGTGTTCCCTGTGTGGGAAATTTACAAAAACGGAAGGATTAAAAGAGGCTTGTTCAAGTGTCCTCACACAGGGAAGGTAATAAACGCTGATCTGAACGGGGCAATAAACATTCTACATATCCCCGAGTCCGTTGAGGATAGGGGTAAGTGGCTGAAGGCACAGCCCGTGGTCTATCGCTGGACGAACGGAGCGGGGTGGGCAACCACTAGCTATGAAGTGATG
>Ga0081534_100608_pt1 | contig 11226 bp, 16 predicted proteins | sample MonGeyMetagenome_FD_71019 | JGI IMG/M metagenome (GOLD analysis project Ga0081534, IMG submission 71019) | Hypoxic/sulfidic aquatic microbial communities from Monarch Geyser, Yellowstone National Park, USA - MG (SPAdes) v1 (version 2) | ecosystem: Environmental > Aquatic > Thermal springs > Hot...
CATCCCACGTACTTGCACGAACCCACTCCCCATACTTATTGAGCAAGTCCTCAACCTCTTTGTGCACCTTACCGAAAGCCCTCTCCATGATGCCACTATCAATCCTGTGTATCGGGTAGTTGTAGTTCACGTAAACCGTGAGTTCCACTTTCTTTGTTTCTTGAGTTCGGATACCCATATTTCCCACCCCGAATAAGTTTAGTAGATTATAGGCTATAGTGGTTCGGTCTTTTGGGTTAACAATTCTGGATCCCTGAACTCCCTTGGTGCATTGATTATCTGCATTATTGGTTCCTTTTCGCAATCCTTGAGAATATCATACGGTTTAATAAAAAGGTGGTACTTCATTATTGCATCCTTCCTCCCTGAAATTAACACACAATACTTCTTTCCAAAGATGTAAACATCGACGTCTTTATCACCTAGTGGGAGTACGATACGTTCCTCGCCAGCTTTGAGGTTGCACTCAGGCTCCTTTGAGGTTAATAGCAATTCCATAGCGTTCTTCTCAATATTGCTGAACTCATCGGGGTGTAATACTACATTGATGGGACGAGGTACAAAATAGGGGTCATTACACAAGCCCCTAGGTATGGGTCGGTTATCTACATAAATCGCCACGCTTCTCCCTGGGGATGCTATCGAGTAATTATCCTTGACTACGACAGCGTACATTGTGGGCGCATTTATCTTAATTGTCGCGCATTTTGGTTTACTCCTAAGCACCAACTTCCTGTTCAGGAAAACCGCAATATTCCCCAGCAGTTCTCTTTTCACCTTCCTAGGATTTAAACCCAATTGAATTGTCATGTGCCCCACCCCGAATAGGTTTGGTAAATTATGAATTTAAGAGATTAATCACTATATGGACACACCATGACTTATGAGTTCGATGTGAACCTCTGGATCGGTAACTCTGGATCCCTAAAGTTCTTTGGTGCCTTAAGTATTTGCATTAGCGTTTTCTTATCACAAGAGCTGAGGATATCAAACGGCATAATATCGAAGAAGTATCTGCCATTCTTCCAGTACTTTTCTCTCGAAATTAATATACATTCCTTCTTTCCGAATATTCGAATTTCAACCCTATCATTACCCAGCGGAAGCTTAACTCCCCACTCACCAGGTTCGTAGAAACAACTGCCTGAAGGCTTACTCATAGTTACCCTTATTTCTACAGTGTTCCTCTCAATATCGTTGAACTCCACAGGTCGCAGTTGTATACCGATAGGTCGTGGTTCCACATCAAAACGGTACTTAATGGGGCTAGGATTATGATCCACATCAATCTCCGCGCTTTTCCCTACAGAAGCCACTGTGTAGCTGTCATATAATGCCATATAGGACACAGGTTCATTTATTCTTATCTTCAAGCATCGCGGTAGAACTCTAAGTACTAACCTGTCGTTCAAGAAAACTACAACATTCCCCAGCAACTCCCTTTTCAACTTTCTAGGATTAAAACCCAAGTCTTGGGTCGACACATAACTCACCCCGAATAGTTAGTTAATTAAGGACTTGTTTGCTGTAGTAATTGTGCGTCTCTAAAGCTCTTGGGTCTCTCAAGTATTTGCATTATTCTCAGCCTCAGGTCTGAATCATGCTCTAAGGCATCTAACGAGTCATAAGCCCGGATCTTGAAGCTGAAGTTCCTTCTCTCCTGCTTATCCCTCGGTGTGTAAATACTTATGAATTGACCTTTACCAAACACGTAAATATTCATAGTATTGGACTTATTTATTGCGAGCTTAACGGCGTGGTTAAACTTATCCCTCTCAACGTCATACGCTGATTCTATGCCTTCAAGGCTCATTATCAACTCCACGGTGTCCTTCTCCATATTGTCAATTTCTGTAGGGAGTAGTGATACATGGATCCCATAATCACCGAGTTTCTCGTCATGATTCATGATTATCACGGCACTTATACCAACATAAGATACTCCGTACCAAGCGTGCTGTCCACATAAGTCACTATGTAGCACAGGCGAGTTTACCTTCAGAACCAACCCATGAACCCACTCCCTAAGCGCCAACTTGTCATTTATGAAAACAGCCACGTTGCCCCTGAGATCCCACGCAATTTGTTCCTTATCCAGTTTTGCCATCATGTTCCCACCCCGAGGAAAAAGTGCAAAAGTGGTTTAATAATTTTTCTAGCATTTGTGCTTTACGGCACGGCTGGTATGTATTCATGTAGTAAATCGGCGACGTCGTCCATGAACTCCCTGAGTATTCTTTGTGAGCCGATGCCGTATTCTACCTCTTTCCTGTCGTAAACGCTCCTTAACCACCTTGTGTCCACGTCCACGTTGAATAAGTACCTATAATCAGTATCGCAACCGTAATAAACAGCAGAGGCAATAGGTATCGTTACAGTCTCCCTAACCCTCAATACACCCAGGTTGTTTATTATTCCGCTTAAATCAACAACCCTCACCAAGTGGACGGGTTCTTCATCTGTTTCCGCCGTGATATCACTGTGGGTAACGACGTAACCAACATCCCTGTACTTAAACTTTAAATCCACAATCAAATCCTCAAACACTCCCTCATTGACCTTCCTTTTCTCATAACAACGCCAAGTGAGTTCATTAAACACCTTGGCATACCTCTCAGGTATATCCCTGGTGTACCTTATCTTTTTTACCGGTATTTCTATTTGGGTCTCCATACCCGACCCCGAAAAAGATAAAATAATCACTCCTCATACCACTCATAATAATCTTCCTCCTCCATGGGTTCCTCCTCAAGTTCCTCTTCCTCCTCATCTATGGGCTCGTCAAAGTCCTCGGGATAAAGTATTTCGTGCAATGCTTGTGTGTATGGGTCGTAAAGTATCTGGTTCAATAGCGTTATCGCCCTACCCAGGATGTTTCTTAGGGGCTCCTCATAGGTGTTGGCAGGGAATTGCGACTGCATCCCCCTTATCTCGCGTATTGCTTGTTCAATGTCGTGCCTTGGTTCTTCGTTAAACACCACAGAAATCACTCTATCGAAGAGTTCATCGATTTTCTTATCCAATTCCTTCAGCTTCCAGTCGGGGCATGTGGTTGTGAACTTCGTGTGATCATCCTCTACTTTGAATTCAATGCACTGTTTCAATTGCGGTAAAACCTCACTTTTCCATGTCCTATATGCATCCCTAACACTGGAGTAGGTAATAAGCGCTTGTCTATACTGCTGAAATTTCCAGTGTGTTCCAAGTAGGTAATCAATTACGTCGTGAAGAGCCTCCTCGAAAGTATTATTCCCAACTCCAAACCATTCAGGTATCTCCTTAACATTCACATCCTTCTCGATTATACGCCACACATACTTATCGCCTCTCTGCGAAATTTCTAAAACACCGTATATAGTCTCAACTCTAAGCGTCTTCGACCCAATCACGACCTTCTCCTTTTCTTGACCCATATTTATCACCCCGAAATAATATAAGACATTTTATAAGTCTTACTAGTCAGGCAGAATTTCGACTTCCACTACGCCAGTTGTTGGGCTTTTGAATAACTTCCTGGCTATTTCACGTTTTTCATTGTACTCAGTTATATGTGATTGCGTAAACGATATGTACTTTCTATACGCCAACTCAATACTTATGCTTGACGTTTTAGTTTCTAGATTGTAGTTAAGTAGGAATTCAGCCTCAAATGAGTTTGCCCAACCATCATCCGTTACCTCAATGATAGCGATAGGTAGCTTGTATCCGTTACTGTAGGGGCGTATGTCCCAGAACAAGAACCACCTATCCTTTCTTAAATCGGCATCAGCATTTACCAACCTGCTTCGTACATTGACCAAGGCATTGAATACGGTGGCATCAAAGTCCGCAAGCCTCTCAAACCTAGACTTATACAACTTAGAAAGCATCTCCGTTATATCAAAGACCACGGACTTGAATATCTTGAACAATTCAGCTTCAGTTTTTGATACCAACTTACCATCCAACTGCCTCTCAAAATCATCAAGCGAAACATTACTACCAGCAACAATCTCCCCAAAAAGAGTTATTCTCGTAATCTCTAACCCCTTACCCATACTCATTCACCCCGAAGGGAAGGTAGGAAAGGACGTATTAAAGCTTAGAGTTTTTGTACATCCATTGCTGTGATGTACCAAGTGGCTTTATCCTCGTGGTACTCCAGATCCAAGAGCATATCATACATATCACCACCATCGCACTCCATATGCATATAGAGCGCATAGAGACCCTCTCCAAGATCCACGGGGTTCACACCATACGTCCTACACCCAAAGCTTTTCTCTGCAACCTCACTAATTAAATCAGCAATGTACACCGCATCATTCCAGTAATAAAGCTCGTCCTCAATCGGTAACTTAGACCTCAGGACAGGGAAATAGAGGGTATAGTCATAATAAACACCGTCAGGGCGCTTCTTAGCAGTACCCAAAGCCTCAGTAAGTAGTTCCTTTAGTTCCGTCATTTCCCTGTTCATATCTCCCACCCCGAGAGAAAAGGGAGAGGGTGGAGTATTGCTTATTCGGTCTTACAGTATTTTTCATAATACTTCGATGCGGTACCACTGAAGAATCGCTTTAGCCTGTTGGGGAGCCATTCACGCTTGTATGCTCTAATGAAGACCTCCGTGAACGGTATTTCCAACCATTCATTAGGCGCCTTCGTAGCCATCATCGTCTTGTCGTAAGCCATCTCGTAATTCTGAGGTGGGTAGATCATGTACACGTATTCGGCATCTGTATTTACGGGCTTGATGTTGGTGGGCAGTAGGTAAACGAAGCCTGCCGTTATGGGGGGTTCCTTAATGGCTGGTTGATCCTTGAGGACATAATTCTTTTCAACTTCCAGTACCATCTTACTTGCCAAGTACTTCAGGTAGGCGATGATGACACTCGCCAAGTCATCCATCCCATTAACAACGCCGAAATAATTCGATATACCACTCCTTACCACGCGGTCTTTCAAATACTCGCATACCCAGCACATAAAGCCACCTCTAGGATACGCATCGGACGTCGAATAAATCGTTGCAACAGGCACATATTTACCCTTACCCTTACCGTCACCATATACTCTGTCGTAAACATCATGTATTATTAACAAGCCTGTTGTACCCATATTCCTCACCCCGAAAGGGAAAAAGGAAAATTGATTATTTTTGTTGGGTTACTGCGTTTATTTCGTCATCGCTTGGTTCGATTAATATATCATCTTCTGAGCATCCGTCAGGTAGTTTCTCTAATATTTTGACGTCGTTACCACTAACTTCAACACGGTAGAACATGAAATATCTTTTAGAGCCAATATCTGTCCACACCGAATATCTGAAACCATTATTGGTGCATATCCTTATGATTTTTTCGCCTATTGCTTTCTTTATTAGTTGGGCATCATTGATGAAGTCTTGGCTTAGGTATGGGTGCTCTGGTGGTTCAACCAATAATTCCTCGTCTAAACAACCCACTTGCATTAGATCTTGTAGTTCCGTTTTACCATTGATAACCCTAATACGGTAGTACAGGAACCACCTCTTAGAACCAACATCTGTCCACACATGGTAGCGGATACCATCATAACATATCCTTATGATTTTGCCTTCTACCTCCTTCCTTATTAGTTGGGTATCGTGCGTGAAATCTGGGTTTTTCCCCGTGGTTTTACCCGTTTCGGGGTTCGGGTTTGGGTTCATGCCCTGCTCACCGTGGTATATACCACAGTGGGGTATATAAACCTTTCCCCATGCGATTTTCGTAATGGCCCCAGGGCCCCAGGGGGCCATCAAATTACATTATTGTAATTGTTTATGTAAAACGCTTGCGTTGTATGCCATTGGGAACCATGGGGTTAGTTGTTGCCTGTTCATTATCGCTAGACTTCAGCGACCTTAAGTTATCGACTTGGTACTCCCTAATATCCTCAATCCTCGAGATAGGTAAGTATGTGATTAATCTCATTGGATAGGTATTTAACCAACCCCATAAATAACTAATGCTGATGAGCGCCCTAACCACAATCAGAGACGCCATATTATTCATAGCACTGGTAATCGTAGTCCTAGTTATCGACGCCATTATCTACATCCACTGCGGACTCCTACACATAATAAAACACGAACCATTCAAATCATGTGTAAGGGACATAGAGGATATGAGTCCTATTGATGATTACGACTATTACGTAAACAATGAATGAAACCAACACCATCCAACCTAGTTAGTTTGCAGACAAAATCATTAATTAAGACATTCAAAAGCGGTGTCGGGTCACCGTGGTACTCAAGGACAACCTCCCTAAACAACCTAACGTGCCGATATGCTTCATGCACATAGAACGAGATGGATTGTCTTTGTTAAGCGTGCCCTGTGAATTCGAGGATTAGACCTCGATAAATTCCAGGTAGTGACTGAGGGAGACAAACCATGCCCATACAACAAAACCATGAAATGTCCCCTGTGCCAATACAAAATGATGATTGAGGGGACAAAGGCAGGCTGTAATTAATTTAATAAGGGATTAATTCCTTAACCCTTTCCTTGAATTTATCGAAAGTCAATTCACCAATCCTTCCCAGGCTCTTACCTGAGTAATGGCTCCAGGCCTTCCCATCCGTGAGCAACTTAGCCAATGCCTCGACAGCCTCGTCAACGCTTTCGTAACCAAGCCCAACCTCACCATTCATGGCCAGGTCACTCCAGGCACCACCGCTCCTATGAACAACAACGGGCAAGCCCCTGGCCATAGCCTCGGCAACTACTACGCCCCAGTGCTCATTGATTGTCGCGTGCAGGAACACCCTGGCTTGATCCATTAGGGCAACCTTGACATCACCTGGAGCGTTTGGGTATAACTCAACGTTTAACCTATTCTCCATAGCCATCCTCCTAATCCTCTCATAGTAAGCATTAGATGGCTTAGTCCCAGTCCCACCAACAATGACTAGCTTAACTCCAGGTACTTCTTTAGTTAGTCTAGGCATCAACTCACCAACGATCCAGTGGTAACGCTTCTCCCAACTGAACCTACCAATCATTATAACGGCCAATTGCCTCTCCTCAAAGGGCCTCGGCTCCTTAATGATCGGTACATTGGGCGGTATTGGTGGATTAAGGACAATAGGCTCCTCACCATACACATCCCTAACCACATTAGCCGTCCACTTAGAATTAGCCATAACAACCTCATTAACCTCAAAGGGATTGCCCCTATTGAACCTCTCACCAAGCCACAGGGAACCCACTAAGTATATGTTCCATGGGAACTTGCCGTATCGCTCCATTATGTATGGATCGTTCTTCCAATAATGTGGTGATGCCTTATTATGTATAACCTCCATTGGGTAATGTATGTACTCCATTGTCTTGAAACCATACCTCCTCTTCATTGCAATGATCGGCCTTGTTTGGTAGAAGTCCACAAAGACAAGGTCAGGCTTTAGTCGAGGTATAACCCATGTAGCTGGTAACCAGGAGATGGTGCGTAAATAAATACCAAATGCCCTTAATTTAAATGGCATACTGTGTACTGGTATGTCAGTAATATCTATGCCAAACCAATCCTTATAACACGGCACGCAGAACCTAGTTGTTGCCGTTATCTCAGTTTGAAAACCCAGGTCCTTAAACGCCCTGGCGAACGCCGCAGCAACTATCTCACCACCACCTGGTCTGTCCCAGTAGTGATGCGTAACTAACGCCTTCACCATAATTTCACCAGTGAATTAACGCTGATATAAAATAGCGTGTTTTTATGAATTTCGGCAAGCCATTAATGTGTATGGCCTTAAAGAGCAGGTAATGGGCATAGGCCCTAATGTGCCTGTTACATGCATCACCACCGCCACTAGCAAGCGCATTATATGCTACTGGGAGCCATGGTGTCACTTGTTGCCCGATCATCAATGCATACAACCCTAGGATTGTCTCGTCAGCAATACAATCCCTAATCTGTTTAGGTATATTATGGATTGCGCTAAATAATGCACTTATTGCTCTCTTATCTACCTCATGGTTCACAATAATGGCTTGCTTAGGACCAAAAAACACAGGGCTATGTCCTCTCTTATTAAGCACAATTTTTGTGCATATGAAATCATTGCATGAAAAATCGCGCATAGTAGGTTTAGATTTAGCATCAGCCACACCGGCTAATTTATATTGCATATTCAGAACCCTCTTGTAATAATTCACGAAGTCCTCACTCAATACCACATCGCTATCCACAATGACATCCTCAGGCTTTGCCACTTCTAACGACATAAGTAAGGTCTCGCTCTTATTTCCAACATTCACTGCGTATACTTGCACCTCAACTGAGTCCTTAATTATATCGTGAATTATCGCACTAACATGACTAGTATCCTTTAAATGATCCACAAAAATTATGAAACTCTCCGGCCTAAGCAATTTAATATTCTTGACTTGGTATTCCTCGATATCATTAAGCCGTGAAACTGGCAAATATGTTATCAACTTCACGGTAATTACACACTGTGACTTAATATTAATAATTTTTGCTAACTTCATTGCTCAACTTTGATGATTAACAACTTCATCCATTATCCCAATAACCAATTAGGGTGCTTGATGCATTTACTTAAATACTTGATGTGCATATCGTGTTTTACCGTTGAACTAATGCCAGGTATTAATGCTCTAGTTAAGTAATAACTTCTCGAGAACTCCACATGAACGGCTTTCTCTAAATCAATAACTCCCACTTTTTCCCTCACAATCTCAGCCAGTTTAAATCCATCAAAAATGCCTCTCCTTAAATCATCATTAAGTAACCTAAGCCTTGCCATTAGGTAAAGCCTAGACTTGTATAACCTAAATAAGGTATAGTGTCTACATTTCATATTTTCCCATAGAGCCGTCCTATTTTTTATACCCCAATATGAGGTTACATTCTTAGCTCTTTTACCAAACACGGACTTGAAGGTTAGAGTACCATAATGAGTGCCCTCAATGACCGGCACAAAGGCTACTTTCTGGAACTTTTGCCACGCCATAAGACCTAGGTAATTATCATCAAATCCCGCAAAAGTTTCGGTTATGAAGGGTTGCTTATTAGGTAGTTCATTAATGAAATCAACGGAATAAAGCATGTATGAACCTATTGGATAAGTTATAAAGTAAGGCTTATTTAAGTCACAATCATCTATCTTATAACCACGGCATGCGCTTTGTACTTGACCGAATTCATCAAGAAATAGGCCTGAGTTATCTATAAGGCCATCTGGTCTTAATTCTAAACCCTGAACCCCAACATAGCCCTCCCTTATTAACCACTCAAACAACCTCCTCAAACTATCACTCCTCACAATAAAATCATTATTAAGAAAAACCACGTAATCAGCACCAAGATTATTAACCGCATACCCATAACCACCATTCATATTACCAGCATAACCCCTATTCTCAGGCAAACTAAGAATAGAAACCTCATTCTTAGTCTCAACCTCATTAATGCACTTCCTTATCAAATCCAGCGAACCATCAGTGGAACCTCCATCAACAATAAGTATTGTTAAATTGAAATTACCACGCTCAAGATTAAGAACCGAGCGTAAAGACTCCTTAACAACATCCCATATCTTCGAACTATTATAATTAAGCCATAACACAACAACCCTGGCCATTATGTGATCACGCACAAATCATTATTTAAAGATTTATTTCGAAACATTAGTACTTTTGTATTAAGTACCTTTATGTACACGGCTTTTGAGGTCGCCAAAGTCGTAGCTTTTAATTGCGTCTGTTAGTGTTTCTATATCAGGTTCTTCTGCTAAGTTAAATCATGCCTTAATAATTAAAATTAACATGATAAGGACGAAACTTACGTACATAAGGCAATTATACATTGTAAGATGCTTAGTTGGTTATTGACTCCTCAGCTTAATTAATAGGTGAAGACGTGAAGCCCCAATTATTGGAGATAGGGCTGGCATGCTTAACCTAGAGAGGACACCACCTGTGCGTGTAAACACAATAAATACATTACTCAAACTCCTACTAATCAAGAGATTAGGTGGGGTAAATCACGAAATGCTAAAGCAACCAGAAACGCAATGAACTCATCAACTCATTTCTTAATGCAGTGCATGATTCCGAGGTCCTTATTGCCCTTTATATTGCATTTATAGTCTCTACTCAGCACGTTCAGTAAGTCATCCACTGGCTTATTAACGGCGTATGAGTGGTACTCGAAGATCAACTCCCTAAATAACCTAACGTGCTCGTAGCCATTGAGGATTACGTCGTATTCGCAGCCCTCACAATCCATCTTGAGAACGGCATCGTTAGGGTCAATACCGAACCTACTGATTAACTCGCTGAGTGTTATTGCTGGGACTGTGTTGGGGCAATCGCCAGGTCTATGATACGTACCTGTTGTACCATAGGTGGAGGTGTTTTCAACGCATATCTTGCCTGGCTTACTGGTTAAGCCAGCGTTGATTGAGATAATTGCACTCTCAAGGTTGTTTAGTTTGATGTTATCAAGCATCTCGGCAAAGGCGCCAGGGTGAGACTCAATCGCTATAACCTCCTAGCGCCCTTTAGAACGAAGTATATAGCCGAATCACCAATGTAGGCACCAACATCAATAATTACTTTATCATGTATATTAATATCATGATAATCCTCCCTAAGGAATAATTCAATAAAGGGAGTATTTATTATCTTAAATCGATAACCATTTATTATATAATACCCATTGTCATATTTAACGTGGACCTCATTACCATGAGCATTAATAACAACAAATTCGCCATCACCGCAATGAATACCTCTTACATGACCAAGATCCATTGCGTGCAATAACCACCTCAGCAGGTACGGTGTAGCGTTTACCTCATCATTGTTACATTTAATAATGATTGGCTCGTGAGGCTTATGAGTAAATATGCTTAGTAACGTATTGAAGCCGAAGTACTTAACTAACCACCATGCCTTCCTCACCCATCTACTAACATTACTAATCGCAATAAATCCTTGGTATTTTCAGTTCTATATAAATATTTTGTTCAATTTCTCAATTAATTTATTATTTTCGTACGTTCTTATCGATAATTTAACGTATACTAGGTTTATGAACTTAACGGTAAACCTCCCTATTTTACCTCCTTAAGTGCTCTTCTTACTGCTTCTCTGTGTAGTGGTGTTTGCCAGGCAACGTCCCTACCGATGCCGAGTTCGAGGTCTCTTTCTGGTGGTGGTTGGTCGACCCAAAATACCTGGTCCCTAT
>Ga0081534_100609_pt1 | contig 11225 bp, 12 predicted proteins | sample MonGeyMetagenome_FD_71019 | JGI IMG/M metagenome (GOLD analysis project Ga0081534, IMG submission 71019) | Hypoxic/sulfidic aquatic microbial communities from Monarch Geyser, Yellowstone National Park, USA - MG (SPAdes) v1 (version 2) | ecosystem: Environmental > Aquatic > Thermal springs > Hot...
ATTTTTATTGCATTTTCATAATCCCTTTTAATTATATATTTCCCAATTATATAATTATTTCCCCTATTTCCAAATCTCTGATCATCAAAATAATTAAAATAATATCTATCAAATATTTCTATATTTTTATTAAATATATTAATTTCCTCATTGCTTAATTCTCTTATAGTTATTCTAAAATAGTTATATTTTATATCAGAAATCCTTAATGGCTCATCATAAGATCCCACATATTTTAAATATACATTCCCAAAATTATATTCATCTTTAAAATCATTAAAATTCCTTATTGCAATATATTGTTCTGATAATGTATTTTTATCTTTTTCTCCTGCAAAATATATTTTTCTTTTTGAAATATGTAACTTTCTTGCAATTATTTTAATTGCATTTATTGTATTTATATTTCTCTTCTTCATTAAAAAATATCTAAATATTTCTCCCTCCTTCTTTTTATCTAAATCAATTATTTCTTTAACAATAAAATCTTCTGGTTTTGACTTTATTTTCATTTATATTCTAAATTCCCATTCCCACATTTCCCTTGCTAACTTTCCATCATACATAAACTTATCAATATTAATATTCTTTCTTCTTTCTTGTATATTACTTAAAAATTCCCATATTTTTTTAACAGTATATTCTTTCAATTCTCCAGTTGTTAATTCTCCCATTATATATTTCTCTCTTATTTCATTTAATTTATTATCATCTTCTTCGAATAATACAGATAGCCAAAAATATGAAACATCAATATCCGGATTTCCTCCATATTTTCTATGTTCTTCTAATGTACTTCTCCCACCAGAAAATGCATATTTAAATATTTTATATTTTATTGTATCATAATCGTCATCAACAAATATAGCAGATTTTGGATCTGAAGCACTCATTTTTGTATATGGACCCTGCAATCCCCATACAAATTTTGATAAAATTGTAGAAGCTTTATAATATCCAAACTTTTCTGCAATATCTCTTTGTAATCTAAAATATGGATCTTGATCAATTCCACAAGGAATTAATGGAATATTTCTCTCAAAGAATGTTGGGACAATTTGCAATGCAATATAAAATGGTAAACCAATTGTTGAATTATCGTCAAATCCAAAAACAGATTTTGCAGTATTTAAATTTATTTCCCTTGCAATATAAATTGCAGCTTTATACATATTTTTTATATATTCAGAATCTATAAATATGAATGTTTTATCTGGATCGAATCCAAGAGAAGCTATTGTTTTTGCATCTTCCAATGCATATTCTCTTATTTCTTCATAATTATCTGCCTTCTTTTCCCAATATTTTTCTTCATCTGGTATTTGTATATATACATTCACATTAAATTTTTCCTGAAACCATTTAGTTAATAAAAAAGGAATTAAATGACCGATATGCATTTTACTTTTAGAAGGTGCTCTTCCAGTATATAGGAAAAATCTTTTTCCTTCATTATATTTATTTAATAATATATCAAAATCTCTATGTGCATAGAAAAATTTTCTCCTTAACAAAACATGTAAATCTCCTGTTATATATTTTAAATTATTTAATATAACATCATCAATTTCTTTTACACCAAAGAATTTTATTAATCTTTCATAATCTTTTTCTTCCTTTATATTTACATCATATATATTTATAATATCTTTATATTCATTCATTTATCAAATATCAAAATTAATTATATAAATATGCCGCGGTGCCCGAGCGGACAAAGGGGTATGGCTCGAGACCATATCCCCGAAAGGGGGCGTGGGTTCAAATCCCACCCGCGGCGCTTATAAAAATTTAAATTCAAAAATATAAAATGGATGAAAATTTATTAGAATTCTTAAATAGTTTAAATATTTATTCAAAAATTACATATATATCAAGTATTTTGGGTTTTTTATCATATTTATTATTTATAATTCTCTCTATTTTTTCTACATATAATAGTACTATTAGTCCATTTACATTAATATTTGGTTTATATCTATCCTTATCAATATTATATATTTCTCTTAATTTAATTTCTCTAGGAACAATTTTAATTATATTAATTATTATTTCTATTATTTCATATTTTATATCCATAGAATATTTAAAGAAGATATTTAGGATAATTGAAAAAATAATAAATAAAGAATATTATCCAAATAATTTGTTTTCAATGATATATATAGGAATACTTATATCTATTTTTATTACATATCCTGGTTTAATAATTATCGGAATATCAAATTATTTAATATTAAAGAAATTGCATAATGTTGTTGTTCATTTAAAGAACCAGAATATAAATAAATATTTTAGAATATCTATAATAGGATCTATATTTCCATTATTATTAATATTATCATTTATTGGATTTTATTATATTAATAGAGAATTAACTAAATATAATTTAAATAGTAATTCTTTTTAATTCTTCTTCTATTTCCTTTAATTTTTCTCCTAAATTATATATAGAATCTCTCCCCTTTACAGTTATTAAATTTCTATCTACTACATAATCTGCATTTGTTACTAATTTTACCCCAAAATCTGGAAAGAATTTTAAATATTGCGGATATTCATCATAATTATATGTTATTGTTCTTCCAGCCAATAAACCAGACTTTAAAAAAGCTATTTGGGATAAAGAAGATAATATAACTGTCCTATATGAATCTATAAATCTTGTAAATATTGCTTGTGATTCTACATTTAAAAATTCTTTATATCCTTCATCAGAAATATATATTAACCTATCAAAATGGTTTTCTCTCATTAAAAATATTTCATGTATATCAAAATCTGGTAATACTTTACTCTTATATTTTCCTATTCCAATTTTTCTATTTTTTATAGCAATATATGTTCTACCATCTAATATATCTAAGAAGTTAAAAAGGTCATCTTCATCAAATCCCTTGCTTGGTAATATTATTAAATTCATTTTCATTAAATATAAGTATCTTCTAATATATTAAAATTTTTATTTTCCAACATCTTTTAAATTGATATATGCAAAACATAAAAATTGACGATTTAAGGAATGAAAATATTGAGGATAATAAACATAAAATATTAGAAATAAAACTTATATTAGATAATCCAAATATAAAGATAGAACAAATATATTTTTGGCTTGTAGATTTTATTAGAGATAGTTTAAAAATGGATATTAATAAATTATCCGATGATTTTACATCATCTGTTGCATCTTCATTTTTTGGAGAAATGGGTCAAAGATTAACAAATATATTAAACAATGCAAGATCATTAGCAGAATTAATTAATACATTGACAAGAACAATTATTTCTATTTTAAATGAATATAAGCAACTTTATTCAATATATGTTTTATACGAAAATTTATTATCAAAAAAGTCCGAAGAAGCTATTGCGGGTTATTTAGCATTAAAAGATAGATGGTTATCTTATGTTGATTCTACAAGGGGTGCAGGTGCTTTAAGGAATTTACAGACATCAAGGTTTCCAAGTATTGTAGATTTATTTCTTCTAGCAGATCTAAAATCTGAACTAGAAAAATTTAAGAATAAAAAATTAATAGGCGAAGAATTATATAATTCATTATTTAATAATCAAGAAAATACTGTTCCAAGAGATTTAAATGAATTATTTAATAATGGGATAATAAATAGAAGAATATATAATTTATTAAATAGTAGATTAATGGAATTTTATAGCTGGCTTGAAAATAATAAAAAAATTTTATACGATAGAATTAACTTATTAAAATCCTATTTAAAACATGAATTAAGCTCATTATTATATTATGTTGAATTTGCAAAACCATATTTTAAATTTGCGAGAAAATTATTACAAAGTCCTGATCAACCTGTAGATGTTGTAAATGCATTTGAAACAGCAATTATAAATATTTCATTAACAGCAAATCAAAAAGAGATAAAAGTAAAAGAATATGACGAAAAAGAAGGAAAAGAAATAGAAAAATCTTATATACCATTATATGAAATTGATATGAAAGCAAGGGCAATACCTACTGTAGTTGGAAGAACTGATACATATACAAGAATGTATTCATTTTTAGGAAGGATTGATATAGTACTCAGAGCATATTTGGTTGAAAAAGAAGAATATGAATCAATAATAATAAATCAAGAAAGTGAAGATTTAGCATATATAACTGGATTAACAGATGATTATATAAAAAGCATGTCTGATTTAATTTTAGAAACATTTTTATATGATATAATAAAAAGCGATGAAAATTTATTAAAAATGGTTGCTGAAAAATCTAATACAAAACCTGAAGAAATAAAAAATGATCCTTATAAAATAAAATGGACAAAAGAACTTATAGAAGAATTGGAAAAAGATGAAAGAATAAAGAGAGCATTATCAAGTATTACATGGATAAAAAAATATTTAGAAAGCGAGAAAAAGGAAGAAAAAGAAGAAAAAAAGGAAGAAAAGAAAGAGGAAAAGAAAGAATCAAGTATTTCATTAATATTTCCAACTTTAGGAAATATTATAATATGGCTACTTAAGATTATATCAACTTTCGGCAAAGATATTACAAGTATTGAAAAAAATGTAAAGAAAAAAGTTATTGAAGAAGAAAAAAAGCCAATAATTGAAGAAACAAAAGAAAAAACAATAGATACTGCATGGAAAATATATATGACATTTAAAAAGACATTCAATATGTTAAACTATTAAATTCGGAGATACCATTATATATAAATGGATGAAGAAGATAAAAAATATCCAAAGGAATTATATAATAGGGGGATATCTACTAGTACAAGTCCTAACGTTGTAAATCAACTACAAGAATATTTATCAAAGATATCTTCAGGATATCCTGGAGTAGAAATACAAACATTTTCCTTTTCTGGACAAAAGGGATGGGCAAATATACCAAGACAAATATTTGAAGAAATTGCAAGAAATGCAAAAATAAATAATGTTGAAGTTACAATTCATGCTCCTGAACAGGATTTCCAATTACCTGCAACAGATGAAAGAGGAAATATAAGAAAGGATAATATAAAACAAATGGCTTATAAAACATCAGCAATATTAGAGAGTGCAGAAATAATGTCAAAAATTTATGGAGAACCAATTAAAGTAAATATGCATGCCGGGGATCATGCATTAACAGAATGGGATAAAGATTTTGAAGAAAATTTAAAAAGAGATCTATTAAATAATTATGAATTTAGAAGATCTTTTGCAGAAAAATTATATAGATTAGGATATATAACATCAGAACAATATAATATATTAACTAATAATAATATTGATAGAGAAACATTGGAAAAGAATGTACCATCTTGGGCTTTTGCAAAACATGAAGCTGCATATATTAATTTAGATGGAAATTATGAATATATGGGTGTTGTTATGCCTGAAAGATATTTACCCGGTGCTGTAGAAAGAGCAAAAGAACCTGTTTCTGTTGTTGATGAAATATATAAAGAAAATGAAAAAGTCTGGATGAATATATTTAATGATATTGATAAAGATTTTAATGCAATAAAAAGAAATTTATTAAATAACAATTACTTAATAACCTATTTTGGATATAGTGCTATAGATCGGGAAAAAATAGGAGAGTTTTTATATGATCTAAAGAGATATAGATCTTTTTTAGAAAAAGTAAAAGAATATATTGATTCAATAGAGAATAATATAAATGATATTGCAGATCCAGATTTAAGAGAAGCTGCAAGAAATAAGATATCCCAATATAAACAATATTTTGAAGATAACTTGAAGAGAATAGAAAACTATGAATATGAAATTTCAAAATTTGCTAAAGAGGTTGTACAAAATAACGATAGTCCAGCATATAGGGACTATTTTATGAATAAAATGTTTGATTTTGTAAATGATATAAATTCATCTATAACAAACACAGATTATTTATTATCTCAGCTAAAAAATACAGTATTTTCAGAATTTCCAATTCCAATTGTAAAACCATATCAAGAAGTTGCAATAAAAACAGCTCCAGAAGTAATAGCAGAAGGAATTAAAATGCTAATTGAAAGGATAATTGAAAGGGAAAAGGATAAAAACTCAAATTGGTATAAAGATTTCGATAAATATTTAAGTTATATAAATATTGAAGAATCGTATCCTGGAGCACCTGCCACAAGACCAGATATATGGAAGAAATTATTAAATAATATAAGGGAAAAGGTAAAAGAGGTAATAGAAAAATATATGGAAGATTATCCAGATTTAAAAAATGAAATTGAGAAAAAATATGGTAGTGTAGATGAATTTGTTAAAGAAAGAATAGGAGCTACATTGGATGTTGGACATATAAAAATGTTTGAAAAATATGGATATAAAAAGGATGATATATTAAAATGGGTTGAAGAAATTAAACCAGAAATTAGACATTTGCATGTTCATGAAACACAAGCTGGAGAAGATACACATTTACCATTAGGAATGGGTTGGGATGATATAATTGCATCAGAATTGGAAAAGCTTAGAGATATATTGGAGAATAAAAAAGTAACAATTGTACATGAACCTGGTGGATATTATGCTAATCAATTCCATAGAATGTATGGAAATGAGTATTATAATTTATTAGCAGGTGCTGGACCTTATGATATATATGGAAATATTCCAACTCAATTTAACACAATGTTACCATATGGAGGAATACAAGTTATTCCAGAATATATTCAATATACAAGATATTCTCCATATTCTGTTTCAATATTCTCACAATTACCAATAGATCTTGGAGGAACAGGTAAGAAACAAGAAACTTTTTCTGGAGAAAAAGCTGATTAATAATTTAAAAATATTTTTAATTAGTTTTATTTATGAGTATAATAGATAAAATAATATCATACTTACCAACTATTGAAGAACCAAAAAAACTATTATCTTTAAGAGAAAGAGTATATAATACATTATTAGTAATTGCATTATATACTATTTTAGCATCAATACCTTTATTTGGAATATCTCCAGAAGTTTCTGCAAGACTAGAAGAATTTTTATGGTTGTTTGGATCAAATTTAGGAACTTTAGCAAGTGTAGGAATTGCTCCAGTAGTTGTTGCAGGAATTTTTATGCAATTATTAGTTGGTCTTGGAATAATAAATATTGATATAAATACTGATGAAGGAAAAACAAAATTTGATAATTATACAAGATTTATTGCATTAATATTTATTATAATAGAAAGTATAATTTTAATTGCAAGTGGAAATATAGCACCAAACATATTTTTAGGAATAAATCCGATAATTCTAGATATTATTTTATTTTTACAATTATTTGTTGGAGGATTTATTATATTATTATTAGATGATTTTTCATTTAAATATGGAATTACATCAGGAATAAATATTATTATTTTAACTGTAATAAGTATTGCATTAGCTTTAAGATTATTTAATCCACTTTCTCCTCCATCTAGTTCACCAAGTTTATTTGCACAACCAACAGGATATATACCAGAAGGAATTTTATATTTATCGCAGGGAAATATTAATTTGGGTCTTGCATTTTTATTTGCTGCATTTATTACAATTGGAATATTAATATTTGCAGTATATTTACAATCATTAAAAATAGAAGTCCCATTATTATATTTAAATATCGAGGGAGAAATTGTTAAATATCCAATACAATTATTATATACTTCTGTAATTCCTGCAATATTTATTTATGCATTAATAATTGAAGTACAATCTTTATTTGGTTTCAATCCCAATAACCCAATTGTACAATTGTTATCCCCACCAAATATAATAATAAATATTGGACAATTTGGAATTGATTATTTATATGTACCATTCAATATATTTCATATAATATTTTATTTCTTATTATTTACAATTGGCGGGATGTTTATATCTAAATTCTGGATATATGCTACAGGTTTAGATCCAAAAAATTTAGCAAATTATTTAACAAGTAATCCAAATTCCCCATTATATACAAGAGATCCGAGAATTGTAGAAGATATGTTAAAAAAATATATAGATCCTATAGGATATTTATCAGGATTTTTAATGGGACTATTAGCATCTTTAGGTGATATATTAAGTTCTGCAGTATCTGGGGTAAGTATATTATTATTAATAGTAATAGCAGGACAAATATATAATGATTTGAAGAGGGTAGATGCATTATATTTAATACCATTAATTGGAAAATATCTAAAATGATAGATTCACTATTTTTCTATGTATTATTTTTAGTTATATTAGTAAATATAGTAATAAAGATAATTGAGAAGAAGACTGGAATAAGAGAACATCAAAAAAAGTTACAAGAAATACAGAAAAAATATATTGAAAGTTTTAAATCTGGAAAATTAGAAGAATTAAGTAATATTATGGAAGAACTCACGAAAATATATTCAAAAATAATGAAACATACAATGATTGTTACTATATTTGGAATAGCCATATTAATTTTTATTATTTTTGGATTTCAATCAGGATTTTATATTGCAAATATAAATAATACAACAAATATATTAATAACAAATCCAATATTATATAATCAAGATTTTGCTATATATTACAATAATAGTTTTCTTGGTTTTTATCATGCAAATTATAATATAATAAATTTAAATGGAAAATATGAACCAAGATTATTATCTGTAAATGTTATAACAAATACATTACCATTTAAATTACCAATAATAAATATAAACTGGTTTAATCCATTAATTTTATATATAGTATTATATATTTTAGTACAAATTATTTTATTAGTATTTAATATTATTTACTCAAGATTTATAAAAAAATCTAAAATAGATATTAAAAATGGCTAAGACATATTTAATTAGAAAAACACCTTCAGGTAGAATAACAGTAATTGTAAAATTAAGAAAAGGAAATGTGCCAAGATGTGCAATATGTGGGAGAAAATTGCAAGGATTACCATCATTGCATCCTTCAAAATATAGAAGATTAAATTTATCACAAAAAAGGGTTAGCAGAAAGTATGGAGGATATTTATGTCATAAATGCCTAGAAAATTTATTAAAGGAAAAAGTAAGAGAAAAAATAAAAATATTAAATTCTAATCAATAAAGATGTTACTGGACATTGGTAGAGTATGTATAAAATTAAAGGGAAGAGAGGCCGGAAGATATTGTGTAGTAATTGATGTAATTGATAATAATTTTGTATTAGTAGATGGAGATATAAAGAGAAGAAGAGTAAATATAAAACATTTAGAACCTACAGATAAAGTATTAAATATAAATAAAGGAATAAAAACAGAAGATTTAATAAAGGAAATGTTAAAAAATAAAATACCCGTATCATATTGGAAATTAAAAAGAGAAAATTTATTGACAAGTGAAATAATAGAACTATATAAACAAAACTTTGGAGAAAAATGGGAAGAAATTGCAAAATCTATTGGATCTCCAGGAAAAGGAAAATTGATAATATAGATTTTTTATAATCTTTATAAATCATATTTGATAAGCATTAATTTATATTTCCCAAATTTTATATACCATGCATGGAAGGTAAATTATTATTAAGTATATTTATAATAGCCGGTACATTAATAGAACTATATTTATTGTGGAATCCTTCTTTTTTTAGCAATGAATATGTAAAATTTGTGGCTGGAAGTATTGTTGCTTTAGATGTGTTGGCACTTTTGCAAATTTTATTGAGTATATAATTTTTTAAAATAATATTATTTTAGGGCCCGTAGTCTAGTGGTAGGATTCCGGCCTCGCTAGCCGGAGATCCCGGGTTCAAATCCCGGCGGGTCCAATTAAAAATACTAAGAGATTCTTCTATAAAATAAACCCTGAGGTGCTTTTGAAATTTCTGATTTAATAAATTTATACAAATATTCTGACAATATATCTACTTCTTTTCCTTTTTCTATGCATTTACCTTTATTATAATCTTTTATAATCTTTAATAGATAACCCATTGCAAGCATCTTAAAAAGATCCCTCTTTATTTCTGGCATGTACACAATTTTATTTAATATAGGTTCTTCCAACATGTAATCTGAAAACTTTCCAGTAAATGGATGCTGTATTCCCAATTTTTCTCCTACTTTATCTATTATTTTTACTATTTCTGACTCAAGAAGACTTGTATGACAATATTCATCATACATTCCAGTAAAGGCAATTATGTATGCTATAATGTTTGGTATGTTGTATGCTACTTGCGTATTATTAGATACTGCATTTTTTATTCTTTCATCTAAGTTGCCACTCATTAATAATAATATGGGCAATATCCTTAAAAATAAATAATTGAAGATAGGTTAATAAAAATATATAAAAATAGAAGCTAAGATATATAGTTTTTTAAGAAGCTTCATTGAGCCAATATTTATAAAATAAATTTAATGTTCTTTTTTAAAAATGCTTTTAAAGTTTATAAGCTCTTATCTTATAAAATTGGTTTTCATTATAATCTTCCTGGGGTCCTATCTCTGGTTTAAGATAATCAAGTAGAGTTTCTACTATTACATCTTTTTCTTTACTTTTTTCTAGACATTTATTTTTATTTTTAACTAAAACGATTTGAGTCACTATATATCCATATAAATCAACTATATCACCTATTTTATGGTTTCCTTTTACGGGTTGATTAAGTTGTTCAAATATATATTCTATACTTTTTTTATTTGATAAATAACTCGAAAGATTCTCAGTAATTCCTAATTTTTTCCCTACTTCATTTAGTATTTCTTCAAAGGGAAGCTCTACATTACAAATTTTTTCATACTGTCTAACAGAAGATGCTATAAACCCTATAATTTCTGGTATATTATATTCTATCAGATATGCCCTTCTATTGTTTCCACCTTTTACAATAGCTACCATATTGTGACCTGATTGCTCATTAGATGCCCTTTCCAATCTTTTTTCTAAGTTATCACTCATAAATGATAATATGAAAGAAATATTAAAAAATTCTAATTAAAGATTAATCATTCAAATAAATTAAAAACATTAAAATGAAATTTAATTAATTTTAAATAATTGTTAATAAAATAATCTTATATGAAAATATATCAAAAAGAAATAAAAGTAGAAACAAAAGGTCCATATGATTTTATAGATATAACGGATAAAGTTAATGAAATAGTAAAAGAATCTGAAATAAAGAATGGGATAGCATCATTATTTTCTTTACATAATACTGCATGCATAATAATACAAGAAAATGATGAAACAATATTTAAAGACATTGAAGAATTCTTTGATAGAGTACTACCATTAAATA
>Ga0081534_100610_pt1 | contig 11223 bp, 12 predicted proteins | sample MonGeyMetagenome_FD_71019 | JGI IMG/M metagenome (GOLD analysis project Ga0081534, IMG submission 71019) | Hypoxic/sulfidic aquatic microbial communities from Monarch Geyser, Yellowstone National Park, USA - MG (SPAdes) v1 (version 2) | ecosystem: Environmental > Aquatic > Thermal springs > Hot...
GAAACAGTAGCTCTTCCAAAGAAAAATAAAGCTATTAATAAAAATATTAATAAAACAAATCCATAAAGATTAAATAAAAATGGTATGGCAAAACCTATTGCTATTGCAGAAAATAAGCTTAGAGTAAATATAAGCAATATTTTTGCTTTTCTCATTGTTTCGCTTTCGGATATTCCAGTTCTTTGTATAAATATTTCAAAGAGATATGTATATATTGCAATGAAGAATAAAGTAGCCATTAAAAAAGTTATAATAGTCCAAACATAGGTCGGTACTCCTCTAATAGATAGAAAATTAGCTAAATATTGAGCTACGGTTGAATAACCATTAGCTGAAGATGTAATAATCCATTGAATAATAGAATTTGATTCTAAACTACTAACTGCATTATTTTGTGGCGATGTTGCTTGTGAATATGCTGAATACATAAATCCTATTAGGAATAAAATAGTAAATATAGCTATTAACAGTTTCTTATTAATGTTACTTATACCTTTCATTTAGTTATAAAAATTTATTGAAATTTATAAATTTTTATAATTTATAACAAAAGGGTGAGAAAATATAGAAAAATTAAATAAAAAATATTAAATAATTAAATAAAAAATTATAAAGTGCTAGCTTTATATGTATTCAAGATTGTTTCTTTCATAATTTCTTTTATTTCTAAAGCTTTTTCTAATGCTAAATTTAATGCATCATTTAGTTCTTTATTTGAAATTTCGTATTTCCTCTAGGTTTAAAAAGATTGGTAAATTATGCTGGAGAATTTCAGAGAAAGAATTATTATCTCCATTATTTAGGAAATAAAAAATAAAAACAATTATCATTAATATCTCTGGAGTATTTTATATTTTATAACTTAAAAATTCTAATTAATGTTTTAAAGATTTTGAAATTTTTAATTGATCCCTAATTTTTTTACGATATTCATTACTCAATTTTGATGATTTCTTTGGATTTTTTCTAGATTTACTTAAAAGTTTGTATAAATCTCTTGCAGATTCATCTATTTTATATAATATTTCAGCTTTCTTTAATGTGGGTATATTTGGATTTCTATTAATAGAAACTGTAGTTTTTTCTATTTCTTGAATTCTTCTTATTAGATCTCTATTCTTACCGAGAGATAAAAAAGCATTATTATTAAGATTTTTTCTTAAGATAATGTTTGTTTCATTTTCATATTTCCTACTAATATTTTCTGAGGAAATTAACAACTTGTTTAAATCTTCAAATATTTTCTGACCTTCTTTGTATGTAGTATTTAATCTTGCAATCAAATCTTTTGATATATTTCTTAATTCTAATAAATACTTTGGTGTAAATTTTTTTGTTTTAAATATCTTATTTCCAAATCTTCTCAATAAAGAAGGATTACTAAGCATAGTATTTATTGTTCTGGTTAACTGTCCGATTTTATTTATAGCATTATTATATGTCAGATTAAATTTTGATGAATAAGCACTTAACATATGTGGGGTTAATTTCTCATTTTCAGTTTCTTTTAATAGGTGGGATATTATATTATTTAAAGTTTCTATATCTTTTTCTATAGAATTTAATAAGTTTCTTATGTAAGGATAGTTTATTATTTTATCTAGTTTATTTATATCTTTTAGAACTTTACCAGTATCTTTATCAAAATACTTAATATCTGATATTGATCTTGAGAAAATGCCCTTTAATCCAGGATTAATCTTACCCAAGCTTTCTTTAAAACTTTCTAATTTAGATTTACCAACTCTAAATACTTTTATTATAAATGCAATAATTAATATGGGTATAACAAAAGGCCAAAAGAAGTATGTGAGGACTAAAGACATTAATGCTGAGATTACAAGCTTTTGGGATTCCGGAGCTTCACTATTAAAAATATTTAAGAATCTTCTAGACATGAAAAGTAAAGCAAAAAATGAGATTATATATGGTAAATTTTCTATTAGATATGGTAAAATTTTTAAAATAATTGGTGCTAAAGGACCTAAATATTGAGAAAGTGTACTAAAATATTGAGAAAGCATACTAGCAGATGATTCTAATAATTGTTTATCTATATATAATGTACCTATAGATTCATTATACCATGTATAAACATAATTATTTGATTGTGAATAAATGTTGGTAAAGTTTAAAATAAAAATTAACATCATTAAATATTTATAATTTTTCCTCATATGATTTAAGAATATTTTGTACTTTATAAAAGTTGTTATAAAAAATACTAATAAATAAAATTGTCTGAAGATAAATGCTTTAATATATTGCTTTTCATTAAGTCTTTTATTTCTAAAGCTTTTTCCAATGCTAAATTTAATGCATCATTTAGTTCTTTATTTGAAATTTCTCCATCCAATTGTATTAAAGTAAATTTCTTATCAGAAGGAATTATTGCAACCGGTATATCCGTAGCTCTTCCTTCCCCATAATATTCTATATATTTTGATTTTTCAGGATCTTTCTTTAATTTTTCAGAATCATAATCTTCTTCTTCCTTATTTAAATCTGCAACAATTTTTTCTCCAATTTTTCCGACTGCTAAACCTACTACCAAATCCTTCATTGGAATACCTGCTAAAGATAATGCTAAAGATGCAGCATTTATACTTGCAGTCCTTGTTCCAGCATCCGCATTTAATATTTCAATATATATATCTATAATACTTCCTGGGATTTCTTCTAATAATAATGCAGGTTCTAATGCTCTTTTAATTGCTTCAGATAATTCAATTTCTCTTCTACCTGGTGTAGGTTTTTTCCTTTCAGGTGTAGAAAATGTTAGCATATTATATCTAACTCTTAAGAATGCTTTATCATAATCTAAAGACATTTTCGAAGGTTTTGGTCCATATACAGCAGCCAATGCAACAGTATCACCAAAAGAAAATATTGCAGATCCTTTTGCATTATCTACTACATTTAGCTTTATATTTATTTTTCTTACTTCATTATATTCTCTACCATCAAATCTTTTAACCATCTTTATTTATTTTCCAAAATTTCTTTAACCTTTTCAGTTAAGCCTCTTTTATATGAATTATTTATAACAAATCTAATAATATCTACTGCCTTTGACACATTATTTATATCGCCATTTAAATATATTCTACCATTTTTTCCAATTATTATATCTATCTTTAATTTTTCTTTAATTAAATTTAACATTGAAGAATTCTTTCCAATTAATCTCGGAATTCTTGCAGGATCTACTTTTAATATTAATCCATCATTTAATTTTTCTTTTTTCTTAATTTCTAAATCTATTAATTTATTTTTTGTTATTTTTACAATTTGGCATAATATATAATCACCATAAGTATATAAATCACTGGGATCCACTCCACTATCTTTTAAAGACAATTTTCCTACATATGGAGAATTTATATCGATTATCCATCCATTAGATAATACATCAATTACTTTTCCAATTACAATATCATTTACTTCTGGCATATAATATCCAAAAAGCCTTGTGGTTTTATCCTCATTTACTAATAATATATATTTTGAATAATAATTATTCTCCCTTTCATATGAATTAATATCTTTTTTCTTTAAGTTATCTCCAGGTATTAATATCATCTTATAGATAATATATTATATCATTTTTAAACATACTCTCGAGCATATACTTTTCTTCATTTTTATGTTTTATTTTTTCTGCTTCATTTTCTAATATTGAAAATATGTCCTTTATTGTTGAATATAGATCATATCCATGATCGTCAATTGAGAATTTACCATTATTATATATTAATTTTGCTCTAATTTGATAATATATTTTTTTATTTACCTTATCTTCATTTATTTTTTTAATATGCAATAGCAATCTAATATTTTCTCCCAAAATATTTCTATATTTTTTATAAAATTTCTCATACAATTTCTTTATATAATTTATATCTATTTCATCTAAAGATATCCCATGAACAATCAAATTATATTCTTTTTCCTTTTTATGTTGTAAATAATTTATTAATATATCTTTAGCAGTTATTATACCAACCAGGTTTCCATTATCTAATATTGGTAATGAAAATACTCTATTTTCTATCATTAAATTAATTATTTTTTCTATATTATCATCTTTATTTGCAAATATTAATTTACTACTCATTATAGATTTTATCTTTATATCAAAATCTTTTTCATTTGGTGTTCTTATATTGTTACTATTATCAATTAACATATATTTTAGAATATCTGTTAAAGAGATTATTCCGGATACTTTATTATTTTTATCCAATACTATTAATCTTGATATACCTTTATCTTTCATTATACCAATTGCTTTCTTAATATTTTCATCTTCATATATAGTATAAGCTTCATTTATTATTTCATTTAAGTCCATTTTTCCCAAAATATCTTTATCATTTAATATATCTTTTAGTACATCATATATATTAACTATCTTTATTTGTCCATTTTCTCTTACAAAAGCTACTCTAGAATTAGAATTAATTAATTTTTCTACTATATCAACTATATTATTTGTTTTTAATGGTTTTATTTTATTTACTATTTTTTCAATTTTTGTATCCGGTCTATATAAATATCTAATTGCTTTAGAGTTTTCTAAAACCCCAAAAATTTTTCCATTATCATCTGTTACAATTATATCTTCTCCCTTTTTTATATATTCAACTATATCCCCAATTTTTTTATCCTTAGATATAAATACTGCCATTAATCTATATAATAAAAAATTTTTAAATGATTATTTTCTATCTTTTTGTGCGTTCTGCTAACTCATGTAGAGCTTCTGAAGGTCCAAAGATATAGTATTTTACTTTACGTCTTCTTGGATGTTTTTCTTTATGTAATGCCCAATATAAAGCTCCTGCTATAATTCCTATTATTATAAGAATTGGAAGCAAACCAGTATATATTAATGTAAGTAATATTTCTAATATTATATTTTGAGCAGTATATCCGAATTCATTAAAGTTTACTGAAGATGCGTATAGAAATGCAAATAGAACTGTAAGGGTTATGAGCCCAACAATAACATTATGGGAATATTGTTTATATCTTTCAAATTCTTCATCCCCTTTATAAGGTTCTGATATACTTGCCATCATTGCAATTATCATTAAAATAAAAAATATAACAAGTACTTCAAAGAAGAAGAATGATATAAAGTTTGATGTAAATATAACGTCGGATATGCTATATAAATAATAGAATGCTATTACTATAGAAATAATTGCATATAATTTTTCTGCATTAGGATTATTTTTTCCAAATAAACCAGTTTTTCTAAGAGATCCATATAATAATGAAAATACTAATAAAAATGGTGCTACAATTGTAAATATACCATATTCTGAAAATAAAGCATAAATAAATGATGCATAATCCATTTTATCTAGATCTTAATATTATTGGGCCTTTAGTTTTTTCTTCTTCCTCCTTCTTTTCTCCGCCAATCACCAATGCTATTACTAAAAGTAGTGCTCCAAGTATAATTAACACTTGTAATGTGCCAGATTGAATAAGGTAATCAAGTGTATATGACAATAAACCTACTAATGGCGAAGATCCTGCAGAAGGATTTGCTATACTTAAAGAATTTACAGCTAACCACAATATTATTCCTACAATAAGGAATGCAAAGAATGCTCTTAACCATGAAGGTATCTTTTTATTTGTAAGTGCTAGTACAATAACCATCAAAGCAAATGCAATTATAGCTATACCAGCCTTAGGAATAAATAATAACAACCATTTTATTAAATTTTGATTATATATTGATAAAAGAGCAAATCCAAGAGAAAATAATGCGCTTAATTTTCTACCTACATCATCATCGGGACTTGTTTTTAATAAATTAGATAATTCTAATAACATAAATGTTAAAGAAAATATTAATAAAAATGGTAAAACAAAATCTAGAAATCCATATTGTTGGAATAATTGATAAAAGGTTGTTTGAACGGAATTTGTTTGTGATAATAATTGATTTAAGTCTATCATCTTGATTGTGAAGGTCCTGATCCTTGGCCTTTTGAAGGTTTTACAGCCCAATATACTATTCCAAACATTATTGCAAGAATTACTATTGTTTCTATAAATGGTTGTAATGAAGACAATACTGGAGATGTTATTGCTGAATTAACATAATTATATAAGCCAAGTATAAATATTACTATTAATGTAAATATAATTATTGCAGATGTTAATAATATCATTCTTGCTCTATTACCAATTTGTATTTCTCCACTCTTTTCTTCCTTCTGTAAAAAAGGAGAAATTGCCAATATAAGGAAAAATACTGTTAATAAAAATAATACTATATACGGAATTAATGTTCTTAATGATAATACAACATTTGCAGATCCAACTATAAAAAATCCAGTAGCTGCAGATACAATTGATACTAAACTCCTCGTAACCTTCCCTTTATCCCCTTCAGCAAAAGTATCACCCAATATTTTATACTTACTTAATATACCGTACATCACAGCATAAACTAATAGAAATGGTAATATAACATTAAAGAATCCAAGGTTGTTCAATAATGTTATGAATATATCATAAAATGCCATATTTAAAAATAATATTTCATAATTTATTAATCTTTATCCAATATTTCTTGGTAATATATAGCATTTGTAGGGCATGCCTTTGCGGCAATCTTTACGTCTTCTATATCTTCTTCAGAAGAAATTGTATTATTTTTTATTATTACCCTATTATTTTCAATTGAAAAAATATTTTTATTTATCAAATAGCATGCTAAACAATTTATGCATTTACTATAATCAATATCTACTATATATTTCATTAATCATTTATTTCTTCTACCTTAACTGAATGTGTTGGACATGCAACTTCAGCATCTTTTGCTTTTTGTATTAGATTTTGATCTTCTATAATTTCAATTTTTGCTTTTGCTTTTCCATCAGAATCAAATTCATATATTTCTGGTGCAATTGCAATACATGTTCCGCAACCAATGCAAGTGTTTTTATCAATCCATGTTTTTATTTTCATCTAAAATATATCGGCGTTATATTTTATAAATATTTAAAACATTAAATAGAGCGTGGAATTAAATGATATTTTTGTTAGAGTAACAGATATAACAGATTATATTTTTTGTCCTAGAAAAGTTTATCTGAAAAGAGTTTTAGGATATTCTGAAGAAGATACTGAACAAAAAATATTTGGATCAATCGTTCATTCTTTATTTGATAAAGTAAATGAGAAAGAGAAAGAGATAATATTTAATATAAAAGAGTTTGTTGAATATGAAAAAATATTAAATTTATATAATAACTTTTTACTAAAATTGTTGGAAGAATCTATAAAAGAATTTGAAGAACAAATAAAAAATTTAAATTTGGATAAAAATGATATAAAGATAAAGGCATATGGTTATGTAATAAAGGATATAGAAGATAGGGCAAAAAATGTATTCAATTTTATGAAAGATAATGATTTATATGGAATAGAATTATGGGAATTCTTAGAACCAAAAATAAAGACAGAACTTGATGTTACATCTTTAAAATATAATATAGTTGGGAGGATTGATAGGTTAGAAATATATAAAAAGCATATAATACCTTATGAAATAAAATCTGGATTTTTTAGAAGAGAACATATTACACAATTATATTCATATTATTTATTATTAAAGGATGAATTTCCAAATTATGATATAAAAAAAGGTATATTGTTATATGCAAAAGATAATCATAAAATAGAAATAGAGTTTAGAAATAATAATGAAATAAAGAAAATACTCGATATAAAAGATAAAATAATTGATATGATAGATAAAAAGGAGGATCCTGGAAAAAAATTTTCCGAAAAATGTAAAAAGTGTGCATTTTATAATATTTGTTGGAAAAATGGAAATAAAAATTGATACTAGAAAAAGTATATATGAAAATATAAATGAAATATATGAAAAAATAAAAGAATTAAAGAATAAAAGGCAAAAAATAGAGAATTTGATAAAAGAATTGGAAGAAAAATTAAATAATATTGAGGAAAAAATAATTATTGAAAAAAGGAAAGAAGAAATTAAGAGAAATAAAAAATGGTATGAGAAATTTAGATGGATGTTTACAACAAATAATTTTCTATTAATTGCTGGAAAAGATTCTATTACAAATGAAATTATTATAAATAAATATTTAGAAAAAAATGATTTAGTATTTCATGCAGATATTACAGGATCCCCCTTTGGTATATTAAAAAATGGAAAAAATGCAAGTGAAATAGATATATATGAGGCTGCAAAATTTGCTGGATCATATTCTAGAGCATGGAAAAATAAATTATCCTCTATAGATGTATATTATGTATATCCAGATCAGGTATCAAAAAAGGCACCTTCTGGAATGTATTTAAAAAAAGGATCTTTTATGATATATGGAGAGAAAAATTATATAAAAGTGAATTTAGAAATTGCATTGGCATTTGAAGATTATAATATTATCCCAGGGGTACCTGAAAGTATAAAAGATAAATATAAAAGATATGTTATATTAATTCCAGGAAATAAAAAACCAATAGATATTGCAAAACAGTTGGAAAATATTTTTAAAGTTGATTACAATATTATATTAGGATATCTTCCTGGTGATAGTGATATATTATCTACCAAGTAATAACTTTTATAAGTTTTTCTATCACAAATTAAATTATGGATAACAAAGTAGTAGTAACAATAAGAAGATTGTTTAGTTTTTTAATGGGGTTAGTATTATTAGGATTGGGAATATATTCACAACAATTATTAATAGAACCACAAACACAAACAATATTAGCAAATGCAGCAAATAATTTAACATTTATAATAAAGTTATATGGAGTAAATCAGGTACCTGAAGAGGCATATATGTACTTTAATATATATGCACCAAATGGGCAGTTAGTATATCAATATTATGAACCCATATTAGTATGTACAGGATTAAACATATATCAGGTATCGGTAAATCCTTTAGAATTAGAAAATTTAGTACAACAGTATAGTTCAGTAAGTTCCTGTTCATATTATGCATGTTCAGTACAACAATATAATAATTTCACAGTACAGGCGAATGTAACATTATTATATCCATCAGGTTTACAATATGTAACAGGAAGTCAAACATATAATTTAACGTTCGTACCATATAATTTAACATTATCAATAGTACAATTACCAGAAGTAATTTCACAACAACAAGCAGAACAATATGGAATAAATGTAGAATCATTAGTATATTTACAAAATGTTGAAACAAGTATACAGTCTTCTACATTAACATTAACATTATATAATTCACAAGGAAATATTGTATATCAAACACAAGAAAATGTAAATTTACAACCTGGAGAAAATTTATTAACAGTAAATATACCAAACTATTATTTAGAAAATGTACAAGGACAAATGTATGTATTAGAACAATTGAATGTTGTATTATCCAATGGACAAGTATTAACACAACAAGCAGAGCAATCATTCTATATATCAAATAATCAAAATGGACAAAATATACAAGTAATTTCAATATCGCCAAACTTCAATTCATTAACTAATTTAATTAATTCAATATATAATTTAGGAGTATTAATGGAGAATCCAGGTTATCAAACAGTAAATGCAACAGTTCAAATGTTAGTATATGATCAATATGGAGATTTAATATATAATTTACAAGGTTCACAAACAATATCTCCAAATTCTCAAGGAGAAGTAACATTACCATTAAATACAATAGGATTACAACCAGGATATTATACAATAATATTATATGTATATCAAAATGGAGTAGAAGTATATCAATATAATTATACAATAACAATTGATGAACAACAAATACAACCAGTAAATGTATTAAGTGTATATACAAATACATTTAATGTAAAACCAGGACAATTTGTAGAATTATTTGTAAATTTAGAATCTAACTTACCAATGAATATACAAGTACAACCAATAGTAGAATCACAACAATTAAATATATTCCAACAATTATCAACAATAACATTATCACCAAATCAAGTAACACAATTACCAGTAGTAATATATATTCCAGAGAATTTAATGGCAGGATATTATCCAGTACAGTTTGTATTTAATTATAACGGAATATCACAAGCATATACATATAATTTATATGTAAATGGAACAGTAATAGTACCAAAAACAATAAGTGCATCTTTGGTTGGATATGTACCATTAAAATATGGACAAAATTCAACAATATATTTAGTAATAAGTTCAAATACAACACAGATATATAATTTATTAATACAAGCATATGCTTCTGGAGGAGAAGTATATCCAGAACAACAAGAAATACAAATAGGAGGTATGTATAATGAGCAAATACCATTAAATGTAACTGTAGAAAGTAATAATGTAACAGTATATGTAAACATAATAGATCAACAAACAGGACAATTATTATATTCATTAAATGAAACATATTCAGTATCTCAAGTACCTTCCGTATCATTAATATCATCAGAATTAATATTCTGGATATTAGTAATATTGGCAATAATAATAATAGCTGCAGTACTAATAGAATCAAGAAGAGGAGGTAAAAAAGAAAAGGAAAAAGCTGAAGAATAATTTTTTATCTGTTTGCTTTAATTCATCATTTTTCAGCCTGGGACGGTTTCTTCATTTTGTACCCCTACTAACTCAACCTTTTTCATCTATCTAAGGTTACCCTAGTAGGGGCTATATATATTCTAAAAAATTAATTATTATATCTTTATTTAAAGCTTCTGGATGGAATAATGAAAAATATATATTTTTATATTTATACAATACAGGAATATTTTCTACCTTTCCAATTATATAGAATTTTTCATCAATCTTTGGAATTTTTGTTATTAAAAAATATGCTTCAAAATCTTTATCAATTATTTTATCTTTATTTACTATTTTTACATAATATTTTCCAATTAATTCTTTATCTTCAAAATCATAATTCAATAATTTTATTAATATTTGGCTTCCAGAACATATTGCAAGAGTTTTTATATTATTTTCAATAATAAATTCAAAATTTTTCATATAATTTAAATAATCAAAATCCATTATTGCAGTACCCGTTATTATTATTTTTTCAAAATATTCATTTATTTTATCTTTATATGAAAAAACTTTATAATTAATGTTTAATTCTTTTAAAATATTTATTATTGGATATAGAAATTCATATTTTGATAATTCTTCTTTATTTGTATGAATTATTCCGA
>Ga0081534_100612_pt1 | contig 11213 bp, 8 predicted proteins | sample MonGeyMetagenome_FD_71019 | JGI IMG/M metagenome (GOLD analysis project Ga0081534, IMG submission 71019) | Hypoxic/sulfidic aquatic microbial communities from Monarch Geyser, Yellowstone National Park, USA - MG (SPAdes) v1 (version 2) | ecosystem: Environmental > Aquatic > Thermal springs > Hot...
ATTTTTATGCATTATTTCTGAAGGTTGTATTTCATATATATTATCAAATAATTTTCCAAAATATATTCTCCATAAGTTTTCAAATCTTCTTTTTAATAATGTACCTAAAGATCCATAATCATAAAATCCAGATCTACTTCCATATATACTTTGAGATTCATAGAAAAATCCTCTATTAATAAAGAATTTTATTTTTTCATTTAAGTCCATCTAAAAAATATAATTAAAAAATTTTAATATTTTTCTAAATTAAAAATATTACTGATCCAATTATTCCTGCTAGTATTAATATATAATTAATATTTTCTGATACAATCAATGAAGATTTATTTGAAGGTCCATTTACAATTAAATTATATTGAGCAGTTCCAATATTTTGTCCATTTACATTAAAGTTTAATAATAATGAGGAAGATCCAATATATAATGGTAATACACTAAATTGTAATATATATGATTGATTTGGTTGTAATTGATCTATATTTATATTATTTGATGATTGTATTGGAATTTGATTATATAATATTTCTGGTACATTTCCCATTTGTTGTAAATTTATTGTAATATTGTTTAATGTTGTATTTCCTATATTTGTTATATTTAATGTTAAAATATATTCTGGATAATCTAAACTAAATTCTAAATTATTTCCAATTGGTCCATATGTAGTATTTATATTTATTGGCTGAATATTTGCTTTTAATTGAATTATGCCATAATAAATATATGTTTGAACTACATTTAAATTAAATATTTCTGTTACGCAATTAGATTGTCCATTTGTTAATGTAGAACATACAGTTATATTTCCATTATTTGAATATGGTAAACTTAAATTAAATGAGTAATAATTTGTATTTACATTACTATTTGAATATACATTACTTTTATTATAATATACATTTATTGATTGTATATTTTGGTTTGATCCATTTACTGAAATTGTTGTATTTATATTTTGATTTGTTATATTTAATATATTAATATCTATAATTGGAACTATTATCCCTGATGGGGGTATATTTAAGTTAATTGTATTCGAATTAACGCAATTTCCATTATAGCATCCTTGTGCATATACTGAATAATTTCCAGGATATGAAACAGTACATAAAGCATTTATATTTTGAAATTGTAAATATGAATCATAACAATATGGGGAATTATTTACATATAATGTATAATTTTGAGAACAACCTGTTATATAAATATTATAAGAATTTTGAAAGTTTGAACTTTGCTGAGATGAGATAGAAATTTGCTGACCTATATTATATATATAAGTTGCTGATGCCGAAGATCCCGAAGTTGAAGCTGTTACTGTTACTGAATATGAACCAGGAAGTGTTATTGGAGATGAATTTACATATAATGTTGTTGAACAAGAAGATCCACTAGTAGTACATGAAGAAGGAGAAACAGAACATGTAATACCCGAAGGTGCTGAACAAGAAAAAGTAACCGTTATAGAAACATTGTTAGGATTATTTAAGAAATCAATCGCTGTTGAACTTGTTTGAGTACCTGGACAAACTGGAGAAGAACTTGATGGATTTACTAGAAATGCTTGTATAGAAATACTAGGCATTACATCATTTGGAGGATATGCTCTAGCCACTACCCATTCTATATATTGATATGAAATATCACCACCAGTTCCAGCACTTACTTCTAATGTACCGTATTGAAATGGATTATAATTTAAGCTTGCAGATGTAGATCCATTATTATATGCTGTATACATATCTAATAATGTTAAAGGAGCCCATACTTGATAACCACTATAAACATAATATCCTGTTTCTGCATACGTTGAATTAACAATTAAATATGTATAAATGGTCCCTGGTGTGTCAAAGGGTATAGAACCTAAACCTTGGAATGTTACTGCAGACTTTAAATATGATGTATAAACACCATATTGAGATTCAACAAACGTAGATAAATTAGGTGCAGGCGTCCAACCACCATAATGAATTACAATACTACTTGCATTAAATTGTTGACTTGTATTTCCAAACAATGATACTGCATTTGCCTGCCCTCCAACGCGATTAAAATACCATGCCTCTTCAACAATTAAAGGAATTTTAGGAATATTCCAATTATTTGGAGGTAAAATATAAGTACCTTCTCCAAATTGATCATTTATCATTTCAATACCATAAGAAGTTGCTGTAGGAGAAAAAGATCCTGCATAGATGTATTTATTCCATCCATCAAATGTATTATCAAAATATCCATATGCTATAAATGTATAATTTCCATTATCATATCCTGAAATTACTTGAGGAGATGCACCAACATAAGGATAATATTGAGAATAAAAATTATCACCACTATTTCCTATATACATATATATTGTTATATTACTATTTGCTGGAATTCCAGTAGATATATTTATCCACCAAACATCACAATATGTACTTCCATTAATTAATCGACCTTCATACCATGAATATATATTTGGGGTACTATTATAAGTTGTAGTAAAGTATACATTAGATCCATCACTATTAATTAAATTAAATAATATTGAATTATTTATATAAGCAAAATTAGGACCAATGTTTATATTTCCATTACATATTGCTATATCTTGTTGAAATGGAGATGGAGTTGGAATATTTTGATTATTTGTTATAGTAATATTGATCCATACACTAGAATATACAAATCTTGATATTAAAATAACCATTAATCCAAATATAAATATCTTTAATAATTTCATTTTTTATTATTATATTCTTTTACTTATAAAATTTATCATAAAGTATAATTTACATAAATGAAAATTGAAATATTGTATCATCCTACAATTATCCCATAATATGTAACAATTTTTATTATATTAAAATATAGTAATTGAAGTACACAATTATATTATCCATTTGTTAATGTAGAACATACAGTTATATCCATTATTTGAATATTATAGATTTAATTAAAATTTTTACTATTATTATAAGACTGAAGATTTGCTATATTAAAGATATTAATATATAAATTTAGAATTTTTATTCCAATGGTTTTATATTTAAATTACCTCATGTCATATTAGATGAACAAGAATAAATATAGCTTGTAGAAATATTAGAACTATTTAAATTAATTATTGTTATTGATGATACTTGATTTATAGGATAAATATAAGAAGTAGATGGAATTGTTTGAGTAAATGAAGAACCTGTTAATGTTTGAATTATGGAATAAATAGATGGAGAAACGATAGAAGTTGTTGTTGATGTAGAAGTTACTGTAGTAGTTACTGTTGTATAAACAGTACTAGTAACTGTTTGAGTACTCGTGATTGTTGAATAAATTGTTGAAGTAGATGTTAATGTTGAGATTAAAGTAGTATATACAGTACTGATGACTGTGCTTGTAGATGTTAATGTGGTTGTTACTGTACTAGTAACTGTATTATAAACTATTGAAGTAGATGTTACTGTTGTATATACAGTACTAGTTGTTGTAGATGTAGCAGTAACTGAAGATGTAACAGTTGTTGTCGTAGTAATAGTAGAATAAACAGTTAATGTACTAGTGATTGTATATGTAGAAGTCAATGTAGTGGTTACCGTAGTAGTTATTGTTGATGTCTGAGTTACTGTAGAAGTTGACGTTGTAACTGTAGAAGTTGTTTGAGTAGATGAGATAGATACTGGTTGTATAGAAATTGAAGGCATTACATCATTTGGAGGATATGCTCTAGCAACTACCCATTCTACATATTGATATGATGTTTCAGAATGGGACATTTCAGGATATCCATCTCCTGCACTTATTTCTAATGTGGGATATTGATAAGGATTATAATTTAAACTAGAATATGTATATCCATTATTATTTACTGTATAAGTATCTAATAATGTTAAAGGAGCCCATACCAGAGCAAAAGGAGAATAAATATAATATCCTGTTTGTGCATAAGTTGAATTAATAATTAAATATGAATAAATCGTTCCCCAATATTCATAAAAAGGTATAAAACTTAAAATTTGATTTGTTACTGCAGATTTTAAGTATGTTATACCACTATAATAATCAAATTGCACAAATGTAGATAAATTAGATGCGGGAGTATTATCACTACTAGTATTTCCAATAAGACTTACATTAATTTGTTGATTTGTATTTCCAAATAATGATATTACATTTGACTGCCCTCCAAAAGTATACCACCAAGCTTCTTCAACAATTAAAGGTATTTTTGGAATATTCCAATTATTTGGAGGTAAAATATATGTACCTTCATTTTGCCCATTATTTAGCATTTCAATACCAAGTGGAGTTGCTTTAGGAGACCAAAATCCATAATAATCATATCCACTCCATCCATCAAATGTATTATCAAAATATCCATAAGCTATAAATACATCTTGTCCATTATCATATCCTGAAATTACTTGAGAAGAAGCACCAACATAAGGATAATATTGAGAATAATAATTATCACTACTATTTCCTATGTACATATATATTGTTATATTTGAATTAGCAGATATTCCATTTGGTAAATTTATCCACCATACGTCACAGTATACTCCATTATAATTTAATTGACCTTCATACCATGAATATAAAATATTTCCGGAACTATTTACAAAATAAACATTTTGTCCATTTGAATCTATTTCATTAAATAATGTTACATTATTTATATAAGCAAAGTTATGACCAATATTAACATTGCCATTACATATTGCTATATCTTGCTGAAAAGGTGCTGGAGTTGATATATTTTGATTATTTGTTATAGTAATTGAATACCAACCCTGTGAATATATAAATTTAACTACTAATAAGAGAATTATTAATCCAAATATAAATTTCTTTAACAACTCCATTGTTAATCATTATATTTTATTTTTATAAATCTATCGTAAAGTGTAACCATTATTCATATATAAACCTTATATATTAATCTTATTAAAAATGGAAATTGAAATTTTCCCAATAGGTGGATATTCATATATAGGAAAAAATATGAGTGCAATAAGAATTGATGATAAAATAATTATAATAGATATTGGAATAAATGTAGATAAAATATCTCAATTTGGAGAAAGAGAAGATATAACAGATAAACCATTAAAGGAATTATATGATTTAGATATAATACCAGATGACTCAATTTTAGAAAATTATAAAGATAAAGTAAAGGCAATAATATTAACACATGGACATTTAGATCATATAGGGGCAGTAAATTTTATTGCACCAAAATATAATGCACCAATATATGGATCTCCATATACAATTGAACTAATAAAACAACAAGAAAAAGAATATGGAATTGTCTTACCAAATGATTTAAAGAAAATATCTCCAAATTCTTCAATTAAAATTTCAGAAGATATTTCAATTAACTTTATCAATATTACTCATTCAATTCCACAATCATTAATGATTGATATTCAAACAAATAAAGGACATATAGTATTTTCAGGTGATTTTAAATTTGATAATTTTCCAATCATTGGTAAAAAACCTGATAAAGAAAAATTAAAGAAAATTGGAAAAGAAGGAGTTTTATTATTAATTTCTGAAACAACAAGAGCAGATGAAAATTCAAAATCTCAATCAGAAATTATTGAAAAATATATGTTATATGATGTATTAAATTCAATAGATACAAAAGGAATAATTATAACAACATTTTCATCACATATTGCAAGATTAAAATCAATAATTGAATTATCAAAAGAAATAAATAGAAAACCAATATTTATTGGAAGAAGCTTAGGAAAATATATTAGCGCTGCAGAAAATATTAATTTGTATAATTTTTCTCAAGAAGCAGAAGTATATTTTGATCCAAGAGATTATAAAAAAGTTTTAGAAAGAGTAGAAAAAAATAAGGAAGAATATTTATTAATTGTTACTGGACATCAAGGAGAACCTGGTTCTGTTTTAGATAGATTAGCAAGGGGAGAATATAATTTTGATCTAAGTAATACAACAATAATATTTGCAAATAATGTAATTCCTCATCCAATAAATGAAGCAAATAGAAAAATATTGGAAGAAAGATTAAAGAGAAAAAAAGCAGAAATAATAAAGGATGTACATGTATCTGGTCATGCAAAAAGCCAGGATCATATAATGTTATTAAAAATGTTAGATCCAGAATATATAATACCAAATCATGGAGATATAAATAAAAAAGCCTCATATTATAATATTGTATCAGATTATGGATATACTTTGGGAGAAGATGTATTTTTCTTAGAAGATTATCAGAGAAAAATATTTAATATATAAAGGTAATATATTTTTATGAAATCTATACATATTTACATTGAATATATTTTAATAATCCTATTATCTGTATTTACATTTTATTTTGTCTTTACATGGTGGAATAATAATAAAATATATGCAATAAATTTCAATAATCAAAATAAATTTCAATATGATTCAAACTATATAGAAAATGTATTAAATAATTTAGAAGATGACTTATATTTTAATATAAATTTTAATTTAAATGGATATTATATATATTGTTTAAATAATTTAACATTAATTAGATCTAATAATTTTTGTAAAACAACATTAAATAATCTAACATATCAGGGAGAATTAATATATTCATATGGAAATTATTATGTATATGATCCAAAAATGAATGGATATTATTTATTAGAAAACAATAATAATATTACATTGTATGGATGTTTTGAGAATTATTTATCATTAATAATATTGACAAACAATTGTACAGGAGTATGTTATGGAAATTGTAATTTAAATATAGTTAAAAATCAAACATCAATTTATTCAATAATACAATGAAAACTCAATTATTATTAGAACAGGTATTATTTATTTTTTTGGTTTTATTATTCATATCTGGTTCTTTAATATTTTATTATAACTATCTAAATAATTTAAATTATAAAAATTCATTAATAAAAAACCAAATATATAATTTAACATTGGAAGATGCAAAATTAAATAATCAATCAAATTTATTCTATTATCAAGGTTATTACTATCCAGTTGGTACTATAATAATTAAAAATTCATAGATAGGTTAAAATTATATGAAAAAAATTGTTGCAGAAGAAATATTAAAATATTTTGATAATGAAATAAAAAATGAATCCTTTATACCAAATATAAAATCTGATATTGATAAATCAAAAATTGATATAATTTATCCATTAATTGGGAAACTTGCATATGCACATATTTATTATGATAGTATATCTGAAGAACTTGTATATGAATTATTAGAGCCAGAAATATCTGATGAAGAAAGAATACTAATAGAAAAAATAAAACAATATGTTTTGGATGAAATGTATAAAGATCCTGAAGAATTTCTAAATAAAAATAAAGAATATGTATTAATAAAGAAATTGGAAGAATTTGTAAATAGATATAAGATAAAAATAAATAGAGATATGTTCATAAAATATTATTATTATTTATGGAGAGATATGTTGGGATATGAAAAAATTCATCCATTATTTTATGATATATTTATTGAAGATATTTCATGTGATGGTTATGATATACCAATATATGTACATCATAATAAATTTGGAATATTAAGAACAAATATAATTTTATCAAGAGATGAATTAGATAAATTTATAGTAAAATTAGCTCAAAAGGCTGGAAAACATATATCATATGCAGAGCCAATTTTAGATGCAACATTACCAGATGGATCTAGAGTAAATGCAACATATTCACAAGAAATTACTACACATGGTCCTACATTTACAATAAGAAAATTCAAGAAACAAATGTTATCATTAGTAGATCTAATAAAATTAAATATGCTAGATTCTGAAATTGCTGCATATTTATGGACATTAGTAGAATATAGAGCAAATATATTAATTGCAGGTTCTACATCTTCTGGAAAAACTACATTATTAAATTCAATTGCACAATTTATACCACCAGAAGCAAAGGTAATATCTATTGAAGATACAAGAGAATTACAGTTATATCATGAAAATTGGATTCCTGCAACAACAAGAAAAGGTTTCTTTGTTGGAGATAAATATTATGGGGAAATTGATATGTATAAATTACTATCAGAATCTTTTAGACAAAACCCAGATTATGTAATTGTTGGAGAAGTAAGAGGAGAGGAAGCATATGTAATGTTCCAGGGCATGGCATCTGGTCATTCTGCACTATCAACTATACATACTGATAGCTGGAGGGCATTAATAAGAAGATTAACAACAGCACCAATTAATTTAACTCCAGATCATATTGCATTATTAGATGCTGTAATATTTACAATGAGAGCAAGGAATATTTCTCCATCTGCTAGAAGAATAAGGGAAATTATTGAAGTAGGAAAATATTTAAATGGAAAGATTGAAAATGAAACAGTCGTAAAATGGAATTTTGAAGATGATACATTTGAGAAAAAAGATCTTGGAAAATATACTGAAGAAACATTAAAATATAGAGTTGGATCAAATATAGGTTTTGAGGATTCAATAGAAGAGAAAAAAGAGGTAATAGATTATTTAGTAAATAAAAATATAAGAGAAAATAAAAAAATTGCTGAATATATAAAGCTATATTATACAGATAAAGATTCTTTATTGAAAAAAATATGAATTTTTTAGTAAAAAAATTATACCCATATTTTAAGGATAAAAAATATGATATATTTTATACACAATTTAAAACTTCAATTGAAGATTATATAAAAACAACATTAGAATATTCTTTCCTAACTTTTTTCTTATCTTTTCTATCTTTATCATTAATATTTATCCTCTATCTAAATTTCTATAATATAGTATTATTTTCTGTAAGTATTTTATTTGGGATTGTTGTTGGTTTCTTAACGTTTATTTATTTTTATATTTATCCATCATTAGCAAAAGCTGATTATATAAAAGATATAGAAGATAATTTACCATTCTTTGCATTATACTTTTATTCATATTCAGGTTCTCAAATGAATATAATAGATATATTTAAATTATTAAATAAAGAAAAAAGATTTGGAGCAATAAATAAAGAAATTTCATATTTATTAATATTGATTGATAATTTTGGATATGATATTTTATCTGCATTATTAGAATTAGCTCAAAAAACTCCTTCAGAAAAATTCAAGGAATTTCTATATGGATTAATATCAGTAATTAGATCTGGAGGTTCTTTAAAAGATTTTGCAAGGATATATGCAAAACAAAATTTAGAAGATTATGAATTACAATTAAAGGAATATAATGAAAAAGTTAACCTGTGGGTAACATTATATGCATTTTTCTTTATAACATTCCCAATGGTATTACTAATTTTAGCATTTCTATTTTCAATTGCATCAGGAAATGTAAATATTTTAAATTCATTATTATTTTTCTTTATTGTAATTATACCATTTTCATATATTACATATTTATATATGATACATATATATCAACCAAAGATTTAGAAATTAACAAATCCTTTCTTTGCTAAATCAAATGCTTCCTTTTTTAATTTTCTAAAACATGATATATGAAAAATCATTTTTTCTCCATTTAAATTTAATATTTTATATTTTTCATTATCATATACAGGTCTATTACAATATTTGCATTCCCCAATCTTATTTGCCATAAAAAATAATTATTTTTATTATATAAAAATTTAGTGAACTCCTTCAGGTATTCCTTTTCTTTTTCTAATAGAATCTATTATTTGCTGTTGTAAATCTTTTGGTACTTTTTCATATACTTGATCTTCTAAGAACCAAACACCTCTTCCAGATGTTGCAGATCTTAATTCATCTGTAAATCCAAACATATTTGCTACAGGTACTTTTGCTTTAATTACTGCTCTTTCTTCTTCAATATTCATTTCCAATATTTGTCCTCTCCTTGATTGTAATATAGATGTTACATCTCCAACAGTTTCTGGAGGAGTATCAATCCTTATAACCTGCAATGGTTCATATAATGTTGGTTGTTCAAGAATAGCACTCTTAATTGCATCCTTTGTTGCAGGAATTATTTGAGCAGGACCTCTATGAATTGCATCTTCATGTAATACTGCATCAATCAATTTTACTTTCATCATTATACCAGGTTCCCATGCCAATGGACCCTGATCCATTACTTCCTTAAATCCTTCAACAATATATTCTATTACTTCTGGCAAATGAACAATACCTCTTGTCATATCAATCAATACATTTCCATTATGTACCATTATAATTCTCCTTGCCTCTTCCTTATCAAATCCAATTTCATTAAATACTTTCCATAAATCTTCCTTTTTAATTCTTCCTTCAGGTAATTTTCCCTCCCTAATATATTCCCTCATTTTTTCATATATTTCATATGGTAGAGGTTCAATTTGTATATATATTTTATTATGTTTGTTTGGAGATTTTCCTTCATATACTTGTGTAGCTTTATTAACAGATTCTCTATAAATTACTATTGGATCTCCAACCTTTACTGGTATTCCAAAATCATTTTGTACTCTATATTCTATTATTTGTAAGTGTAAATCTCCCAAACCAGATACCAAAATTTCCCCAGTATCCTTGTTTTGTTCAACCTTTATTGTTGGATCTTCTCTAGTTAATAGATCTAATGTTTCAATCAATTTTGGCAAATCATTTGGATTCTTTGGTTCAAATGATTTTGTAACCACAGGATCTAACCAGTGTCTCATCTCTTCAAATGTTTCAACACTTTTTGGATCTTGAACTTTTCCAACAATTGTTTCTCCAGGATATAATCCCCTTATTCCAACTAAAGCAATTATATTACCAGCCTTTACAGAATCTACATTTATTCTCTGTATTCCCTTCCATACAGCAACCTGTTGTATTTTTATTTGTCTTCCAGCTTGGATTAAATATACATCATCACCCTTTGATAATGTACCTGAAAATATTCTTGCAGTTGCAATTTCTTGTTTTGATACTTTATCAATTATTACATTTGTTACATTTATTACAATTGGTCCATTTGGATCCAAATTTACCATTGCCTTTCCTACATCTGAATTTATATCTCCCCTCCATATATGTGGAATTCTATATTTTTGTGCTTCAACTGGAGAAGGTAAATGTCTTATAACCATATCTAATACAACTTTTGCAACAGGTGCCTTTTTTCTCATTTCTTCCTTTAATTTTTCTTTATCATCTAAATATTGATTATATATTTCAATTATATCTTTAAATGAAACATTATATTTTTTCATAAAAGGTACAGATAATG
>Ga0081534_100614_pt1 | contig 11175 bp, 9 predicted proteins | sample MonGeyMetagenome_FD_71019 | JGI IMG/M metagenome (GOLD analysis project Ga0081534, IMG submission 71019) | Hypoxic/sulfidic aquatic microbial communities from Monarch Geyser, Yellowstone National Park, USA - MG (SPAdes) v1 (version 2) | ecosystem: Environmental > Aquatic > Thermal springs > Hot...
GCCCCTTCATAAGCCACGCCCCCTGTGGGATACCGTACTTCATCGGTGGTGTTGTTAAGGAGGCGCAGGAATTGGCAATATACTCACCCGAGGAGTTCGCCAGGGAGAGGAGGATTAACGTTAAGGTTAACGCAGAGGCCTTCGACATTGACGTTAAGAATCAGGTGCTCCTGGTTAGGGAGGGGGGTGTTGTGGTTAAGTACCCCTGGGACGTCTTGGTAATAGCCACAGGCGCCAAGCCCATAACCCTCCCCGTGGAGGGTAGTGAACTGGGTGGCATATTAACGCTTAGGCTACCCCACGAGGCGCCGAGGCTCAGGGAGGAGGTTGAGAGGGCAAGTACCGTGGCCGTGGTGGGTGGTGGTTACATTGGCCTTGAGGTGGCTGAGGCTCTTAGGAGCCTTGGTAAGAGGGTTCTACTCTTCGAAATGATGCCCCACGTACTCCCTACAACGTTTGATGAGGATATGGCGAAGCTAATACACGATGAGTTAACCAGGAACGGCGTTGAGCTACACCTAGGCGAAAAGGTCATCGGCTTCAGGGGTGTTAATGGACACGTGAACAAGGTGATCACGGAGAGGGGGGAGTACATTGTTGATAAGGTTATCATGGGGGTTGGCGTTAGGCCAGACACTGAACTAGCCGAGAGGGCTGGGGTTAAGTTGGGGGAGACTAGGGCTGTCTGGGTTAACGAGTACATGGAGACCTCCGTGCCGAACATATACGCAGCTGGTGATGTTGCTGAGACCTGGAGCTTAATCACAGGTAGGAGGATTTACGTTGCCTTAGCTCCACCAGCCAATAAGATGGGGCAGGTTGCCGGTGCTAATGCGGTTAAGGGTAGGTTCCTGAAGTTCCCCGGCGTGCTGGGTACAGCGGTAACCAAGGTCTTCAACCTCTACGTGGCTAGGACCGGGCTAACTGAGAGGCAGGCTAGGGATTGGGGCTTTAAACCGGTGTCGGCGACCATAAAGGCCAGGACCACTGCCCATTACTACCCAGGTGGGGTTCAGGTTAACGTGAAGATGATTGCGGATGAACCCAGCGGTAGGGTCCTCGGTGTTCAGGTGGTTGGGGCGGATAAAATTACCGCAGGTTACATTGATACTGCAGCTGCCTTAATAGGTAAGGGTGCCACGATAGATGACTTCTTCTTCTCGGACCTATCCTACGCACCACCCACGGCACCGGTATGGCACCCCTTGATAACAGCCGCCAGGGTGCTGTCTAAGGGTAGGTACTAAATGACGCCTAATACTTAGGATGGCGAAGGGGGTGTCAGGTGGGTAGCCGCCTAGGTGACCCACCATCATCCGCCCCAGCTAGTAGCCATTGCCGGTTTTTAAATAGCTAACTCCCCCTTAAGGTGCCTGGTCGGTTAACTTAACCTTCTTCTGGCTGTTGTACATCTCAAAGATCTCCTTAACCGTGGTCGCGTCCTCAGGCTTTTTATCAGTCCTATACCTACCCGTGAACCTGGGGAACCTTATGGCTAGGCCAACGTCACCCTTAAGCATTGTTGAACAGCATGTGTGGAGCGGTGACATGGTTATCTCCGCCCCAGTTATCTCCAATACCATTCCTGGCGTGAACCATACGTCAGGCTCCATCTTGGAGACAACCCTCGGATGTCTGTGGGGTATCTTGTATGGTTCAAGCATCTGGGGCAGCTTCTTAAGGTCCTCATCCGTGAAGCCGCTGCCAACCTTGCAGACCGTGTAGAATTGGTCTGAGTCTGGGTCGTAGGCTGCGAGGAGCAGTGCCCCATAGGTCCCTGCCCTCTTGCCACGTCCCCAGAAAGCACCCACGACCACCAGGTCCATTGTGTCTGATAACTCGCTCTTGTAATCCCTCTTGTACTTGATCCATAACCAACCCCTGGCCCCCATCTCGTAGATTGACCCAATCTTAACAGACTTGCACATAACCCCCTCACAACCTGAGGATATTGCATCCAGGAAGAACTTCTCAAGTGTATCGGCGTCGTCCGTTATTATCCAGTCCGCGTGGTGCACATGCTCGTGGGGCTTGATTATGGAGAAGAGGATCTTCTTCCTATCCGGTAGAGGTAGGTCTGTTAAGTCCTGGCCATTAACGTACATTACGTCGAATAGGTATAGGTTAATCGGGTACTCCTCAATGGCCTCCTTAATGTTGTGCTTCCTCTTCCTATGCATCAACTCCTGGAAGGGCCTAAACTCACCGGTATCGGGGTCTATGGCAATCCCCTCACCCTCAACTATGAACTCCTCCGCATCAACAGCCTCACGGACATACTCGGCTACGTCGGGGTATTGGTTGGTTATGTCCTCCATCCTCCTGCTGAATATCTTAACGGTGCCGTCCTTAAGCTTATGTATCTGCATCCTCTCCCCATCATACTTAAATTCACATATGGCAACACCACCCAGCTTATTCAAAATCTCCTTAGGGCTACTCAACCTCTCAGCCAGCATTGGTTGAATGGGTACACCTGGCGTAACCTTAATCGCCTTAACAGCCTCCTCACCACCCTCGGCAAGGGCCTTAGCTATCCTGCCCAGGTCTGGGTAGACGTGGTAGGCCTTCTCCAGCAGGTCCTTATTAACGTCGAAGGCGTCTGAGAGGGCGTCCAGTATGGTCATGTCGGCTACGCCAAGCCTAAGCCTACCAATCACGAACCTGGTTATGTACTTGGCCTCATCGGGCTCAGCATCGGTTAGTAGGCTTGACAGTATCTTAACCTTAGTGTCCTGGGCCCCCTCACCAGACGCCTTGGCTATGGCCATTAGCGAATCGTAAACCTTACTAATGGTCAAACTCCTCTTAGCCTGTGAACCAATGAAGTCGAATATTGACCCACCAGTCCCCTTACTCCTCCTAACCTCCACAGCCCTCCTAGCCACCTCACCGGCATCACCAAGCCTCTTGTAGAGGTCCTCAATCTGCTTAATGGGTAGGCCAGTTGCCATTGAGATAGCCCTAAGGGTCAACCTCTCGGCTAAGCCAAGCTCAACACCCTCCCAGTCGGGCCTTAGGCTGCCTAGGAGGAAGTAAATCACCTTATCAATGACCTGGGGTGGCGTCTTCTTGAGAAGGCTGGAGAGCGCCTTAGCCATCACAGTCCTCTGCGTGGTCGCCTCCACCAGCTTAAGCACGGAGACAATGTTAGAGAACTCCAGGTCAGACTCCACAGGGATTAAGAACACCCTAGTTTAATTAACCTTACGTCACTAAACCCCATAACTAACCACCGTGAATCTTCAATGTGCATAATAACCAGCGTAATCCCTGCTATGGATTAGTAGCTGCAGTTGCATTTTAAGAGTTGACAACCAAATGCACAAACTTTCTCCCGGTTATGCAACCACATTAGAAAAATACTATTATCTTCATCTGAAGATGAATACATCCTCATTTGGACAGCATTAAGAGATTTTGTGAATGTGGATAAGAGCATTATTAACTTTGAGAGGACAATACATGGCTTATATGAAAGCGGTTATAAGGCTATTTAACGCTTGAAATAGTGGCTCTAAGCAGCGATCCATTGTAATGAGGGGATGGTGTTAAGATTGAATAATATAGTAAATATGATGAAGTAATGGTGTTACACAAGAATATAGATAAAGATGACATATATGATTACTTAAAAACGTATGAAATAAACTATCATGTCTGAACTCCTCAGACCGTCTCAGTAGGCTAAAACACCCTTAAGGGCATCAATAGTTGACTCATTTGACTTCAAGTTTGAGTAAGTCAGTTTTTATAAACCTTTTAGTAGCGAAGCTTTTATAAAATAAGTCAACTTCAGCCTATTTATGGCTCAGGTAAACCTGGCGTTAATAGGCACTGGGCAGTTTTCCTTTACCTGGGTGTTGCCTGCGCTTGAGGAATTGAGGAAGAAGGAAGTGGATGTTATAAACTTGGTAGCGGTAAGTGACGTGAACCTGGAGAGGGCCAAGGCCTTCGCTAAGAGGGCCTCCATTAGTTTAGGTAAGACGCCCGCAGTCTACAGCGACTACAGGGAGATGCTTAAGAAAGAGAAAGATGTGGAGGCGGTCTATATAGTGGTGGATCACGCATCACACCACAGGATAGCCGTGGACTGCCTTAACGATGGGAAACACGTCCTGGTGGAGAAGCCCCTGGGAGTGACAATGAGGGCTGCCAAGCTTATAATTGAGGCAGCCAAGTCCAATAATAGGATTCTGGCCGTTGCCGAGAACTATAGGAGGAGGCCTTTGGATAGGGCGATTAAGTGGAGCGTGGAACGTGGAATGATAGGATCACCCAGGTTCTTCACCTGGATAAGTTCAAGCTACAATCTAGGGGCTTTAACAGTGGGTTTCTCCGGCTGGAGATTAGACAAGTTCTATGCAGGGGGAGGTTTTACCTTGGATGTAGGGGTGCACTTCGCCGACTTATGGCGGTATATCCTGGGGGAGGTGGAGGAAGTCTCAGCTCACTCGAGAACCTACGAGCCCTTTAGATACGAGGATTGGCCTAAGAGATCTAAACCAGTGCCAGTCACTGTGGAGGACACGACCGTTTCAATCCTCAAGCTCAAGGGGGACATGGTGGGGGTGTTCCTCTGGACCACGGTAGCCCCAGGGGAGACATATGAGCAGTGGGTGATCTATGGAGACAAGGGTTCTCTGAGCTGGCAAAAAGGGTTCATGTCACCAGGCGAGGGAGGAGTAGGGACGTTCTCATTATCCCCACGGGAGCTGGTGAGCACCATGATGAGTAGCCTACCTCAGGAGGTTAAGGAGAAGTGGTTCCCTAAGGGAGTGGGGGTGGAAATGGGGAGCTTCGGTGTGTCGGTGGAGCTCCTGGATTTCGCTGATAGTATCATAAACCATAGGAAACCAGAGGTGGACGGGGAGGAGGGAGCCAAGGATGAGGCTGTGATCCTAGCGATGTACGAATCCTCGTTTAAGGGGGGCAAACCGGTGGCAGTGAAGGAGGTGGAGGAGTTAGAAGTGGAGGACTATCAGAGGGAAATCAACGAGAGATTGGGACTGAAATAGGAGAGCTCATAGGAGTTCAGACCTGACTTTCTAGGAGCTAATCAGTGAGACTAGGGGTAAGGCTGAGGCATTCGTAATACCACACGTAAACAGCTTATTCAAGGTTAATGAGAACCCTAAAGCAGCTAAGGCTTGGTCAAGGTTTTCACATTGAGGAGACTATTCGTTGATTTAGTGAGGCTTAGTGTTGCCGTAGTCTTCTTGGGCTCAGCAACCTCAATTACCATATTTAACACTGCTGCATTCTCATGCTGGTTACTGCATACCGGCTTAATTAGCATTGTTGATATACATGACTGCGCATGGTTATATGCATGATGAGTAGGGATTGAATGGTGTGGATGGTTCTGGGCTCATTCCCTGGCGGGCCCGGTGGGATTCGAACCCACGACCTACGGGTTAAAAGACCACAGGTATGTAACGGGCATGGCTCGGTGGCTTACGGTGCCACCGTAACAAATGCAGTCAACGCCTTAGACGGCGTTGCTTATTCTCTAAGCCAGCCGTTGCACCTGTTACGGGCTTATTTAGGTTACCCACTAGCCTACTGGTTAGGTAGATGGCTGCCCTACCCACCATTGCATTCAACACCCTATGTGCATCCACCATAAACTTAAGCAGTGGGTGGCCGCTGAATGGGCTCAGTATTTTATTTAATATTGAATAGAATTCTGCACTGTCGCCTGGGTAAACAAGCCCCCTGACGTAGCCACTGGCAATGGTGTACGCCTCCTTAAACACGATACCCAGCTGCCTCGGCTCAATGCCCCTGACCTCAACGCCGGCAATTGCCTTAGCAATAATGGCGCCGTAGAGAAGTTCACTACGTAAATCCTTAATTTCCCTCTCAGTAATTTTGCATGAGTCGTCGTGGCAGTTGCCCTGGCTCAGGCACTCGCTGCAATTATGTAATTCGTAAGACAGTTTCCTATCGATTAACCACGGTACTTTTCCATACCTGCTTAACGAGTTGTAGAACACCATGAGCCTCATGAACCTTACGAGGGCATGTATGGTTTCAGGCGTAAGTTCAGCACCACTTTTCCCTAATTTATCTAATAAAATACTAAATAAGGCTAGGTAGATTCCCGAGTCAATGATGCCTATTAACGTTGGCACGTATTTAACCCTGTAGGGCCCCTTCACCACCTTAACATAACCCAGGCAGTTGACGGCTGGGGCAAGGCCCCTGTTAACCTGCTCTCGGTTACCCCTACTGAAGTGCACCCTCATACACTCGCTAATTGCCCTGAAGCTGACGGGCACACCAACCCTAGCATTATTAGCCGCATCCTCAACGTTGGTACTGGTGCTGATGGGTAGCTTAACCCCAGTGTATAGGCTGGCTACACACGCCACTGCTGGGTAAACATTGTTGTTCAACCTGCATTTACCAACCCCCACCCTTTCTGCATCCACAGTTACAGAGGGTGCACTTTGCTTATAAAGCTTTCACTTCAGAAATCAGTTACGTTTAATCACTTAAACGTAACCGGTTACGGAAAAGCACAAACAGGTGCTTTATAAGCCACGTAACCAGTGCCCTAGCTATGAGCCAGGTAACCCACATCTATAAGGTACCCATCAGGATGAAGATTTGGCGGAGCCGTGAAGCCTACATCGGCGTAATAAGCGATGCAGCCTCTATTGAACTACTCCAGGGCTACGTTGGGAAACCTGTAACGCTAGAGATAGCCGGCGTTGCGATTAAGGCTAAGTTAACCAAGCTACCCCAGAAGGGATTAACCTACTTAGCCATTTTCCTGCCAAGGCGCCTAGCACCAACTTGGGATGAACTCAGGCAGAAGGCTGAACTACACAACGCCGTTATCGTGGTAACCGAGGGTGGTGGCTCATGACCGAGGCGCCAATACGCCTAACAACCACAGCCACAATACTAGGTCTGGCTAAAAGGCCAGGGCAAACAAGGGACGGCAGGAATGTACTTAGCTTGAATGTTGAAATCGATGGCCACGCCTACGAATTGAATTTAGTCACCAAGCCTGGGCAGGGCATCCAACAGGCCTTGGAATACCTCGCATCAAAGGGATACCTAACGAAGGACAATGAAAACCAGTACCTACTACTGATACCCACATGGAGCCTAGCCAAGGCAAAGAACGGCGTAATCTGGCTACACATAGAGGACATTGAAAGGCTTGCAGGCACGTAACAGGCAGTTCAAACCCAAACCCAGGTTAAACTCACCCCCTGAGGCGGCTGGTGGTGGGGAGCCACCAACCGCCCAGGGAGAGGTGGTACCCACGCCAACACCCGAGGAACAAAACACACCCGAGACTAATAAAGATAGCGGAGACACCGCAACCAAACAACAACAGGCAGTACAGGAACTACTCGAAAAACTCGGAATACCAACACAACCCACACAACCACCAGCCAGTGCTGCTTCTGGTGCTGGTTCAGTTACTGAGGTTGTAGGACGTGCTTCTGATGTGCAGAAACCTCAGCCTGAGGGCTCTCCGGGTGAGGTTGCGGCACATGCTTTTGACGTCGAAAAACCTCAGAAACCCACACCAGAAGCAACAGCGGCACAGTCGCTTGAGGTTGACTGTAGGTACTGTGGTGGTTGTTGTGGTGGGAGGCGTGGGAGGCGTTTGCCTAGGCGTGTTTATGATTTTGTGGCTTGGGTTGCTGGGGTTAGGGGTGTTGCAATGTGCCAGGTGGTTAATGAGTATCCGGAATTGTTTTGCAAACGCCTTGGGCGTCGCCGTAGGCGTGTGGCTAGTGTTAAGGAGTTTGAGAGGCTTCTTAGCAGGGAGGTTGAGTATAAGGCGTCTTACGTGCTTGTGAGGCTTAATGAGTGTCGTAATGACGCTGTGTGTTGGAGGTACCTGAGGCTGGGGGTTGAGGGTTGGCTTGATGCGGTTTACCGTCTAGCTGGGCGTGAGCCTACTGTTAATGTTGATGATTATGTGGGTAGGCTTGCTAGGGGTCTTGGCTTCAGGGGTGTTGTTGACTTAGCCCGTTATCTTAAGTTCCTGGTTCAGTTCCTCATGGATTTCAATTACGTTAACCGTGGCCGTGGGTTCCACGACGTGTTGAGTGTACGTTGTCGCCTTTGCGGTGAGGTGATTGATGTGACTGGTCCATTGCCGAGTGTGTTGGCTAGGCTCATTAGGCACTTCAAGCGTGAGCATGGGCTTAAGGCTATTGGTGACGTTGAGGCTAAGGTTAAGGAGCTTAGGGAGCGTGAGACCAGTAGGCCTGAGGTTGATGACACGGGCATTAAGCTGCTTAGGAACTCGGCTGAGGTTACGCAACTAGTTAGGTTGATGGTGCATAGGCTAGTTGACCGTGGGTTGCTTGAACGCATTGGTAAATCGTATCGGTGTAGGGCATGTAACGCTGACGTTGGTGATGCCATTGATGCCTTGGTACATGTGCTTAAGCACCATTATGATGTTTTTGACAAGCTTCTTGGTGGGAGGGCCATGCCGAGTGTTGATGGGTTTAATGATGCGGTTGATGAATTGGCTAGCCTATTCAATAGCGGTAACCCCAATGGCATTAAGCCCGTTGTTAAGGCGCTGGTTCAGGGCATTATCGATGTCCTTAACGTGAGGGGCTCAGCATCAGTGCGCATGCTCACCAGGTGGCTGAGTGAGGATGATGATTACAGGTTGTTACTCAGCTCGTTAACCACGGGCAGTGTGAAGGCTGAGAGAGTTGTTGCAATGATTGTTGAGGTAATGGCTCGGCACGGCTTGGTTCAGGTTAGTGGTGGGGTGGTTAAGCTTAATGAGTAACGACCTTGCCGTTGAACTGGCCAATAGGCTTAGGCTTCCTGTGGATGCTGTTGAGGGTTTCCTGAGCTTCCTGGTGGATTACTACTTGGTGAGGTACCCGAGTGTTGGTTTGCTTAGGCTCACCGTTGACCTGCTTGCAATGAGCGGTGACGCTAGGGTTAGTAGGTTCCTCAATGCACTTGGCATTGGCAACGGCGTTAGGCCTACGCTTGATGACCCGAGCTTCAGCAGGCTTTACAACGCAGTCGCCACCGTCGTTAGGCTTCTTGATAGGGCTGGGTTGGTGGTTTACAACCCAACCATGGGCGTCGTGGATGCGCCCCGGCGCCACTACACGATTAACACGCATTAACCACCACCCACACGCACCCAGCCACACCAACCACTACACGGGCAGCGCCGCACGGCACTAAGGAGCTGGCTAGGCCGCATCAATTAGGTTGCTGCATGGTACTGGGATTCTAGGCTGGTTAACGTTGTTTACGCCGTCTTCAACAATTCAATCATAAACTACAACGTACTTATAACTGGTAATTCAGGCGTTGGCAAGACTACTTATGCGTATTACGGTTTGAAGGTTGGCTACATTAAGTTCCTCCTAGCCAATAGATGCAGTGAGAGGGGTGGGGTTTATTGCGTTGAGGGGAATGCTAGGAGGGATTTCAATGAGGAGTTGAAGGAGTTTGAGTGGCGCCACGTACCGCTTTTCGATGAAGCCAGGGATTGGGTTTGGCGTAGGGTTCTCGCCAACCACCTGCTTAATGCGCTTGAAGAACTTGAACGTGACTATGGCGAGATATGCCTCGGGCCTGACTGTGCTAAGCCCGATGGGATTGATGAAAAGCTTAGGGTGGCTATGTTCGTTGGCGAGGATGACGTGGCCAACATGACTGAGCTGCTGGCCAGGGTGCTTAAAGGTGAGGCTAAGCCACCAAAGGCGCTACTCCTGGACGACGCACTCTATAGGAACCAGTACTTTGACCCTGAGTACCGTAGGCTCTACATGCTTGTTAAGGACCTGCTAGCCCACCACAGGGGCATCGTGCCCCTCATGATTGCAACGGGCATATTGAGAAGCACTGTGCTGAAGGATTACGTTAAGGCTTCACGCAACGTTGAGGCTGATGCAGTAACCAGGGTTGAGCAGGTGCCTGACTTGGAAAGCCACACGGTTCAGGAGCGTGAGGTGCACTACGTGAAGTATTGGTGGTGGAGGGTTTTCAAGGCTGGTGTGCGCCGCTACAACGTTGAGTTGAACACAAGCACAACCCACATCACCTACGGCTACACGGTAGACACCGTGGATTATATCCCAAAGGGCAGGGCGTTTAAGATGCCCAAGTGGTTTGAGGAGAGCCATTGGGTTAGGCGCAAGCTCATACTGCTTAGGGCTGTTGAGAGGTACAGGAAGGCTAGGAAGGCTAAGGAGACTGAGGGTTAGGCTTCAGCCACTGCAGTGGCTGCCATTACCCTACGTAACGTAGGGTGATGTTTAACGTGTGAGTTGGGTGAAAGTTTCAGTCAACTGGGCAATGTTCAGGCTTTTCATTAACCCACGTGCACGTAGGGTGATGGTCCTTGGAATGGGGCGTTTTGCCGCATCATGCATGGCTGCATTGTGAATTGGATTCCTAGGTTTAGTTGTAATGGAAAGTTTTATAACGCAAAATGCACATGCATTGATTAACCATGCTCGCCGTGGGTTACGCAAGGGTTAGCCTGGAAACCGAGGACATTGAAAACCAGGTTAAGGCGATTGAGGATTACGCCAGGGCAAACGGCATTGAGTTGATTGGTGTGTTTAAGGATGTTGGTGTTAGTGGCTCAAGGCCTGCAATGGAGCGTGACGGCTTCAAGCAAATGCTTAATGCGTTAGCCAACATGCCTGCCGTTAAGGCAGTTGTGATTTACGACATTAGCAGGCTTGGGCGTGACATGATTGATGTAATCGAGACCTACAGGCACCTGACTGAGGGGCTTGGGTTAAGCGTCCTATTCGTGAAGCACCCTGAACTCAACGTCGTCCAGGGGACGCCACTCGGTGAGGCTATCCGCAAAGCAACCCTGGCGCTGCTAGGCATTGCCGCTGAGATTGAGAGGGCGCTTATCAGTGAACGCACCAAGGCTGGTTTGGCTAGGGTTAGGTTGGGTGGTGGGAGGCTTGGTAGGAGGCCTACGCAGATACCGGTGGATGTGGTTAGGGAGTATTTGCAACTCGGCTTAACCAAGAAGGCTGTTTACAGGATGCTTGTTAAACAAGGCCTACTCAGATACCAGGAAAAGGGAGTGGTTAAGGTCCTAAGCTACAACCAATTCCTACAAAGACTAAAAACACTAGGACTCTAGGCAACAATACCACAACACAACCCCCAACCCACCTTCAACACCCA
>Ga0081534_100616_pt1 | contig 11155 bp, 10 predicted proteins | sample MonGeyMetagenome_FD_71019 | JGI IMG/M metagenome (GOLD analysis project Ga0081534, IMG submission 71019) | Hypoxic/sulfidic aquatic microbial communities from Monarch Geyser, Yellowstone National Park, USA - MG (SPAdes) v1 (version 2) | ecosystem: Environmental > Aquatic > Thermal springs > Hot...
TAGTCACGCCCACCATAGGCCACACGCATGTGGTAACTCCTGTCCCTGGGGTCCCACTCAATACAAACCACATTACCAGCAACAACCACGTCCCTCGGTATGAAGACCCTCCCCCTCCTACCACCCCTCTCGATAATCAACCCATCCACTGTGAACGTAGCAACAACTATACGGCGCAGCATCATGATGAACAACACGCCGTCGATTACGCCAAGGGCTATTGATAGGTAGAGGCCCACGTTGGCGGTGTACGCCGCAATAATGATTGTGAGGAAGGACAGGGCGAAGACGTCTAAGAGCACGTCCTCGGGCTTTTGGGGACCAGAAACCCTCGCGACCACCCTACCCATGTGTAATCACCACCAACACTCCGGTGGCACCCAGCCCCAGTGCTTCCTCAATTTATTGACCAGCCTGTTATACTGCCACTTACTCAGTGGTATTGTGTAATCAATTGAGCCGTGGGTTACACGTAGCTTCAAGACCCAACGCGTCCTCGTAATGCAGACCACGTTATTATTAACGACCACATCCCTCGGTAAGGAAAAACCACCCCTCCTACCACTAACGAGCAACTCATCCACTGTGAATGTGACAACAACCGTGCGTGGTAGTACTATGATAATTGTTGCGGCAATCGCGATTGAGGCGAGGACCGCTGTAATCGCAATGAGGATGCTTGCCTCCTGAATCGTGAAGATCGCGATTGTGAAGATTCCCATGAGGATTGCGGAGATAACGTGAGCGAGCCAAGTGCCTGAGGCCACCCTAGCAATTACCCTACCCATAGGCACACACCCCAATCACTGGCCTGTGCCTTTAAAAATTAATTAGTGCTTAATCGATGCATGTATCAAGGCCGAAAATCATCAGCCAAGGCCTGGTTAAGTTCTACACGGTAGAGGGCAAAGAGAACTTCGGCTTGAAGACGAGCATTGAGGTTCACCAGGTCATTGACCCAACGTACCAAACGCCTGAGTACACTGCCTACATCATTGATGACGTGCCTGACTGGCTGATTGCATTGCCTTTGGATTACATAGCCGAGAAACTGGGCTCCGGAGTTAGACTTGAATCCGCAATCAAGAAGGCATTGGGCCTAATCAATGTTAAGCCAAGTAGTGAAAACATTGACTTGGCTAGGAGGGTCTTCGAGAGGTGGTTAAACGCCTATGGAGCCTTTACCCCATTGTTCCTAATGCCCGATATCACGGACGTATACATTCGAAAATTAGATGATGGCTTTGTTGTCCATGTGAATCACGAGGAGCTTGGGCTTATGCGTGTAATCATCGGTTGGGAGCCGTATGAGTTAATCACTAGGAGGGGTCTCAAGAGGGTGACTAGGAGGATCACGGTTGGTGATTTTGATGCCATCAACTACCTCTTCAGGAGGTTCTCGATTAGGATGAAGACCCCGATCACCACTCACAACCCAATGCCGGACTTAGTCGACCCGGAGTTTAGGATTAGAATTGCCGTAACCTCAGACCCCATTGGGCGCCCATCACCTTGGACTTCAATCAGGGTCTTACCTAGGAGCCCTAGGCTAATCACCGAATTAATCAAGAACAACATTATTAGTATTGATCAAGCAGCCCTATTGTGGCTGCTGGCTGACTACAAGGTTCCCATCTTGTTCGTAGGACCAATGGGTGCGGGAAAGACCACGTTACAGAACGCCATTGCGTTCTTGCTTATTGATAAGGTGATTGCCTTGGTCATGGACGTTGTCGAGCTGTACTTACCATTCCATAGAGTTGTTTTGCCAATGCTGGAGAGGCGTGCGTTTGCTAGGGGCATTGAGTCGATTGATAAGGTTAAGCTCATAAGCCATGCATTGCGATCTGGCGCAGACATCATCTTGGTCAATGAGGCTAGGGAGGACAGTGAGTTCAAGGCTTTGCTTGAGGCCATGACCCTCGGTCATGGCACAGTAACCACATTCCACGCCAACGACTACGAGGATGCGGTTACTAGGCTTAAGGTCAAGGGCTTTGTTGATGCCGAGAGGTTCCTGGAGGAGGCAATCGTTGTCGAGGTTGGTTTGGTTAAGGAGAGTGTTAGGGATGAGGGTGGTGTTGTCAGGGTTGTTCATAGGAGGTTCGTTAGGTCCATTAGGAATGCGGATAGGCACATGGAGGTGCTAACTAGGGACTACGGGAAGGGCACCATCGATAGGCAACTGCATTACCGAGCCGACTTCCTAACAAAGGCATTGGAGCTCAACCCAACGCCTGAGCAATTAGCGTCTTTGTTGTACGCATTCTACAAGGACCCGGAGGGTGTTTTGGCTGTGAAACCCTCGGTGGAGGCAATCGAATCCTTGAACCTACCCAAGTTTGAGCTGCCCATTGAAGCCCTTAATTTGGACAGCGAGGTTGAGGGGCTTTTTAAACAAAGCCAGTGATTGGTGATGCTGGTTCCTAGGCTAGCCACGATTGCCTACTTCAGCGGTAGGAAGGGTGGGACTGGTAAGTCAACGCTAGCCAGTAACCAAGCCATTGCACTATCGATGGCGTTAAAGACCAACGTAGTCCTCATGGACTTCGGGGTTGACTCAACACAGACAAGCTCTAGATTGTTAGGGATTAACCCAGATAGGCCAGGTGCCCTTGATTTCATGCTTGGCTTGGTCAAGGATGTGAACCAGGTAGTTGTTAGGAGCAATGTGGTGCCCAGCGTCTTTGTTATACCGCCGGGCATGCAGAAGTCCTGGGATTTGTGGGGTTCTTCGATGAGTGTGAACCAAGCCTTCAACGCCCTCAGGAACCTGATAATCACTGCCTCTAAGTTGACTAATGCCCAGGTAGTGGTTATTGATTTACCAGCATCGATTGATGATGTGGTTGTGGTGCCCGCATTGATTAATACCAATATCATAAACCTAGTGATGGACTACGCCAACTACGCAGATATCGTGCTGGCCGAGCTGGACAACAACATAGTTAGGCCCATGATGGATAAACTCAAGCTCAACCCAATAGTGAACGTGGTTTTAAACAAGTGGCTGCCCGGCCTGGACGCCGTGGAGGCTAAGGCTAGGGCCTTCGCACATAACGGAGAGATCTTTGTACTACCAACGAGCCCAATCGTGCAGTACCTAACATCGACGCTGAAGCCCTTCGTACTGTACGAGCCGAGGGGAAGCCTGGAGAGGTTCGTTAGGGAGTTCAACAACATGACTAAGGCGTTGGCGGAGCAAGTGAGGAGGCTCCTCGGTTTTTAATAATTGAAAGAATAGGTAAGGTAACACAATTAACGATTCGATAATAAGCAGCCCAATCTCTTGCTCAGGTAAGTTACTACTGAATTAATCTCTACCTTAAGACGGCTTCGGCATCATTAATATTTCTGTAAATAAACTTTCCGGGCTAATCCTAATTACGGGCATTTGAATGATAAAGCTGAATATTTCACTAATTTAAAGTACGATCACTTAAGGTAGTTAATAAATGTTAGGCTAAATATGCCAACTGGCCAATAGGTTCAATAAATAGACCTACGTAGCCAACATACATGCTGTATAGGATGGAAATCTTAAACAGGAAAAATGAAGGGGTATTGTTTTTGAAGGCTTTACCGTTAGTGTCTGAATTACGCCAAATCCTGCAGTGTTAACCTGCTGCTCACCTTAACCTTAAGGGCTTTAACCACTGCGTGAACAATTAGCATTACCGCCAGGTTAACTATGAGACCTAGTAGACCAACGTACATATTGTAGAACCATGGTAGTAATGATGATGCGAATTTAACTGTGGCCAAACCATACGTAACTAGCCCGGTACCCACAGCCCACCCAGCAGCCACGCTATACTTATCTAAGTCATACCAGTACATTGAGAGTATTATTGCGGGTAGTGTTTGCAGTAGCCAGGCGTATGAGAAGGTTAGTAAATAGAATATTAAACCACTTGCGGCTGGGACTATGGCAAATATTAGGGATGCCACTATCATTATAAACACGGCTACCCTACCCCAAAATACCTGCTGTCTCTCACTAGCTCTCCTGTTTATGAAATCTAGGTAAATGTTCCTAGTTATCAAATTAGCTGCGCCAAGGCTCTGAAGACCGGCTGGAATCATGCTCCCAATCACAATGCCCGCAAATGCAATAGCAACGAAGGTGCTTGGGAAGTACGCATTCAACACTGATGGGAATGCCAAGCTTGATACACGGCTTGGCACTAGGTTCTCAGCTAAGGCGACCAGGCCCATTATAGCTAGGAAGACTAACCAAACCTGATAGAGCGGTAGGAAAATGGAATTCTTCTTAATAACATCCTCACTCTTAGAGCCTAATAAACCAACCAGTAGGTTGGGGAAAAGCAGCCACGATATCCCACTTCCAAAGGCTAATGTTATGTAACCAACCATTAACTTACTAGGTATTAGATAGTGCGAAGGACCAAGTTTAGCGAAAATGGGACCGAAGCCGTTAAAGCGTATGCCTAATGCGATAACAACCGTTAATATCACGGCCCATAGCACAGCGTCCTTAATCAGTGAACTTAAGGCTGGGCCCCTTAATCCACTGAGCGCCACAAACAACGCCACTATTATGTAGGCTATTATGAAGCTTGGAATCACCGGAAAGCCCATGGCATCAAGCACGTACCTTATCCCAACTATTTGAAGTGCGATGTAAGGCAGCATCGCTATTATACCTGTTAATGAGATTAACAGCGACAATACGCGGCTATCAAACCTATCCCTAACATAATCACCCGCGGTGATGTAGCCGCGGCGCTTGGCTATCCTATAGAACTTAGTGGCCACTATGTAGAGGAATGGGTAAGACACTGAACCGTAAACGACGGAATAAAGTATGAAGCCGCCTAGGGAATAGGCCGCACCCGGTACTGCTATTAACGAGTAGGCTGTATAAATATCGGCACCCATTAAGAACCAGACTATGAAGGAGCCGAACCTCATACCCCCAATGCTCCACTCCGCTATTTTACTGAAGTCAGGCGCCCTCCACTTACTGCCCAAAAAACCGGCAACCACGGTTAAGCCAACTATGGTGAAGAAGACCGTGTAGTCGATTACCGTGAACATTACGACCCACCACCCTTCTTATCCACAAACCTATACACTATGTAAGTTATCACAGGCTGTATAAAGACCCAAGCAAAGAGGTACCACCATAGGAATGGCCAACCACCCAACTCAGGGTAGGGCTTATTGTAAAGCGGCGCAGCAAACACTATGAATATCCAAGGCACAAGCATTAGTAAAACAACCTTAATCACATTCCTGGTGTTGATGGCCATCAAAAATAAGTTATTCTTAGCAAATTTTTAAGCGTTACCTCTTTATTAAATTGATCATTAATTTAATGAAATAAATAAGAAAAACTTATATTATACTGTGCAATAAGCTTAACGATGCGGGGTAATTTAGGTGATCAATTGGCCGAGTTAACCTCACGCCTGGTTCAAATAGACAGCACTAACCCGCCTGGTGATGTGACTGGGGTCGTCGGCTTCATTAGGGACTGGCTTAGTGCGCGTGGCTTCTCAAGTAGTATTTATGAGTACGTTAAGGGTAAGCCCAACCTGGTGGCTAAGGTGGGCAGTGGTAGACCAATACTAATACTCAATGGGCACACTGATGTTGTTCCACCTGGCGACACATCCCGGTGGACTTACCCACCATTCTCGGGGAAAATAATTGAGGGTAAGGTTTACGGGAGGGGCTCAACGGACATGAAGGGTGGCTTAGCCGTGATAATGATGGTCTTCGCCGAGTTAGGTCACGTGATTGAGAGCAAGGGTTCTGGGACACTGGTCTTCTCCGCAACGGCGGATGAGGAGGTTGGGGGTCACGCAGGGGTTGAGGCCCTGGTTAAGGACAACGTCCTGGTAGGTGACGCGGCTATAGTGGCTGAGCCAACGGGCTTCAGTAGGTACTGCATAGCGGAGAAGGGGCTTAGCCAAGTTAGGCTTGTGGCTAGGGGTAGGCCGGCCCACGGTAGTCTACCTGTGCTTGGAGATAACGCAATAATGAGGCTTATTAAGGCTATTGAGGCGGCGCAGGGTATCATTGAGGAGGTGAATAGGGGGATTAAGTTACCCCAGGACCTAGTGGAGGCGGTTAACAACTCAGCCAAGGTCTACCTGGAGGGTGCCCTAAGGGGTGGGTTAAGGCTGAGTGAAGCCGACTTAAGGGGTGTGATAGGCTCAGTCTCCTTCAACCCAGGGGTTATTAGGGGCGGATCAAAGATAAACATGGTCCCAGACTATGCAGAACTGGAACTAGACATGAGGGTGCCGCCCGGGGTCTCACCAGGCGGCGTCATAGGTAGGTTGAGGGAGGGGTTGAGGGGGCTTGCCGATGTTGAGGTAATAAACACCAGTGAACCAAACTACACACCAACTGGGGAGAGGATAGTTCAATTAATCCATGAGGGCATAGCAAGGCTCAACGCTGAACCGAAACCAATAATAATGACGGGGGCCACCGACGGGAGGTACTTTAGGTTAAGGGGAATACCCACGGTAATCTATGGGCCAGGGGAATTAACCCTGGCGCACGCGTATGACGAATACGTGACGATAAACGACCTAGTGAACACCTATAGCGTGATAAGGTACGCTGTAGAGAAGTACCTCAATGTATCTTAATTCTTACATGAAACTGAAAATATTCAAGGCAGGGCTGCTTTACCGCTAAAATATGGTCCATCAAGGTTTTTGATTAACCCCGTAGAGAAGTAACAACTTAGTCTCCTTAGCGGGAGGTCATTTTGGAGGCAATAGCTCTCATTGCCTTGTGAAAAATCAATGATTTTATTGAATAAACATAAGTATACGAACCAGTTACGGAGAATGTGAGCATTAATGAGTTTGAGATGTCTAGGATGCTGCGCGAGAATAGGAGAGATTGAGGGGAGACCTACCGAGCAATAACGCTGATACGGGGGCTATTGAGCTCATGAGCACCAAGCACCTAGCTGTCTCCATGGAGATGGCGATTCCCTACCGTCTCTTGATGGTTACCCGTCACAGCAGGTTAACGATTTCCGCTAGGTTCAGTCCTTGTTTTTACGATTACGTTTCATCTTACCAAATGCATCCTTGGACTTGAGATATGACTTATGGGCTTGCACAAACTGCTCGTAATCAGAATCGGATAATATACCTATTCTCCTTAGGAATTTGGCATACCCCCTTGCCTGCCTATCGTACCAAGTTTCCTCATCAACCATTGAGCATTTTTATCAAGGTAGCTTATAAATGTTGCAGTTAAGGTGCGAATCATCCCTTAATAGGCAATAATCGAAACAGCACAGCTAGCCCCTTTTAAACTCATTAGTGTTTAAGTTGATGAGTGATGTAATATCGAAACTAAGGAGGCTTGGTTTCGGCAATGACCAACAGCAAAACCAGCAAGGCCAGACCCAATCGATGAGTAGCCAACCCAATGCACCTCAATTGCCTGCAGTGCCCAGTACTCAGCAATCCCTTGCTCCTAGGCTCGATAGGCTTTTGCCTGCTGGTAGCCCTAGGTTTATGGCCATGCTTGCCGAGCTCGACTCGCTCAGCGAGATAGAGAGGGCGATATTGGCCAGTAGGTTGGTCAAGAGGGACGACCCAATACTCGAGCTCAAGCCCGAGGACTGGGTGGCCCTTATCAAGGAGAGGGTTGGCGACGTATTCGCCAACGCCTTCGAGAAGTGGGTCGAGGCGAGGTGTAAGCATGAAGAACGATAAGAAACTCGCCAAGCTCGACAAAATCGACAGCAACCTCCCCAAGGTCATCGCTAGGCTCAGGCAGAGGAAAATCAACGTCGAGGTCGAGCCACTCGTTGATCAAAAGCTCATTAGGCAGTGGAGCGGTAGGTGCGTTGGGCAGCTTAGGCAGTTCTGCGAGAAGGTGTTGACTGAGCTCTACATGCACTACACGCCGGCCTCGGTGAATAACCTACTGAGCGAGGTCGTTCAGAGGGGCCTTAGGCTCGAAATCGCGCTAGCCCTGGCCAGCCAGTACGACCCCTTGCTTGGTAATGATACGCTGCTTAGGAGGTACATCGATGAGGGCTTCGTCGATTGGGACTACCTAGCCTCGGTAATAAATGGCTTTGGCTACAGGTTCGGCGTGGATGAGCTCAGGAACCTACTTACCCAACCAATCGTTGAGGTTCCTAAGAAGGGGAGGTTTAACCTGCCTAGGAGCTTGGGTCTCTCGATTGTCAAGGGCCTTAAAAAGTGATTAGCGTTAGTGCGTGGGCCTCAGCGTCAAAATCAAGTGGTTCCTACTCATCTCGATCATCATAATGGGGCTTGCCTACAAGCCACTGTCCCTACTCCTAATACCGCTGCTCATTTACCGAGAGACACGTGATTGGTTAATTGACGGCCTCTACTCACTGGTTTTCCCTGGCTTAGCCCCTAGGCTCGAGGTCTTCGAGGACTACGTCTTCGACTACAGGAACAACACCGCACACGTCTTCTACACTGCAGAGCCCCTCTTCGACATCTCCCGATTGAGCGGTTCACAGTACGTGAACCTAGTCAACGAGTTCATTCGCCGACTTAGCCTAATGCCCAACGAGGCATTTACCTTCATTAGGCTCGGCGATAACAAGTACGTTAGGTTAAGCAAGAAGGTCGAGCCCACTGAGGCCGGGCTGAGCGAGTTCACGAGCTGGGTCAGGGCTAAGGAGGTGTTGCTTAGGCAGTACTTCATACTGAGCCCTGTCACGGGCTCGGAGCTTAGGAGGTTGGTCGGGTTCCCGAGGAGCCCATCATTGGCTAGGTTAATCGCTGCCTTGGCGTTTCTCGACTTCCTAGCCTTCCTATTCATGGGCATATACGGCCTAGCCGCTTTGCTAGTCCTAAATGCCTTGGCGGTTAGGGCCAGGCACAACTACTCGGTGATTAAGGGCGGCGAGCTGTCGAAGCTAAGCCACAGGTTGGTATCCAGCGGCTTGTTGTTTACCAAGCCATCAGAGGAGGATTTGAGGAGCATTGCCGAGGCCTTCATAGCAAGCAACAGCAGCTTCATGCTCTCCATCTCCGGCAACCCGGGCTTTAGGGGCGAGGTGGCTAGGACCGTAGTCTCCAGCCACACCAAGCTCATTGTGCACGAGAACCCAAAGGCAATACCCAAGGCAAGCCAGTGGGCCGTGGTCCTTGAGCGAATAAACGAGCGCGGTGAGGAGCCTGTCAAGGCCATGGTTGCCCTAAGCAAGCCATCAAACATACCGCTCCTCTTCACCACCAGATCAACGACGCAGATGCACCTCTGGTCAATGCCAAGCATCGATGAGCTTGGTTATGATTTAGCAACAATACCGATATTCCACGGAGGAAGGGTCCTCTCGGAGAGCCTGAGGGCAAGGGTTTACTTGGGTAGGGATAGGGAGAACAACGAGCTTTGGATTGACTTTGATTCGCTGCCCGCCGGCATGGGTGCGCTTATCGCCCCAACTGGTATGGGTAAGACTAAGACCATGAAGATGATATTGCTTGAGCTGGTGGGGAGTGGCATTGGTGTGGTTGTTTTTGACCCGCACGGTGAGTACTCGCTACCAGGCATCGAGCCCGTGGACATCACGCAGAGGTTCTTCAACTTTTTTGAGTTGAATGGTGTGACTGAGGCGGAGCGGATTCATCGATTATTACTCGGTTTCGAGATACTGGGCATACCGCAAGAGGCCATTTTGCCTGACTTGAGGGCGGTTTACAAGACCGGCATCTACAAGGACTTCCATGGAGCTATGGAGTTCATCAGGGCGAGGTTTGATGATGACTCCCCCGTTGGTTTGGTCTTCGATAGGTTGATTTCGTATTTGGGCGACGCGGAGATTGTGCCGATTTCGGAGTTAATGAACAACAAGGCACTGCAGTTTTCAGCCGTCAGGAGCCCAGACCTGAGGGCATTCCTAATGGGCATTACGGTTGACCACATGTACTCATTCGCAATGACTCAACCAATCGTTGAGCGTTTGCAGCAGTTGATAGTTGTTGATGAGGCCTACGACGTCCTCGAAACCCAATTGATAGAGTACATTGTGCGTGAAGCAAGAAAGCACGGGGTAGCAATTATCTTCATCACGCAGACGATAAGGGACATTAGGGAGGAGATCCTAAAGAACATGCCGTTCATGATCGTTTTGGGAGGCAACGCCGCATACGTCGAGGACGTGGCCAGCGTCCTAAACCTAACCGATGAGGACGTTAGGTGGCTATCAACGGCTTTGCCACCACACATGGCAGGGCTGACAGCGAAAGCCCTAGTCATAACAGAACCAATAAGGAGACAAGCAATAATCGAGCTCGAGCCAGTGATCAAGGGCCTAGCGTAGTGATAAACGTTCTACCCTGCCGTAAGAGTCCCCACGATATTGAGGAATTGAATTGACCGTCAGAGTCTCTCGAGCACCGTAACCGTCAGACCGCCAGAGGCTTTGCGAGTCGTGGGACGACCACCGGGATAAACCCTCTGACGAAGACCATAAACGGGGTAGGAAAAAACTTATAAAGAGGTAAATAAAACCACGAATCGGAATCTAAAACAGAAGAATTGAAGCAGGTACTCCTTAGGTATCATAGCCCTGGCTTGCGGTATGAAAAGAATCTAAAACAGAAGAATTGAAGCGTTATCATTCAAGGCGGTTCTCAACCCCATACACATGTTCCAAGTCCTGAATCTAAAACAGAAGAATTGAAGTAGATAGTGGGCGATAGCTGGTGCCGATGGTACAGCAATCACTGTGGAATCTAAAACAGAAGAATTGAAGCATGAGCTGTAACAGTGCACTTACATCAACATTCTTCCTATCCCTAACTTGTAACGAATCTAATATAGAAGAATTGAGGCTGGTTTTATAGTGATCCTTAGGGTTGAGGTTTTGATTGTTTAGTATTGCTGTGGGGTTTGTGGGTTTAGGTTTATTTTTGCGTGCATGCCTCATCTCTCTGTGTTTTCTATTGTTGTTGTTGATTTTGTTGTTAGGCCGTTGCAGGACATCCCCGTTAGCTCAAGTACGTATAGGTTCACGAAGCAGTTGCTCATAAACGCACTCCCGGAGGATTCCGTGGTTAGGGCTTTGCTGATTAGGCAGTCTAGGGTTTCCGAGAAGCCCCTGAAGGTTTCCTTCCTATTGAGTGGTGGTTCCTATGTTTGGTCCCCTGACTCGGGACAT
>Ga0081534_100617_pt1 | contig 11152 bp, 9 predicted proteins | sample MonGeyMetagenome_FD_71019 | JGI IMG/M metagenome (GOLD analysis project Ga0081534, IMG submission 71019) | Hypoxic/sulfidic aquatic microbial communities from Monarch Geyser, Yellowstone National Park, USA - MG (SPAdes) v1 (version 2) | ecosystem: Environmental > Aquatic > Thermal springs > Hot...
CACCACAATTTAGAAAAATTTATTTCCAAAACACAGTAAACTAAACCGGGACCGGGCCTGGAGAGCACACCCAGCTCTCCCCTGGGTAACACCCAGGCCGATGGGTTCGGAGGCCGAAACCCGCACATGGGTTTGGACACGGAGCCAGGGAGCACCGGTACCTCGATGAAGACCAGTCCCCTAGGGTGCCCACGCCGCAGATGGCCAGCCGTAGGGCTGGTCGTCTGCGGAACCCGGCGAACCGGGTTAGGCCCGGGAGGGAGCGGACCCGTACACGGGGCTTACCCCTAAGTCGGGGTGGGCACGTTTAGGGGAGTGCTGGTCGGAGAATGGGCCGGTGTGGGCCCTGGTTTCGTGTCCAAACCTATGTGCGGGGTTGGGTCCCGAATTTTGTTTCTGTTTTGTTTCCCAGTGGGTGTGGGTTTCCAGGGCGTGGTTGTGTTCTCTGTCTGCCTTCACGCCAGTGTTACCTTCGGTAGTTTTTCTATCATAGCTTTCGATACGTGCTGTTGTGCTGAGTGTTTGTTGTGGTTGGTGTTGCTGTTTTGTGCCTGATCAAGGGTGGCTTCTTGAGTTTGTCGATGACGATTAGCCTATGTATGGCGTGCAAGTAGGCAATGTTCCTAGGCGCTCCAAGCGAACCTCACGCATCCCAGAACCCATACTTAACCACCAGGATCTATACCCAGGGTTATCCTCAAACTCAGAGCCCCCACAACCAACTTACCAAGCCTTTGGTGGACATCATCCTTAATGCTCATTGTCCTGTACCTAACCACGTTATTGAGAAAGCCAGGGCTTAAAGGGTAAATGCATTATGGAGAATCGATAGGCACCGGTGCGTTATGATGCATTAAGGCTATCCCGAGAAACCACGCCAATAGCGACCTACCTTTATCAAAACTTTATCTACGTCCCGATATTAATCATCGAGGTACCTAAGGATGGGGATGTTAGGAAGCCCATATTTATAGTAAGGACTGCATCAACACGCCACTGCACGCAACACATAGACCAAGAAACCACCGACCAGGAAGCTAGTTACTTAAGGCTTAGGGTCAGGAACACGGGCTTGGCTGCAACTGAGAGCTGTGTTTTTCCAGGTTAGGGCGGTTCAGTGGCCATGCTCTCCTGATCGCCCTTCATACTGCTATGTGCCGAGTGATGAGTACCTCGATTAGCAGGGTGTTATGTAGTCTGATAGGAAGTGGAAAATAGTAATCAGACCAAACGATGTTAGGTACGCAATAATAACCATAATACCCCTTCAGTATAAACAAGCATGCCTAAAGGTATCTGAATGGTACTGTGCTAATAAGTACGGGCAAGTAATGGCTTAGATTACTAAGAAGAAGGCCTTTGAAATGGACTGTGAGAATAGACCCCAAGACGGCCTAATCGCTGGTAAGTACGAGATTGAAGTCCAAATCACGCGCAGGAATAGGCGATCAAAGCCCAAGAAATCGAAATTAAAGATCGATGAAATTCGGGATAATGTGGATGTGAATGAAATTTAAAGTATTTATTTACTCGACTTAAATCTTAAATAACTCCATAATAACTCCATCAACGTTCGATGGCTGTGGTTAAGGAGAACATTGTGGCTGGGATCAAGATTAGTGCAATAATTTACCTTATAATAGTCATAATAATAGTCATATACATCGTAATGAGTACCAAGAAGGTGACGCTGCAAATTATCACGCTCGTGTCCTCAACACTTCCAGCCATAGCACTACTCGCAGATGGCGTAAACTATTTAATATCGGCAGCAGCTCTTAAACTTGAGCGTGACGGTATTAATATTGAGTGCCGGAGCGATGATTGCAGTAAGGGGCGGATAATCATCCGAGTTAAGAATGTTGGGAATGACGATGCTGAAAGGGTTTATGCTCATTTAACCGTGGGGGTTCATCGCCGAAATAGGTTTTCCTGGGAGTGGAGTCCTGAGAAACGCGAGTTAGGCGATTCTGTGGTTAATACGAATTTATGCAAGGATGCTATTATTCGTGAAAGAAATCCACGTATTGATAAAGAGCATTTACCATGGATTGCGGGTAATGATAAATTCCGTAATAGAATCTCAATAGTAAAAGGTGATTATGCGAGACTGCTTATTTTAGAGTACGAGAGGGTGCCGGATTATTACGTCATTAAAGTCCCAAGTAGCGAGGATAAGCCTATGAAGGGTAAGCCTATGATTTGCTTACGGCTTGACCTAATGACTAAGTACGTATTTCACATAACTATTAATGGAAGTAGGGTAAGAAGGTCTTTGGGGATTAAGATGTACATAACCATGGATAGACTTGACGCCATAATACAATCAAAGGTAAGGCTTGAGAGGCGTTTTATTAATGAAGAACTATTTAATGTCGTACCTAATGAGTTGCTTATTGGATGAGGGCTATGAGTAGCGTTGTTGAGAGGGCTGGTACTATACGCGTTAGGATCCTTTACTCAGTGCCCTATGAAGGTGGTTGGGACGATGTGGTTAAGAAATACCTCGAAATAGCCAGCGACTTTGAGGATTTATGGCGTGAATTGAATGATCGCTTTAAAGATAGAGGGGATGAGTTCATCTGCGATTTAGGCGCTAACCTAGGTGTATTCTACGAGTACATCGTTTATTTAGCATTAAGCGAGAGATGGGGTAGTATTTTCAACTTACCAACTAAGTTCTGCTTTTACAGAACATGTTACTCATTTAATGAGGTCTGCGCCATGACGGCGCTACTACTAAACTTAATCACTAGGGATGAGGTTCGTAAAAGTGGCGATTTTAGGCAGCAATTTAATCCTGAAAGTTATTTGATAGGTTGGGAATCCTTACCCAAGTATTTGAGACCAGCTGTCTTGAAAGTAATTTATGGAGTTTCATTGAGCGACTGCAAAGATGAATGCGAACGTAATGGGGCTGTAAATAATCGGTGCTACCAGGATTGCATGCAGATGCTCGACGCAATTGATGGTGATAAAAACGCGATAAACGCATTAGCCAACAAAATGAAAATCGTATTGAAAAAGTATGGGATGCAAAGCCGGTGGAGTGGAATCCCGAAATTAATTAAGGAGATCCTTGACTATACTCAAGGCATTAATACGAACCCCCTTAATGGTGACTGGAGGTTCTTTAGCAGGTCGCTTGCGGAGCTGTTAATTCCAACGACATCCCGTATACGCTTCATCTTAATGCTCCATGACTTAGTTGCAGCAAGGGATAAATTCGAGGCAAGGAACTATAACGATGCTTTTAATTTGCTTGACTTAGCTATTGCCCATGCCTACGTGGGTAAGGTAAAATTTAGGAACCGAACACCTGGAAAAGACTCCCCGGCCAGCGGTATTTTTAGTACCGCAGAGATCATTCTAAATGAATTGAAGACAGTAAAAACAACTCAAGCAAATATCTTTGGCATAAGCCCTAGAAATAAAACTATCCCGAAGTTCCTATCCATATTACTTAAGCTCTATCACTATCACGTTCAGACGTATTTAAATGAAGTTTATTGATTATTTATAAAACACGAAATACCGAACTGTCGTAAATGAACTTTTATTATACATTCGTGTATTGTATTAATAATTGTAGTAACTATAACGTAAACGTACTAGTCAGTAACCCAGCAGCGGCGCAGTTACTAACCCTCGATTTGATAGTTAAACTTTCAGCACTACAGGACGTAATATTCGGGAGGTTGGGGGAATACGGAGTGTGGGTGATGTTGAGCAATGTAACTTGAGATTTCCGTAATGAACCGCGCCTAAAACACCGTTACTTTAATGTTTCATCAATAGTACTTTTTAAGACGCAGCTGCTGATTACAACCCGTGGGCCAGCCTACGCAAAACCCAAGTATACTCCCGGTCGAGGACTTACGCCAAGCCTTGTATAGCGGGTACACCATCGTTATGTACGTGAAGTGTAAATATGGGTATGCGAAGCATTTACGCAATAGCACTCCTGGAGGATCTGACTCGGAGGATTTGCGATTAATCATTATAAAGCCAGATGGGAGTATCCAAGTACACGGTGGTAAGTACGCTCGGCCAGAGGTTCAGTTACCACGTAATTCACGCATTGAATTTCATGGTAATGAAATAGTTGCAGAAAACAAAAAGAGGAGACTATGGATTACCATTAATGAAGTATATTGGATTGAGTATCCACGGTTGGGTGGCGGCTTGATGAGGAGGGAGTTGACGCACAATGATATTGTGAATTTTGTGAGGTCGTATCCTAGGTTATTCCTTGATTGCGACAATGTCATTATCGGGGCGGAGGACCTATTCGATGAGCTATATAAACGGCTTAGGGGGGTCGGAAGACCTGACCTAATTGCCTATGGGTGTGGAAGGCTTTACGTCATTGAGGTTAAGACAGAACAAGTTAATACGGATGATGTGTCGCAACTTAAGCGCTACGTAGATGGGATGAAACAATATATTGGTGACGTGAAGGAGGTCGTCGGCATCCTTGTCGGCGAATCCTCCTCAGAAAATGCGGAGAAGATGGCAGAGAATTATAACTTTAAGATTGTTGAGTATCCAAGACTTATAGCTTACGTTCAGGTAAAAGAGTTGTTAGGCCCTTAATTAAATTGATCAAGCCATGAGCGCCCACGGTATTGAGGGCTTCCTTTCAATGAAGCAATTATAGTGGCAAGCTGAAGTAAACCCCAAACTACTGATCAGTTTTATTCTCAGGGTTTTTATGAGTAGGAGAGTTAGGGTTGCGTAACTGGGTTCTTCGTTGTTTGTTGGGGTGGTTCGCTCCTCATTGCCCTACTCAGAACCTTACCAGCCGCCCTTGCACCCACATAATGTAACATTGTCCACGGCAATCTTACCCCTGACCCAGCAACGGCCTTAATGACCAACGTCGCGACCAAGGCTGTACACCCACTCACTAGGGTGTCACTCATGATCGGCGGCTACGGAGCCGTGGACAAGCTAGTGTTAATACCGACAGAGGCAGCAATGACAGCGATAATCACCACGGCATTTTTGGCTTCACCAATTAAGGCGTCTACGTCGTAGATGGGGCTTGTTTTTGGCTGCTTTGCTTGAGCTTGAGGTACTCGGCTAAGTACCTGGACGTGGATAACGCTATATCCCTACTGAGCCTCGCCTCGGGTAGGGATCCGCGGGTACCGGCGTGCTCCCCAAAGCTACTTATTAGATCATACGCACCTGAGAGATATCTGTGGAGACGTTCCTTCCTTCCCTCCTCAATTACATCTGTCCCCTTCACGATATTCCTCAGGCCCTCAACAACCTTCCTAAAGAACTTTATAGACCCCTCATAGTCGCCGTCATAAAACCTCACAAGGCCCTCCCATAGATCCGCAGATATTTCCTGCAACCCCACAGTACTTAGGAGATCCACCACCTCGTACATACCACCTAACTCCCTCAACACGTGCGCGTAACCCGTCACTAGGTTCGATATTTTCTGCGGGATATTGGGCGGCATCGAGTACCTAAACTCGTCAGGGTACACCACCACCCCATACTGCTTTGACTCGCTCTTAACGATAAGCGATATCAAGAGGACTTCGAGGAAATAACCTATGGGGATGCCATAATCGAGATGCATTCCCGTGAGATCTAACACGTAGGTATCAGACTTAAATTCGAGGACTGGGACTTCAATACTTTCATTAACTTCTCTCACTACATCGCCCTCCTCATTAAACACCCTTCTTATGTGAACCTTTGCGTATTTTTTCCCGCCGGCGATAGTTAATGGGCTAAGGATATAGCTGTAATGTTTAACGAGTTCCGTAGGTAGTTTTACTCCCACGACATGAAAGTGCCGCTCTAGCTTCTCAACAAATAGTAATACCACGGATCCATCCCCGCTACACACCTTAAAACCCTATCCTCAAGCGCCATAGCTATGGCATAAGCTAGGGGCACAAGCACTGCCTCGCCAAGGATCCTATAGGCAGCATCGACAGAGATTACCACCCTTCAGTCGTCGGTGTGGTATTACATGTATTGCTTGCGATGATAAATCGATATGTTCACAGAAGAACCATAAATGCATACTTAGCAAACCGCTGGGTTGGGCCAAGCCGCGAGGTAGTTTACTCACTTGGGCAAATGCGTGTTGGGTTACATCATCAATGCTATGGCTGTCACCACCGAAATTTAATGCTGGTACTGGTGGGTAGGAGCACCGCACAGCTTTTCGATAAGGCCATTCAGTTGAGGGCTCAGGATGAGGGAAGCAGACAGTGAGTTCTAGCCTTGGTGTTGGGTGCTAAGGTTTTTATTTTCATGGGTAGTGTGAGTTCTAGGCGTGGTTGATCCGTTAGTTGAGTATTATGAGGGTGTTAAGGGATTGATTAGGGATAGGTGCGGTGGTGGTGCAGTCCTCATACTAAGCCCACCACTAACCTGGGCTGATAAGCTAGCGGACGAATTAGCGAAAGAATTGGGTAAGGATAAGGTTAGGCACTACATAATCGGCAGTAGGAGTGGGAGGAAGGAGGTCGAGGCGCTTAGGGGCATCCTCGAGGAGATTAGGGACTCGATTAGGAAGGGTGGAGGGTTAGTTTCTGATGGGAAGTTGGTGAGTAAGTTGAGGGGTTTGCTTGGTGATGATTTGGTTGGTGGTGTCAAGCCTGACTGCATCATACCCTACTACATATCGTGGGAGGAGGCGAGGAGGTACGCAAGTGATGAGAGAGTTAATGAGAAAGTTAGGAATGCGTTGATGTTGATAACCAACGGGTTTGAGAGTAGGGGCAGGAGGATTACCTGGTTTGGACTCGACTACATACCCGAGGAACTTGTAGAGGAGGCAATGAGAGCGAAGAGCGAGGACATCGAGAGGTGGGTAGGTGCGTATCTACACATTGTTTCGAAGCTCGGTCTAGATGAGGGGTTTAGCGATAGGGTGAGGAGGGCACTTAAGGAATTCGCTAAGGGACACTTTGGCGATGCTATTAAGGCACTGCTTTCATCGCTTAAGGTGCCGGAGCCCTACACACAAGCTGCCGTAAGCACTTTATCATTCATAGTAATACTCCTCAGCAATAAGCGTGACGTCTTTGGGGAGGTCATTGATGTATTGACTCACCTTAGGAGTTTAAGCAGGGATGGGAGGTTGAGCGTCCTCGGTAGGTTGATTGCCCATAAGTTGGCGGTGAGCATGGGGTTGAGTTACGAGGACGTGTACAACGCCCTAACCAGCATAGGCGGGTTGGGTGTTGATGATTTGAGGAGTATTGTATTGAGCATTACCGAGAGAGTTAAGGAAATTGGGGAGAGGTTGAGGGTCATTGATGAGATTAAGAGGTGGACCAAGGAAAACAAGTTCGAGGTATACGATGATGCTGACTTCGAGGATGGCAAGGCATACCCAGGAATCCTAGTCAGAGGCAATGAACTAGTGATTGGAGGCAGCATAGTTGGTGAGAGCGTTCTAGAAACTCATAGGGTTATTGTGAGTGGAAACTTCAACACGCTTAAGGATGAGGTGCTAAAGAGGCTTGGTGATGGGGGTGTTGTGGTTTTGGTTGGTCCTAGGGGTATTGGCAAGACAACACTGGCCGCATATGTAACATGGACCCTCTTCAGGGAGGGTAAGCTCAGGTTCATGGTTAATGTGAAGGATGTCGAGGAGGTGGGTGACGAGTTCACTGGCTTCATAGGCTACTACCTGGGTAGTAAGTATGATGATAAGTACGGTGATTTACTCGTGGTTTACGACCCATCAACAACGAAGACATACTCACTGGCGGATAAGAGGACCGAGGTGCCTAAGGGGATAAGCAATACCATAAACAAGCTCCTAAGGTTCATTGCGGAGGATGAGAGGGTGAGGGGTAAGGTGAGGCTCCTAGTAGTCCTACCCACGGACATACACCAAGCACTACCACAAGACCTGAGGGATAGGTTGGGCAAATACGTACTCGACCTGGAGGAGAGGGGTTTCCTTAGGGATCCCGAGTTCCTCGCCGCGGTGGTTATGGAGTACGCCAGGGGCTGCAGCATTGATCATGATGAGGCTAAGGCGTTGGCTCGCGAGATCTTGGATAGGTTCAGTGAGGGTTACACCCTAATAGCCAGGCTCGCCGGAACCCTAATCGCAAGCAAGTACGAGTGCAGAGTTGACGATGTGGAGAGAATAATCAAGGAGTCGAGAGGAAACGCCCACTACTTCATACTACGATACATAAACACGCTCTTCAAAATCCACGAAGACCCCGACACAGCCAAAGCCCTAGTCGAAATCTTCGCATTAAGGAGACCATTCGTTAATGAAGTAGGGCCCGGCGACCCAATACTTACGCCAGGCATTATTGAGTTGATTGGCGAGAAAAAGGAGGCGAAGCTGCTCTATAGTGCAGTAGGTGAGGAGTTGAGGGGTTGGTTGGCACGTAGGCAGCACGACCTAATTGAGGAATCGATAGATAAGTTACTCAGGTGCATTGCGGATGAGGGTGAGGAATGTAAGAAATTTGATGATACGTCGTTAAAGCCTTGGAGGGATGTTCATGTACCCAGGATAAGGAGTAGGGCTGATGCCGTGAAATACTTCGCAAGGAAACACGGTAAAAGATTCATTGAAAAAATAAGAAGGCATAAAAACTGCTGGAAGAGAGCCGCACTAATCATTGGGTATGCCTCGGCTGGGCATCCTATAGTGCCTAGGCACGAGGACTTGAGGAAGGATGTTGCTGAGTCCCTTGGTGATGCTTTGAGGGAGTGCGGTGTTGATGATTACCTACTCGTTGGTAACGTAATCCCACCATTAATATGGTACCTAATCAAGAATCATGCACGTGCCTTGGCCGGGGCATTCATCGATAGGTACAATGAGGCTGTTGGTGAGGTGAGTAGGATCCTCAAAATCGCCAGGGGTAGGGGCATTAATGTTGCTGAGAGACTTTATGGTCTTGGGCTAGCCTCAATAATCGCCAAGGCCGTTGAGTTGAATAAGGATGTTGAGTCCGGCGGTGCTGATGCGGCATTGCGCATAGCGTCATTCGCTATACAACGCGTTGTATTGCCAGACCTCATTGTGCCAATACTAAGTGCCTTAAGACCGTTGCGTGGCAAAGCACCACATAGGTACATCGAACCACTAGCCATCGCATCGGTTATGGAGAACCTCGACAGTGGCACGGTTGGGCACATATTTAGGGAGCTGAATGAGGTTTTAGATAATTACGGTGATGTGGTTAAGGGGCATGCCTGGTCCCTCGTATATGCAATAGATGCCTACGCTGTCCTGCTTGGTAGGTATCCTGCATATTTCGATAGGAGGGAGGTTGGGGATGTGGTTCGTAGAATTATTGGTTTACTCAATGAGTTGGACAAGCTTAGTCCCAGCCTGAGTGTTGTAGCATGGGCGTATGCGTTAGGCCCAGCGTTAAGGCATGGGATTGTGAGGAGGCCTATGGAGAAGGCGTTAGGCATCAATGTGGTTGATAAGGCTAGTGAGGTCCTTGAGGAACTAAGCAGGTTGATGGTGTTGGTTCAGGAGTTAATGAGGGATGAGGAATTCATGGGTTACATTGAATCCAAGCATATCAAGGCTGATGAGGAGGCGGTTAAGGAAGTAATCCTTGAGGCAGCATCGTTTCTCAGGCACGCATTGGCATATTATAGGCTTGATAATGATGAACTTGATGAGGCGGAGGAACTATTTAACGAGGAAGCTGAGGAGAGTAGGGAAATCAGTGCTTACGAAAACTACCTAACTGCGCGTGGTTGGGCATTGCGTGTTGAGGCGATTAAGGGCTCGTTAGTTGGCAATGAGTTGGTTAAAAAGTTTCAGCAATTGTACGAGGAAGCTTTTAATAAGGAGCGTTTCTCCATGCCCACGGCTGGGTACCTCAGTACTGCATCGGCCAGGCTTGGTGAGTACCTCGTGTCCCTAGCCCTAATTAATGACGTCGAGGAGATTCGCAAATTGCTTGAGGAGCATTGGCGGGTGCTGAACGCCAATAGGAGAGTCTCGGTTCTGACTAGGCTTATGCTCAACGCCCTACTCGGTCCTGGGGTTGGGTTAAGCGGTGAGCTTGAGGGTAAGCTTAGTGTCAACCCTGAGGAACTGATTAATGCCTTCGAAACTGGTATGTATGGTAAGTTTCTGCCCGCGTTAGGGGTTGCCCTTGGTATTGTGAAGTCTGAGGATGTAGGTAAGATGTGCGTGCTAATTAATGATTATTCAATAAAAGGGGAAAGGATGGTTTGTGGGGATTACGTTATTGAGTGGTTAAGATGGTGGTTAGTTGATGATTTTCGTGAGTCATTAATTGAGAGGTTTGGTCAACTTAAGGAGCTTGGCGTTAATGCCGATAAGCTGCTTGACGAGTTTATGGAGTTGGTGAACGGGCTTGACGGCAAGTCCCTAGTCCAGCTAATAGCCCCCGCAAGCTCAAGGGTTTCGTTAGCCTTCATGCTCTACGCACTGATCAATGGCGACGAAAAGCTAGCCAGGGCACACGCACTCATAGGGATTGTGGAAGCTACCGGTAGTAAGTTGTTCACGAAGTTACTCTTTGAGACATATAAGGTGTGTTGTGACCCGAATAATGAGGAGTTTAGGCGTGCCATTGCCAGGCTCTTCTTCTACCACGTTTAGTTCTTGGTTGGTGAGGCTGTGCCTAACTTTATGAGGCGAGGTTTTTATATTTTAGCGGGATTGTTTTTGTGGTGGTTGTGAAAAACACGCATCCCTGCGTTGCGGGTGTTGATGGCTTCCTATCGAGGGTCGTTAATGATGTTGTTGATTACCTAGTCAACGGCGATGTTCCGAGCCACGTGCTTAAGGAGGGTTATGATGCATATGCAGGATGGTGAATTACATCGTCAAGGCACCCACTAATGGATACCTCAAATAATTTAAAGAAATACCATGGCTTGGAAACCCACACCCGCGGGGAACAAAAACAAAACCAAACATAAACCGAAGAATTAAAACAAAAATTAATGGGGCCAGGGCCGGGATTTGAACCCGGGTTCACGGGCTCCACAGGCCCGCATGCTGACCAGGCTACACCACCCTGGCGGGTTGTTTGTTTTGTGGGTTTGTTTAAAGTTTTCTTTTCGTGGGTTTTGGTGTTTTGTGTGTTTGGTGTTGTGTTTGTGATTGCGTGTTTCAATTCTTTTATTTTAGATTTTGATTCGT